>Ga0256404_1004230_pt1 | contig 27466 bp, 18 predicted proteins | sample RumenRJG_01DNA_FD_185990 | JGI IMG/M metagenome (GOLD analysis project Ga0256404, IMG submission 185990) | Bovine rumen microbial communities from Lethbridge, Alberta, Canada - RJG_01 | ecosystem: Host-associated > Mammals > Digestive system > Stomach > Rumen | place: Canada: Alberta | collected...
AAAATTACACTGACTCCTTAAACCGGAGCGAGGCTTCGATGAGGCCTTTGAACAGCGGGTGCGGGCGGTTCGGACGGGACTTGAACTCAGGATGCGCCTGGGTGCCGATGAAGAACGGATGATCCTTTAATTCTACCATCTCGACGATATGGCCATCCGGTGATTCGCCGGCGAGAAGCATACCATTCTTCTTGAGATCCTCACGATAATCGTTGTTCACCTCAAATCTGTGGCGATGACGCTCGGAAATCTGATCTGAACCATACAGTGCATAGGACTTCGAGGACTTGTCGAGCACGCACGGATAAGCGCCGAGACGCATCGTGCCGCCGAGATCCGTGACTTTCTTCTGCTCCGGCATGAGGTCGATGACCGGATGCTCCGTCTGCGGATTAAACTCAGCGGAATCCGCATCCTTAAAACCTAAAACATTTCGTGCAAACTCAATGATCGCGATCTGCATGCCGAGGCAGATGCCGAGGTACGGAATCTTGTTCTCGCGGGCATACTGCGCTGCCTGGATCATACCCTCGATACCACGCTGGCCGAAGCCACCCGGGACGAGGATGCCATCGACGCCCTGCAGCAGTGTCTTCGCGCCGACCTGCTCGATCTCCTCACTGTCCACCCAGCGGATATTGACCTTCGCATGGTTGTCAATGCCTCCATGCTTGAGCGCTTCCACGACACTTAAGTATGCGTCATGAAGCTGCGTGTACTTACCACAGATGGCGATGACGGTTTCCTTCTCCGGATGCCGGAGAACCTCCACCATCTTCGTCCAGCCGGAAAGATCCGGCTCAGGGCACGGCAGATGTAAGCATTCGAGCACAGCCTGCGCAAGGTGCTCCTTTTCCATGAGAAGCGGCACTTCATAGATGAACTCGGCGTTTGTGTTCTGGAGGACATGGCTGGCCGGTACGTTACAGAAGAGGGCGATCTTGTCCTTCACATCCTGCGGCAGCGGATAATCCGTGCGGCAAACGAGGATGTCGGCATTGAGGCCGAGGCGCTGGAGCTCGCGGACACTCATCTGGGTCGGCTTCGTCTTCAGCTCCTGGGAGGCGCGAAGGTACGGGATCAGCGTCACATGGATCATGATTGCGTTTTCGTGGCCGATGTCATGCTGGAACTGACGGATGGCCTCGAGGAAGGGCTGCGACTCGATATCGCCGACGGTGCCGCCGACCTCAATGATCGCGATGCGGTCCTCATTCGGGTCGTCGGAGCGGTAGAAATCGGACTTGATTTCATTTGTGATGTTCGGGATGACCTGCACGGTGTGTCCGCCGTAGTCGCCGTGACGCTCCTTGTTTAAGACGGACCAGTAGACCTTGCCGGAGGTGATGTTTGCTTTTTTGTCGAGGGATTCGTCGATGAACCGCTCGTAGTGTCCGAGGTCGAGGTCGGTTTCGGTGCCGTCGTCTGTGACAAACACTTCGCCGTGCTGGATCGGGTTCATGGTGCCCGGATCGATGTTGATGTACGGGTCAAACTTCTGCATCGTCACCTTGTAGCCGCGCGCCTTTAAGAGCCGCCCGAGGGACGCTGCCGTGATGCCCTTGCCAAGTCCGGAAACCACACCACCTGTCACGAAAACATACTTGATCATAGATTTCTCCCTTTCTTTTCCCTTACTGTTCTACCTGTTGTCTGATACCAGCCTGACGCTCGTCATGCCAATGAGCACATCTGGCGCTTCGACCGGTTAATTGTCATGCTGGAATCAAAAAAAGTGTCGGATAGAGAAGGATCCCTCCACCGACACCATCGTACACGTCCGACAATTCTTATTTATTTCCAGTTTGAACTAAAACACATGAAATATTACCATGCATAGCCGAATATTTCTACTGGAATTTTCATTGAAGCTATATTTTCTCGATTTTTCCTCGATTATTCTTTTCAAAAAGCTGACAAGGAGAACCGTCCCCGCTGTCATGTTTTTCAGGCGAGAGGAAGTTCGACCTTGAAGGTGTTCAGGTGATTTTCGGAGTCGACCCAGATACGGCCCTTCATGCCTTTTACGATGTCGTCGGCGATGGCGAGGCCGAGGCCGTAGCTGTGGTTCATCGCGCGGGCCTCGTCGCCGCGGTAGAAGCGCTTAAAAATGTTCTTTCGGTTTTCCGGAGAAATTTCATCGCCCGGGTTTGCGACATACAGGGTGCAATGATGCGCATCCTTTGTGAGGCCGAGCGTCACGGTGCCGTTTGGATCGGAATATTTCTGTGCGTTGTCGAGAAGAATCTCAACTACCTGCTTCATGTAGGACTCGGCGCCCTTCACATGCACATCCTCTGCGAGCTTCGTCTCGAGCATGAGACCTTTTTCGAAGAACATCACCTCGAAGGTCAAGGACTCATTTTCGCAGAGCTTCGAGAGATCGATCCGCTCCGACGGCAGCTTTTCGAGGATGCCATTGTCCACGCGGGCAAGCTGCAGGAGGCTCTCGACGAGTCCGCGCATCTGCTGCGACATCGTGTAAATGTTGTCGACGAACTGCAGCTTCTTCGTCTCGTCAAATTCGCGGGACTTCAGAAACTCGACGTTTGTGAGAATGACCGTGAGCGGGGTCTTCAGCTCATGGCTCGCGTCCGACACGAACTGGCGCTGCTGCTTCCAGGCCTCCTCAACCGGGTGCACCGCCCAGCGCGCGAAGCAGATCGCGATTACGAGGAAAATGAGGAAGCTTGCGATGGCGATCAGGATGCAGTTTCGAAGGAGGTTGTGCATTGTCGAGAGCTCGCTCGAGATATCTGTGAAAACGAGGATCGTCTTGCCGGTGGAGAGGTCGGCACCGTCCATTCCCTTGCCAAGGCTTCCATCCGCTGCATCATCGTCTGCCTGGCCGGATACTTCGCCTGATTGGCTGGCTGCTTCATCCGGTTGGTCAGATGCTTCGCCTGACTGGCTGACTGCTTCACCCGGTTGGTCAGATGCTTCGCCTGACTGGCCGACTGCTTCACCCAGTTGGTCAGATGCTTCGCCTGTCTGGCTTACTGCTTCACTTTTTGAGACCAATGCAGTATTGTTCACAGAAGCATCACCGGAACTACCGAAGCCAGCTTCTTCCGCCGGGGCTGAGGTGTCCGGGCCAGAAGCATTGGCATCTCGTTTGTCCCGCATGAAGTGGTGGGTTTCGTCGACGGGTGAGATCATGTAGCGGAGGTTGTAGGCGCTGAGCGTGCCGGTGTCGCCGCCGTGGTCGAGGGCTTCGTCGACGAGCTCGGTCACATCGGACTCGTCGGTGAGGTCGTAATAATCGCCGCGGGTCTCGAGGACGTTGCCGTCGGCATCGAGGAGCACGGTGAAGAAGGGCAGGCGGATGTTCATGTCCTGCGGACCATCGTGCTTGTCATTCGGCTTCAGCGCCATCGGCGAGGACACGACGTCCTCCATCATGCGCAGGCTGTCGTTTTCGAGACGCGTCTTCGTGAGGTGCAGCACGAGTCCGAAGATGATGACCAACATGATTGTCACGATGGACATCATGATGACCACAAACCGGATTCGAAGCTTCCGGATCATTTCCATGTGTAGATTTCTCCCTTCCAAATTTTCCTGACAGCGGAGACGGTTCTGTCTGTCAGCTTTTGTGACACCGGGGGGCGGTTCTCTCTGTCAGCTTTTTAGGTTTCGCCTAAATATTTATATGGCACAGGAAAAGCTGACAGAGAGAACCGTCTCCGGTGTCACAAAAGCTGACAAGGAGAACCGTCCCCGGTGTCAACTTAAGCGGTTTCCAGGTGGTAGCCCAGGCGGCGGACGGCGACGATCTCGACGTTTGAGCCGATGGACTTAAGCTTCTTTCTAAGGAAGCCAACGTAGACCTCGACGTGGTTCTCGACGGCATCCGAGTCGAAGCCCCAAACCTTGCTTAAAATCATTTCCTTCGAGAGATTTTTCTCTTTCGACTGCATGAGCATCCGCATGACGTCGAACTCCTTCGCGGAGAGGCGAAGCTCCTGGCCGTTCGCGACGATGGAGCAGTTTTCGAGGTTTAGCGAGGTGTTGCCGAAGACAAGCTCGTCGACCTCTGAGCCCTGGCGGCGGAGAAGTGCATTCACACAGGCGAGAAGTTCCCGCGCATCGAAGGGCTTCGTGAGGTAATAATCGGCGCCGGAGTTCAGGCCTTCGACACGGTCGAGGAGCTCGGACTTCGCTGTAAGCATTAAGATCGGGGTGCTCAGGTGGGTGCTTCTCAGCTTTTTTGCCACCTGATAGCCGTTCATTTTCGGCATCATGACATCGAGGATGATGAGATCATAGACGCCTGACTCCGCATAATCGACGCCGGCTTCGCCATCGTATACTGCGTCCGCCTCGAAGCCCTTTTCCTGTAGAAGGGTCCGAATCGACTCCGCCAGCAGCTTCTCATCCTCTACCACTAGAATTTTCATTTGATGCCTCCCGTCCTGTGCATGCATAACTGCAAGCTAGACATGCAATCATTCATGTTATGCAAGATACAACTGTAATAACTCTAATATATTGCGTTGTTACAGTTGACATATGTGCTTTTAATCCATTCTGTGCAACTAAAGCGTCAGGTTTTGACACAATTTTGCCACATCTTTGACTGCTATATTTCATATTATACAGGAAACACTGAAACAAAGCTGAAAAATACTTTGAAGACTTTTGCTAAAGACACCAAAAGCTGATGGAAAACGCAATTTCCTTTTTCCATCAGCAACTGGCGAAGACGAGTTTCTGGATGACAGCTGATGGAATAGACCTAGCCCTTGTTCCATCAGTCACGACCAGCTTCGGCTTTTCGGGTGGCGGCTGATGGAAACAGCCCATTCCCAAATCTATCAGCCGCGGGATTGAATCGACTTCGCGTCGCTGGCTGATGGATTTAGCCTTTCACCTTATCCATCAGCTACGAACGAGAACGAACTTCCGAGTGGCGACTGATGGGTTCGGCTACCATCCTTATCCATCAGCCGCCGCACTGATCCGGCACACAAAAAGGCGCCGCACACCTTTCGGTGTGCGGCGCCTCAAGTAAAATATCAAATTACTTTGCCTGTGCGTTAACGTCCTTTGCGGTGTCAGCACCTGCTGCACCTGCGGCTGTCTTCGTAGCATCTGCTGCTGCATTAGCTGCTGCCTCAGCCTCAGCCTCACGCTCAGCTGCGGAAACCTTCTGGTGTGCAGCGATATGAAGAACCGTAGAATCAGCCTGAGAAAGAACATGAACCTTCGGATTCTTAGCAAGCTCAAGATCAGCAACCGTCAGGTTCGTGCCAACTTCATAAGCAGAAACATCAACGATGATCTTATCAACGAGATCAGCCGGATAAGCCTCGTATTCAACTTCCTCAATACCTCTTGTGATGAAGCCCTTTGCCTTCTCAGCGTTTGCAAGCTCGATCACAGCAGAAGCCTTGATGCGCTCATCAGCAACAAGCTGCTGGAAGGTTACATCGATGAACTGATGCTTGAGACCATCGAAATCAATGCTCTTTACGATTACTGCGTAATCTGCATCGCCCTCAACGGAAATCTTCACCTGAGAGCCAACATGATTCTTTGTGAAAAGTCTTGCGATGTCCTTTGCCTCGAAGGTAAGGGAAAGGCTCTCCTTCAGCTCCTTGCCGGAGATGGAACCGGTTACGAGACCTTCACGACGAAGCTTCTTTGCCTTTACGGCGAAATCTCTCTTCTTAGCTGCAATTGTATCCATTTTGAACCTCTTTCTGCGGCATCAGCCGCCAATGCCTTCATCTGCCTGCTGCCCGGATGTCTTCCGAAGCCGTCTCAGCAAATGCCTGCTCTATGTATCGGCTGTCACGAAAGCTCTGTGACACACAGAACAGAAATACTTGTTTCGTGGACCCATCGAGAACCCAGTTCAACGATCATCACCACGAAACATCCACATCGTCTGCATCCCCTGGCCAACGCCCCGCGAAAGATGTTTGCATTCAGGAGTTGCAAAATCAAGGGATCCAACAATATGTGTGTTACGTGCTGCCGGATTTTGTTTCTCCCCGGACAGCTGTACCTGTGCTTTCATCCATGTGCCGCGGCAAAGCCGTAGCAGCACTTCTGTTTACACAGCGTTCCTATTCTAACACATTATTCTGAAATGTCCAGTATTCACTTCGTACCAGAAATTTCAGACACCTCCGAGGTTTCTGACACTGTGGATGTCTCAGAGGTCTTTGTGGCTTCCGACGCTGTGGATGTCTCAGAGGTCTTCGTGGCCGCTGACGCTGTGGTTGTCTCAGAGGTCTTCGTGGCCGCTGACGCTGTGGTTGTCTCAGAGGTCTTCGTGGCCGCTGACACTGTGGATGTCTCAGAGGTCTTTGTGGCCGCTGACACTGTGGATGTCTCAGAGGTTTCTTGTGCCACTGATATCACTGAACCTTCCGGTATCAAAGTTTTGGCTTTCACCATTTCTTTCTTCGGGATGCCCATCACGAGCTTCTCCGGGTGCCGCCAGTTCCAGAGGATGATGCATGCGGAAACGACGGCCATGATACCCGATAGAAGCTGCGATACCGGGATCGTCGTGCCCCAAAGGTAGAGCGAATCAGTGCGGAGCCCCTCGATCCAGAAGCGCCCTACGCCGTAGAAGAAGAAATAACCCCAGAAAATCTGCCCGGTGAACTTCTTTTTCGGGCCGGACAGCCACAGCACGATGAGCGCGCACAGGTTCCAAAAGCTCTCATAGAAAAACGTCGGATGCACCTGGATATAGTCCGCTCCGCCAATGCTTACAAGATGCGATAGCACGTTATGATTCAGCATGTTCGGGTTTACGATGTCGAGCCGAATCTGCATCGCGAGAAGCGAATCTGTGTAGCGGCCGAAGGCTTCAGCATTAAAAAAGTTGCCCCAGCGGCCGACGATCTGACCTGTGATGAGGCCGAGGATGCCGGAGTCCGCGATCTGGAAGAAATTGATTTTTCGGTGCTTGCAAAAGAGCGAACAGCAGATCACCGCAGTGATGATGCCGCCGTAGATGGCGAGGCCGCCGTTCCGTATCGCGAAGATTTCCGAGGGGTGCTGCGAGTAGTAGTCCCACTCAAACGCCACGTAATAAATGCGGGCGCCGATGATGCAGAACACGATGGCGAACAGTGCAAGGTCTTCGATATCCTCCGGGTTAAAGCCGCGGCGCTTGTAGTCGGTCCGCGCGATCAGGATGCCGAGCAGCATGCCGATGCCGATAATGATGCCGTAAAACGCTACCCGGAAGCCGAAAATACTGATGCTGCTTTTCAGATGCTCGATGCCGATCCCCAAGTGGGGGAAAAATATGTCATAGCCTGCCATTACTCTCCTCTTAAAATTTTTAAAAATTCATCTTCGCTGACGATGGGAACGCCGAGTTCTTTTGCTTTTTTGTTCTTGCCGGACTGGGATGTCACATCGTTGTTCACAAGATAGGCGGTTTTGCCTGAAACCGAGCCGGCTGCGCGGCCGCCTGCTGCCTCGATGAGCTCCTGCAACTCCTTCCGATTCGTGAAGTGGTTGAGTGCCCCGGTGATGCACACGGACTTCCCAGCCATGGTCTGCGGGATGCCGTTGACATATTCTATGTCTGCTCTACCCTCAGACTCTTCAGCAGCATTTACATTCTTATTCGTACCAGCGGTACTCTCTTCAATATTCTTGTCAGCACCCTGAATAGTACTTAGTCCAGTGTCACTATCGGAATCCTCTCGAAAATTGCTGTCACGGTTATTTCCTGAAGCTGTCAAATCAGCCCCTGTGCTAGCGTTCGAGCCGAAGAACGCCTCCGCGGCGGTGTTCCGCGGCTTCTCGATCGTGAGGTCCGGGAGCAACTGATCGAGCGCGGCCATCTTATCCGCATCACGGAAATACGCGACCACCGACGCCGCAAGCACGTCGCCGATGCCGTCCACCTCCAGGAGCTCCTCCTGCGTCGCCTCCCGGAGCCGTGAAAGCTCCTCCCCGAAATGACGGCACAGAACCTTAGCATTGGCGAGACCGATCCCGCCAATGCCGAGACCGTACACGACGCGATAGAGTGTGGTGTGCGAAGCGCGGTCAGCGGCGGCCTTCAGGTTTTCGTAGCTCTTTTCGCCGAAGCCGTCCATCGCGATGATCTCGTCCCGGTGGCGATCAAGGTGGAAAATGTCCGAATAGGTGTGGATAAAGCCATGCCCGATGAACTTCTCGAGCGTCTGATCCGACAAACCATCCACATTCAGCGCGTCGCGGCTCACGAACAGCGAGAAATTCTTGATCTTCTTTGCCGGGCATTCCGGGTTCGGGCAATACAGGAACTTCGAGTCCTGCTCCTGCCGGACCTCGGTCGCTGCGCCGCAGGCCGGGCAGATTTTCGCGGGCTTCAGCGTCGCCGATTTCGTAAGATTTTCCGCGATCTGCGGGATGATCATGTTCGCCTTGTAGACCGTGATGTGATCACCAAGGCCAAGCTGCATGTCCTCGCAATAAGAAATGTTATGAAGGCTTGCGCGGGAAACGGTCGTGCCCTCAAGCTCAACCGGGTCGAAAATTGCGACCGGATTGATGAGGCCGGTCCGGCTCGGGGACCATTCAACGTCGCGAAGCACCGTTTCCGCCTGCTCATCGGACCATTTGAACGCGATCGCGTTCCGTGGGAACTTCGCCGTCGTGCCGAGCGACTCGCCGTATGCGATGTCGTCGAGCAGAAGAACCAGGCCGTCGGACGGGAAGTCATTGTGCTGGATTTCTTCGGAAAACCACTTTACGGTTTCCGCCAATGTCTCCTTCGTGACGCGCTTGTAGCCGACGACGTCGAAGCCGAGAGAGGACAGGAATTTAAATTGCTCTTCCCTTGAGTTGTGGAAGTCAACGGGCTGCATCGGCTGTGCCTCGCTGTGTATCCGTGCAGTCGTTGTGCTGGCATCCGATGTCGTGGCTTCCGCACTACCGGTCGCCTGGACTGCTGCCGCTGTGGTGGTTTCCGCACTGCCGGGGGCCTGGGCTGTGACTGGTGTAGCTACAGACTCCATGGCGCTCACCAGCGCGAAAGCAACCAGATTTACATGCCGTGATTTCGTGATGGCGGGGTCTAGCTGACGGACAGAACCGGAGCAGAGGTTCCGCGGATTCTTGTACTTCGCGGCGGCCTCCGAAATCGTCTCATTAATCTTATTGAATTCAGAATAGGTGATGATGGCTTCACCGCGGAGCACGAGATCGCCCTTGAAGGAAATCCGCGTCGGCACATTGTCAAACGCCCGCGCGTTCTGCGTGATAACTTCACCGATCTCGCCATTGCCGCGGGTCACGGCCTTCGTAAGCTCCCCGTCATGGTAGGTTAGAACGACGGTCAGTCCATCCATCTTCCACGAAAGCAGCGCCTCCTGGTCGCCAATCCACTGCACGAGATCATCGACTGACTTCGTCTTGTCAAGTGAAAGCATTGGCTTCGGATGACGCTCCTTCGGGAGCTCGGACAAAACCTCATAGCCGACGCGCTGCGTGAGCGAGCCGGACAGCACGATGCCGGTTTCGTTTTCGAGCATCTGCAGCTCGTCGTAGAGCTTGTCGTACTCGAAGTTCGACATGATCTCCGCGCCGTCGACGTAATAGGCCTTCGCCGCGGCACTGAGCGTTTTGATGAGCTCCCGCATCCGCTGCACACGCGCGTCGCTGGCGCCGGTGATGTTTCGCTTCGACACTGTCTTTTCCTCTGCCATTACTTTACCTCTGAAAATGCGGCGATTCACCGCCTGTCTCGTATCCTAATGTTTCCTTCTTGCATATGGAATGGTTATTCTATCTACGAAAATCCAATTGAACACCTGTTCAGCTTCATACTGTATGCAGGCTATCATACTTCACTGATTCCGATTTCCTCCGGCGTGACTTCACGATACTGGCCGGGCTTGAGGCTTCCGAGCATCAGCTTCATGATGCGGATGCGCTTGAGACGCACGACCTCGAAGCCGAGCGATGTGCACATTCGCCGAATCTGCCGGTTCAAGCCCTGCGTCAGGACGATGTGGAACTGATTGTCCTGCTTTGTGGTTACTCCGCTCACAGCTCGTCCAGCGCCGTTTTTCCTCGTTTGATGTGCATGCGTTCGATCTTTATCATCCTGTAACTGGATAGAAACTGCATGCTTCGATTCATCCATCCAAACCTTACAGGGCCTCGTGGTTTCGTCGAGGTCCGGAAGGTACACGCCCTGCCGCATGTGCTTTAGGAAATCCTCCGTCACCGGTTTGTCCACGGTCACGATGTATTCCTTCTCATGATAGAAGCGGGCACGGGTGATGCGATTCACTAGCTCGCCCTGATTGGTGAGGAGGATGAGGCCTTCGGAGTCCTTGTCGAGGCGGCCGACGGGGTAGACACGCTCCGGATAATTAATCGCTTCAACGATGTTTTCTGCCCGGTCGTTATCGGTGGTCGTGCAGACGATACCGCGCGGCTTGTAATAAGCGAGGAGCACGGCGCGGGGCTTCTGCTGCGACACGACTTGGCCATCGAGTGCGATTTCGTCCGTTTCCTCGACCTGCACACCGAGGGTTGCTACTGTGCCATTCACCGAGATCCGTCCGGCTTCAATCAGCCGGTCCGCCTCCCGCCGCGAGCACACCCCAAGCTCACTCAGTCTCTTGTTCAGTCGCATGTTGCCTCCGGCAGGTCATCGACTGGCGCCGGCTCATCTGAAGCCAAAAACGCCACCTCATGGTTCTGGTTCGGATCAAGCGCCGCCGGCAGCGCCTCATCATGCTTAAAATCCGCAAAGAAGCACGCATCGCCAAACGAGAAGAACCGATACTTCTCCCGCACTGCCACGTTATACGCCCGAAGCACATGCTCTCGCGACGTGAACGCCGACACGAGCATCACAAGCGTCGACTCCGGCAGATGGAAATTTGTGATAAGCGCATCCATGCACTTAAACTTGTACCCCGGATAAATAAAAATATCCGTCCAGCCGCTCGTCTCATGCATGGTCCCGTCCGGCGCCGCCGCAGACTCCAGTGTACGGCAGCTCGTCGTCCCGGTTGCGATGACCCGATGCCCGGTTGCATGCGCCCGGTTAATCTTGTCGGCCTCTGACTGCTTCACGATGTAAAACTCCGAGTGCATCTTGTGGTCCTCGATCTTGTCCGCCTTCACCGGCCGGAACGTCCCGAGCCCCACATGCAGCGTGATGTGCGCGATCTCGACCCCCTTCGCCTTCACCTGCTCCAGCAGCTCTTTGGTCCAATGCAGACCTGCGGTAGGCGCGGCGGCTGAGCCGTCATACTTCGCATACACTGTGTTATAGCGGTCGCGATCCTTCAGCTGATGCTTTATATACGGCGGAATAGGCATTTCTCCAAGCCTGTCGAGCACCTCCTCGAAGATGCCCTCGAACTCGAAGCGAATGATCCGGTTGCCGTCGTCCTTCACTTCGATGATTTCGCCCTTCAGCGTTCCGTCACCGAAATCGATCCGTGCGCCCTCCCGAAGCTTCTTCCCCGGGTTTACGATGCACTCCCAGTCCGTCGTCGATTTCCGGACGAGTAAAAGCACCTCGACATGCGCGCCGGTCTCCTCCTTCACGCCGTGAAGCCGCGCCGGAATCACCTTCGTATCATTGATGACGAGGCAGTCTCCCGCATGCAGATAGTCAATAATATTATAAAAATGCCGATGATTGATCTCGCCCGTAAAGCGGTCCATCACGAGAAGCCGCGAGTCACTCCGCTTCTCGAGCGGATCCTGCGCAATCAGCTCCTCTGGCAGATCATACCAAAAATCCTTCGTTTCCATGTCTTCTCTCTTTTCTCTTATCTCAAATTCATCCTACAGATGAGCTTTCTACTGCCAAGGTTGCCTCCGGCGAAATCGTCGTTTGCTCCGAAGCTGTTTCTGTCGATGCTGTCTCTGTATCGGAAGCAGTGGAAGGATCGACTACAACTGTGCTTTCCGCAGTTTCTCCGGATGATTCCGCTGTGCTTTCGGTTGCCTCCGTCGTATCAGGAATCAGCGACACCTGCTGGTCGATGACGGACTGATCCTCCTTGTAGATCCGACCGCTCTGGAACGCATCATACACAACCGCCAGCCGCTCATCGCTGGAAATCGCCTCTAGCAGCTTCGAATTCGTCGACGTCACGAGCTCCTGCACCTCCTGATGCTTCGTGAGGTACTCATTCACAAGCTTCTGCTCCTCCGGCGTCAGATTCTCAACGATTTCAAACTCGTTCTGATCGTTGACCTTCAAGTAACAGTACATGATGCCAGGCGCCAGCGTGTCCACCCGCCGGAACTTCACGTTATAGGTCACAAACGCGACATGCGAATTCGGCTCGACGCCATCACCGCAATACTGCTGGATGTCCTGGTACGCCTCGATGTAGCCGGCCTGCGTTTTCAGCTCGTCTTGAAGCACCTGCTTCTGCTCATCCGTCTGGTTCGCAACGCCGGTCATCGCATATATCGTGTCTACGTCACCTTCGAGCCGCGCCGTAAAGTACTTTTGGAAGAAGCTCTCCATCACGTCACTGTTCAGAAGCTTTACCGTATGTGTGTCGCCAATGCTTCCGGCCGCAGCAGCATCCGCTCCGGTACCACTGCCATCTGCGCCTTCCAGGCCTGTCGCACCGCCCTCGATTGGATTTCCGCTTGCGTCGGTTTCCAGGACGACACCTGCGCTCGCGCCGGAAGCCTTGGCAGAATTCGTGCTGTCGTGATCAAGAATCAGAATCACGATGATCAGCACAATAATCAGCGCCGGAATTACGACGATGCCGGCGTTCTCGCGAAGGTCGTCAAGGTCTGGCAGCCTGTCCTGATGCATCGCCGAATTCCGCCTCTTGCGATGACTGATGTCTGCATTGTCTTTCTCCAGATTTTTTGTAGATGCGTTTTTGTCCATCATGACATCAATCTCGTCAAGATTTGCACGCTTTTCAGGTGCCTTCTCATGTTGCTTCTCAAATAAAGACATATATTTCCTCGAAATGATCAAAAATTAAACGCGTGCGCCGTCTGCGCCGTAATACTGACCGCCGATCCAGGCGTTCACTGCTCTTCGGCCGTTCGACAGAATATAGTAATATTTTCCATCGATGAGCTGGAGGCCCGGGCCGACGAGCTGACCATTGTCCGGCATGAAATAGAGATAGTCCGCGCCGATCTGTGTCCAACCGCGTGCCATCTTACCATCGGCGCCGACATAATACCAGTGGCCATTTAACTCATAGATGAAGGTCTCGACCTCGAGATATCCATAGGCGTTGAAGTGATAAAAACTGCCGTCGATCTGCTGCCAGCAGCTCACCGGATACGTGCCGTTTTCATTTAAGTACCACATGCCGGCCGCATCGAACTGCCATCCGGTGTGAGCATAGGTGTTGACGGTGACGTAGCGGGCGTTGACGACTGATGAAGATGTCGAATACTTAAAGCCGGCCGGATTCATGACGCCCGGTGTGAGACCAGCCGTCGTGTTGCCGCTGATGAGGCCGGTTCCAGGACCGGTGAGTACAGTGTTATACGTGACACCATTCAGGGTATAAGCTGTCGGCGCGCCGGTGTAGGTCGTCGTGTATGGTGTCTGATAGTAAGTCCCGCCAGTTGTTGTCGCCTGATAGCCGGTCTGGGCTGTATAGCCCGGACCGAAAGAACCACGAACAGAGTTCGTGGTCGTAGGACCGGATGTCAATCCGGAGGACGATGATGTACTGGTGGTAATCACATTTGTCACGACATCATAAGCGAATGCCTGCTGTGATAAAGTAAGTGCAGCAATAATACTGATCCATACACTTCTCCGTAACGCTCTTTTCATCATATCGACTCCTTTCACCTCAAAAGCAAGTAATGATTATATCATAGCTTACCTTAGTTTTAAAACAAAGAAGACGTGATGCATATGCATCACGTCTTACAAATTTCATAAAATTTGCAGAAGCCCGCAGATCCCTTACTAAAAATTAGTCAAGGATCTTTACAACTCTGCCAGAGCCTACGGTTCTACCACCCTCACGGATAGCGAAACGAAGACCCTCTTCCATAGCTACCGGGTGAATAAGCTCAACAGTCATCTCTGTGTTATCACCAGGCATGCACATCTCTGTGCCTTCCGGAAGCTCGCAAACACCAGTAACATCAGTTGTTCTGAAATAGAACTGCGGACGATAGTTTGTGAAGAACGGTGTATGACGGCCACCTTCATCCTTCGTAAGAACGTAAACCTGTGCTGTAAACTTCTTGTGAACCTTTACAGAACCCGGCTTGCAGACAACCTGACCTCTTTCGATCTGGTCACGGTTGATACCACGAAGAAGAAGACCAACGTTATCACCAGCCTCAGCCTCGTCAAGAGTCTTACGGAACATCTCGATACCAGTTACGACGGACTTCTCCGGCTCGTCCTTGATACCAACGATATCAACATCATCATTTACATGAAGAACACCACGCTCTACACGGCCTGTAGCTACAGTACCACGGCCAGTGATGGTGAAGATATCCTCAACCGGCATAAGGAACGGCTTATCCATCTCACGCATCGGCTCAGGAATGTAGGAATCAACAGTATCCATCAGCTTCATGATGCAATCAGCCCATGTAAGGTTCGGCTCATCCGGATAAAGAGGAGAACCATCAGCGAACTGAGCCGGCTTGGAACCATCCTGAAGAGCCTGGAATGCAGAACCACGGATGATAGGAATGTCATCTCCCGGGAACTCATACTCGTTAAGAAGATCTCTGATCTCCATCTCTACGAGCTCGATGAGCTCAGGATCATCGACCATATCGCACTTGTTAAGGAATACAACGATAGCCGGAACACCTACCTGACGAGCAAGAAGGATGTGCTCTCTTGTCTGCGCCATAACACCATCAGTAGCAGCTACTACAAGGATAGAACCATCCATCTGAGCAGCGCCAGTGATCATGTTCTTTACATAGTCAGCGTGGCCCGGGCAGTCAACGTGTGCGTAGTGACGAGCCTGTGTCTCGTACTCTACGTGAGCAGAGTTAATGGTGATACCTCTTTCTCTCTCTTCCGGTGCCTTATCGATCTGATCAAACGGAACTGCTTCCTCGAGACCAAGACGATCTGCAAGAGTCTTGGTAATAGCAGCAGTCAGAGTCGTCTTACCATGGTCAACGTGACCAATGGTACCGATGTTACAATGTGGCTTCGTTCTTTCGAAATGTGCCTTTGCCATTTTTAAAAACCCTCCTGGAAAAATGTAATACAACGAAAATCATGTCAAGCACCCTGCATGCTCTCACATGCTCCGTGCAGTACATATCACCGGGTCACAGTAGCTCCCATAACCCAATAACATGCATGATTTTAACATTACTTATTGCTAGAATCAAGTTTTTTCTTATTCTAACTTACTTGCCGGTTACTTCCTTGACAACCTTATCCTGAATTGCCTTCGGGCACTTCTCATAGTGATCGAAGAACATGGAATAGTTTGCACGGCCCTGGGTCTTCGAACGAAGATCCGTCGCGTAACCGAACATCTCGGAAAGCGGTACGAAAGCGTTGATCTGCTTACCGGAAGGAATATCCTCCATGGAATCAATCTTACCACGACGAGAGTTTACATCGCCGATAACATTACCCATGTACTCCTCAGGTGTCGTAATCTCAACCTTCATGATCGGCTCAAGAAGAACCGGATCAGCCTTCTGCATCGCTTCCTTGAAGGCGATGGAACCAGCGAACTCGAACGCACGCTCGTTTGAATCGACTTCATGATAGGAACCATCATATACGTTCGCATGAACGCCAAGTACCGGATAGCCTGCGAGCACACCAGTGTTTGCAGCTTCTCTGATACCCTTTTCGATAGCCGGGATATATTCCTTCGGAATCGAACCACCGACAACGGTAGACTCGAAGGAGAAGGTCTCCTCACCATTCGGATCCATCGGCTCGAACTTAACCTTACAATCACCATACATACCAGAACCACCGGACTGGTGAATGTAACGGCCCTGTACGTCCGCCGGCTTCGTAAATGTCTCCTTGTAAGCTACTTCCGGAGCACCTACATTAGCCTCTACGTGGAACTCACGGAGAAGTCTGTCGACGATGATCTCGAGGTGAAGCTCACCCATACCGGAAATGATCGTCTGACCTGTCTCTTCGTTTGTTCTTACACGGAAGGTCGGGTCCTCTTCAGCAAGCTTTGCAAGAGCATCTGTCATCTTGCCCTGGGATGCCTTTGTCTTCGGCTCGATCGCAACGGAAATAACCGGCTCCGGGAACTCCATGGACTCGAGGATGATCGGATGTGCTTCGTCGCAGAGCGTATCACCGGTTGTGGTGTTCTTGAAGCCTACGGCTGCAGCGATATCACCGGAGAATACCTCATCGAGGTCCATCCGCTTATTCGCATGCATCTGAAGAAGTCTTCCGACTCTTTCCTTCTTATCCTTAGAAGAATTCAGACAGTAGGAGCCTGTCTTCAGTGTACCGGAGTACACTCTGAAGTAAGCAAGCTTACCGACAAACGGGTCTGTCATGATCTTAAATGCAAGTGCTGCAAAAGGAGCTGCGTCCGAAGACTCTCTCGTTGCAGGATTGCCTTCCATATCAGTACCCTCGACATCCGGAATATCCGTCGGTGCCGGCAGATAATCGATGACGGCATCAAGGAGCTTCTGAACGCCCTTGTTTCTATAAGCTGTACCACAGAGACAAGGAATCGCATCACCGGCAATGGTTGCCTTACGAAGCACCTTCTTCATCTCTTCGATGGTCGGCTCTGTACCATCCAGGTACTGCATCATGAGATCATCATCAAGCTCGCAAACCTGCTCTACAAGCTTCGTGTGAAGTTCATCCGCCTTATCCTTGTACTCATCAGGGATGTCCTCTACGGATACATCCTTGCCCATGTCGTCTCTATAAAAGTAAGCTCTCATCTCGAACAGATCGATGAGGCCGATATAGCTATCCTCCTGGCCCATCGGCATCTGTACCATGATGGTGTTCTTACCAAGACGATCATGAATCGTCTGTACGGAGTGATAGAAATCAGCACCGACAACATCCATCTTATTAATGAATGCAAGTCTCGGTACGTGATAAGTATCAGCCTGTCTCCATACATTCTCAGACTGAGGCTCAACACCGCTCTTGGCATCGAAGACACCTACTGCGCCGTCCAGCACTCTCAGGGAACGCTCAACCTCAACGGTAAAGTCTACGTGGCCCGGTGTATCGATGATGTTGATACGATACTCAGGTGCACCAGCGATCTTTACATGCTCATGCTCTGGAGTCCAGTGGCATGTGGTTGCGGCTGAAGTAATGGTGATACCACGCTCCTTCTCCTCTTCCATCCAGTCCATGGTTGATGCGCCATCGTGGGTCTCACCAACCTTATGGTTTACACCGGTATAGTAGAGAATACGCTCTGTCAGTGTTGTCTTACCGGCATCGATATGAGCCATGATACCAATATTTCTTGTATGCTCAAGTGAATACTGTCTTTCAGCCAAAGTGGTTCCCTCCTATCAGAATCTGTAATGAGCAAATGCCTTGTTAGCCTCTGCCATTCTGTGCATTTCCTCTTTACGCTTTACTGCAGCACCTGTGTTGTTTGCTGCATCCATAATCTCGTTTGCAAGTCTCTCAACCTGGGTCTTCTCGGAACGGGCTCTGGAATAAGTGGTGAGCCATCTAAGACCAAGGGTCTGACGTCTCTCCGGCTTAACCTCCATCGGTACCTGATATGTGGCACCGCCGATTCTCTTTGCCTTAACCTCGAGAACAGGCATAACGTTGTTCATAGCTTCTTCAAAAACTTCGGTAGCTTCCTTGCCGGTCTTCTCAGCGACCTGGGCGAAAGCACCATAAACGATCTTCTGGGCGATTCCCTTCTTGCCGTCAAGCATGATGGAATTGATCAGCTTGGTTACAATCTTTGAATTGTAAACCGGATCCGCCAGAACATCTCTGTGCAGATTATGTCCCTTACGTGGCACGTTACTTCCCTCCTTAAAAATTTGATTTTAGATCATCGGTACTCTTCACAACTTGCGTCTCATGCCAATGCTTCCATCGGCTGCTTTTCCGGAGATATTCATCTGCCGGTAAGCTTCATGCCCGCCACCGCGTCGCGATCGTAAGCATTAGAAAACGCCGTTCTGTGAGTTCATGCGGTCTCTTGGACATAATCTCCTGACATTAACAGGCTTTTGACCTGCTGTAAGCATCCGAAGGAATACTTATTATATGTAGGAAAAAGATCCAAAATTCCGTCATTAACCATGTCTTAATTACTTCTTAGCCTTCGGCCGCTTTGCACCGTACTTGGAACGAGCCTGCATGCGGTTTGCAACACCGGCTGTATCCAAAGTGCCTCTGATGATGTGGTATCTGGTACCAGGAAGGTCCTTAACACGACCGCCACGGATCATAACCACAGAGTGCTCCTGAAGGTTGTGACCTTCACCCGGAATGTAGGATGTAACTTCGATACCGTTTGAAAGACGTACTCTCGCGATCTTACGAAGAGCAGAGTTCGGCTTCTTCGGTGTTGCAGTCTTAACGGCTGTACATACACCACGCTTCTGCGGAGCATTTCCCTCAGTCGGAGCCTTCTTTAAGGAATTAAATCCTCTCTGAAGAGCAGGTGCAGCAGACTTCTTCTTCTCAGAAGTTCTGCCCTTTCTTACTAACTGGTTAAATGTAGGCATTTGGTTCTCCTTTCGTTAAAGATAATTTCTCATCTCCTGCTTAATTTAAGCGCAAAAAATGGGCATGCTTTAGCGCATGCCCAAATAATATATTACAAGCTAAAACAGAAGTCAACAAAATTTACATAAACTCTAATACAGATTTTTGTAAACCTACCTAGGCTGCCGCTTGTTGCGACAGCCCTCACTAAATTACAGTACGTTTTCCTTCTGGTTTTCGATGCGATGATGCTCGGCGATTCTTTCTACCGTCTCCGGATCGATATCGAAGGCTTCGTCCGGACGGAACAGTGTATCGCTGGTATCGTCGAGATCCTGCGGCTCGGTGGAGAGCTCCGTCGTGCGGTAACGCTTCATGCCGGTACCAGCCGGGATGAGCTTACCGATGATAACGTTCTCCTTGATGCCGGAAAGGTGATCGACCTTGCCATTGATGGCAGCTTCCGTAAGTACCTTCGTAGTTTCCTGGAAGGATGCCGCGGACATGAAGGACTCGGTTGCAAGGGATGCCTTCGTGATACCAAGGATGATCCGCTTGCCCTCCGCCGGCTTCTTGCCCTCAGCCTCGAGACGCTCGTTCTCGTCCTCGAAGTCAAGTCTGTCGACCGTTGTGCCCGGGATGAAATCAGAATCACCTGCCTCGATGACACGTGTCTTCTTCATCATCTGATGCACGATCATCTCGATATGACGATCCTGGATTTCTACACCCTGCAGTCTATACACCTTCTGAACTTCAGAAATCATGTAGTTCTGTACAGCCTCAACGCCCTTGATCTTCAGAAGATCATGCGGGTTGATGGAGCCCTCGGTCAGCACATCGCCGGCCTCAAGCATCTGGCCATCCATTACCTTAAGACGAGAGCCATAAGGAATCAGGTAGGTCTTTGACTGACCCTTCTCCTCATCGGTTACGACAACCTCTCTCTTCTTACCGGTATCCTTGATTTCAACCTTGCCCGGGATCTCAGTGAGAATCGCAAGTCCCTTCGGCTTACGCGCCTCGAAAAGCTCCTCGACTCTCGGAAGACCCTGTGTAATGTCTCCACCTGCCACACCACCGGTATGGAAGGTTCTCATCGTAAGCTGTGTACCAGGCTCACCGATGGACTGTGCCGCGATGATGCCGACAGCCTCGCCGACCTGTACCGGCTGACCGGTTGCCAGGTTCGAGCCATAGCACTTCGCGCAGATACCGTTCTTTGAGCGGCAGGTAAGAACGGAACGAATCTTCACGGTGTCACGGCCGAGCTTATTAAGAACAGCCATGATCTTCGGTGCCTTCTTCGGCGTTACCATGTGGTCCGCCGTGATGACAACCTTGCCGGTCTCCGGATCCACGATATCCTCGGCGATATAACGGCCGGTGATACGCTCCTGTAAAGACTCGATCTTCTCCTGTCCTTCGCCGAGCTCTCTGATCTCAAGATACGGGATCTTGTCTCTGCCCGCAGCGCAGTCATTCTCACGAATGATAAGCTCCTGCGTAACATCGACCATTCGTCTCGTGAGGTATCCGGAGTCTGCGGTACGAAGTGCGGTATCGGAAAGACCCTTACGGGCGCCATGTGCGGAGATGAAGTACTCGAGTACATCAAGACCTTCACGGAAGTTCGACTTAATCGGCAGCTCGATGGTCTTACCGGTTGTATCCGCCATGAGGCCTCGCATACCGGCAAGCTGCTTGATCTGCTTATCAGAACCACGGGCACCGGAATCGGCCATCATGAAGATGTTGTTGTACTGGTCAAGACCGGTCAGAAGGTCGTGGGTGAGCTGGTCATCCGTTGCCTTCCAGGTATCGATAACTTCCTGGTATCTCTCTTCTTCTGTCACGAGACCACGACGATAGTTCTTCGCGATCTTGTCAACCGTCTTCTGTGCCTGCTCGAGTAATGCTTCCTTCGTCTTCGGCACGGTCATATCCGAAATCGATACGGTCATAGCAGCGATCGTCGACTGCTTGTAGCCCATCGCCTTGATATCATCAAGGGATAGTGCAGTCTGGGTCGTACCATGCACATCCATAATCTTCTCAAGAATCTTCTTAAGATCCTTCTTCTTGACCATCTTGTTAATCTCCGGAAGAATCTCATTGCCCGGGATTGAACGATCGACGAAGCCGAGATCCTGCGGGATGATTTCATTGAACATAAGAAGGCCCGGGGTCGTATCGACGATACCCTCGATGAGCTTCTCGGAGCCATCCTCCTGACGGATTCTCTTACGAATACGGCAGCGGATCTTCGAGTGCAGCGTCACGTACTTATTCTCATAAGCAAGGAAAGCCTCGTTAATGCTCTTGAACGTCATGCCCTCACCAGGCTCGCCATCTCTTGCCTGCGTGATGTAGTAGATACCAAGTACCATATCCTGGGACGGTACGGCTACTACACCGCCATCCGACGGCTTCAGGAGGTTGTTCGGCGAGAGCAGCATGAAGCGGCACTCCGCCTGTGCTTCCTGGGTCAGCGGAAGGTGAATGGCCATCTGGTCACCATCGAAGTCGGCGTTGAAGGCCGCACATACGAGCGGGTGAAGCTTGAGCGCCTTACCTTCGATGAGGGTCGGCTCGAAGGCCTGGATACCAAGTCTATGAAGCGTAGGCGCACGGTTCAGCATCACCGGGTGGTTCTTGATGACCTTCTCGAGGATATCCCAAACCTGCGGATCGAGACGCTCCACCATCTTCTTTGCATTCTTAATGTTGTGGGCCTTGCCGGTCTCAACAAGCTCCTTCATAACGAACGGCTTGAAGAGCTCGATGGCCATTTCCTTCGGCACACCGCACTGGTAGATCTTCATCTCAGGACCTACGACGATTACGGAACGGCCGGAATAGTCGACACGCTTGCCGAGAAGGTTCTGTCTGAAACGGCCCTGCTTGCCCTTCAGCATATCGGAGAGGGACTTAAGCGCACGGTTGCCCGGACCTGTGACAGGTCTGCCACGGCGGCCGTTATCGATGAGGGCATCGACAGCCTCCTGCAGCATACGCTTCTCGTTCCGAACGATAATCTCCGGGGCGCCAAGCTCGAGGAGACGTGCAAGACGGTTATTTCTATTGATGATTCTTCTATAAAGGTCATTGAGGTCGGAGGTCGCAAAACGGCCGCCATCGAGCTGAACCATCGGACGAAGGTCTGGCGGGATGACCGGAAGCACCGTAAGGATCATCCATTCCGGACGGTTTCCGGAGTGGCGGAATGCCTCCACAACCTCGAGTCTCTTGACGATTCTCGTTCTCTTTTGTCCGGAGGCGTCATTCAACTCATTTCTTAAATCGGTATATTCCTTCTCGAGATCGATCGAGCGAAGAAGCTCAAGAATCGACTCAGCACCCATGCCGGCGCGAAAGGAGCCGTAGCCATACTGCTCGATGGCATCACGGTACTCCTTCTCGGAAAGAACCTGCTTGTACTCAAGCTGGGTCTCGCCCTTGTCAAGTACGATATAGCTTGCAAAGTACAGTACTCTCTCGAGAATTCTCGGGGAGATATCAAGGATAAGACCCATGCGGGACGGGATGCCCTTGAAATACCAGATGTGAGAAACCGGTGCCGCCAATGCAATATGGCCCATTCTCTCACGTCTTACGGAGGACTTCGTGACCTCTACACCGCAGCGGTCGCAGATCACGCCCTTGTAGCGGATCTTCTTGTACTTACCGCAGTGACACTCCCAGTCCTTGACCGGTCCGAAAATTCTTTCGCAGAACAGGCCGTCCTTCTCAGGCTTCAGGGTTCTATAGTTGATGGTCTCCGGCTTCTTTACCTCGCCATGGGACCACTCGAGAATCTTCTCCGGAGAGGCAAGTCCGATCTGAATGGAATCAAACTGAACCGGCTCATGATTTTCAACTTGTGCCATGTATGTCCTCCTCTTTATGCATTGTCATCGCTGCCATCGCCATAGTCATCTTCGTCGCCGAAGGCTGCCGGCGCGTCCTCTGACTGGTCGTCAAACAGTGTGTCCGTATCATCTGAATCGAAGTTGACGTCAGCGTTCTCATCACTTAAGTCCGCCATCACATCACTTGCGATGTCATCTGCGTCCTCGTCGGAAGCATTGTCTTCCTCAGCGCTTACGATCTCACCTTCAGAGTTGAACTCCTCCTTCTGGTAGCCGGCTGCGCCGAAGTTTTCATCGGTCTGATAGCGGTTGCCGCCGTCTGAAAGAAGTCTGTGGAGATCCTGGTTTGCATCGTACAGATCCTCGGTGATCTCAACCTCGTTCTTGTCCTTATCGAGGACGCGGACATCAAGGCAGAGTGCCTGAAGCTCCTTAAGAAGTACCTTGAAGGACTCCGGAACGCCCGGCGCCGGGATATTCTGGCCCTTGATGATCGCTTCGTAGGTCTTGACACGGCCTGCGACATCATCGGACTTCATGGTGAGGATTTCCTGCAGCGTGTAGGCTGCGCCATAGGCCTCGAGGGCCCAAACCTCCATCTCACCGAAACGCTGGCCGCCGAACTGTGCCTTACCACCGAGCGGCTGCTGGGTAACGAGTGAGTACGGGCCCGTGGATCTCGCATGGATCTTATCATCAACCAGGTGATGCAGCTTCATATAGTGCATGAAGCCGATCGAGGTCTTGCCATCGAACTTCTGGCCGGTACGTCCGTCGCGGAGCTGTACCTTGCCATCCGGGGTGATCGGCACGCCCTTCCACTCCTCACGATGCTCGAGATGATCGCCGAGATACTGATAGATCTCAGGATCCAGCTCATCCTTGTGGAGCTCTGTGAACTCCTCCCAGGACTTGTTTGCGTAATCGTTTGCAAGGATCAGGGTCTTCGTAATATCATTCTCGGTTGCGCCGTCGAAGATCGGGGTCGAAACATCGATACCGAGTACGCGGGCAGCAAGGGAAAGATGAAGCTCCAGCACCTGTCCGATATTCATACGGGACGGCACGCCGAGCGGGTTAAGGACGATATCCAGCGGGCGTCCATTCGGCAGGAACGGAAGGTCCTCTGTCGGCAGGATCCGGGAAATAACACCCTTGTTACCATGACGGCCGGCCATCTTATCGCCAGGACCGATCTTTCTCTTCTGTGCAATATAGATACGAACCGACTCGGAAACGCCCGGCGCCAGCTCATCTGAATTTTCTCTCGTGAAGACCTTTGCGTCTACAACGACGCCGTATGCGCCGTGCGGCACCTTGAGCGACGTATCGCGGACTTCTCTTGCCTTCTCACCGAAGATCGCGCGGAGCAGTCTCTCTTCAGCCGTGAGCTCTGTTTCGCCCTTCGGCGTTACCTTGCCGACGAGAATGTCGCCGGCGCGAACCTCTGCACCGATGCGGATGATACCGCGCTCGTCAAGGTTCTTGAGAGCATCGTCGCCGACACCCGGAACATCTGCAGTGATTTCCTCAGGTCCGAGCTTCGTGTCTCTGGCTTCGCACTCATACTCTTCGATATGTACCGATGTATATACGTCGTTCTGTACCATCTTCTCTGACATCAGAACGGCATCCTCGTAGTTGTAGCCCTCCCAGGTCATGAAACCGATGAGCGGGTTCTTGCCGAGTGCGATCTCGCCCTGGCAGGTGGAAGGACCATCAGCAATGACATCGCCCTTCTTCACATGGTCGCCGGCGAAGACGATCGGCTTCTGATTATAGCAGTTCGACTGGTTCGAACGCATGAACTTCGTGAGCTTGTACTCCTCGAGTGATGCGTCATCGTCCCGGCGAATGGTAATCTTATTCGATGCGGAAATCTCTACCACACCATCATGTCTGGCCACGCAGCAGGCACCGGAGTCTACGGCAGCCTTTGCGGAGATACCGGTATCCACGACGGCACGCTCGGTCGTCATGAGCGGTACAGCCTGGCGCTGCATGTTCGAGCCCATGAGGGCACGGTTCGCATCATCGTTCTGGAGGAACGGAATCATGGATGTCGCGACGGAGAAGACCATCTTCGGGGAGACATCCATCATATCTACCGTCGCCTTCGGGAACGCCTGAGTCAGCGTTCTGTAACGGCCGGAGACATTGTCATGTACAAAATGTCCGTTCTCGTCAAGCGGCTCGTTTGCCTGTGCTACGACGTAGTTATCCTCTTCGTCGGCAGCGAGGTAAACGACCTGGTCGGTAACGGTCGGGTTCTTCGGGTCGGTCGTCTTGTCGACAACGCGGTACGGCGCCTCGATGAAGCCGTACTTATTAATACGCGCGAAGGATGCGAGCGAGTTAATGAGGCCGATGTTCGGTCCTTCAGGCGTCTCGATCGGGCACATCCGGCCGTAATGCGTATAGTGTACATCGCGGACCTCGAAGCCTGCACGGTCTCTGGAAAGACCGCCCGGGCCGAGGGCGGAAAGTCTTCTCTTATGCGTAAGCTCGGAGAGCGGGTTGTTCTGATCCATGAACTGCGAGAGCTGTGAGGATCCGAAGAACTCCTTCACCGCTGCAGTCACCGGCTTAATGTTGATGAGTGACTGCGGTGTGATCTCGTCCATGTCCTGTGTGGACATACGCTCGCGGACCACACGCTCCATACGGGAAAGGCCGATCCGGTACTGGTTCTGGAGAAGCTCTCCGACCGCACGGATACGACGGTTTCCGAGGTGATCAATGTCGTCCTTGTTGCCGATGCCCTCTTCGAGGTGCATGTTATAGTTGATAGAGGCGAAGATATCCTCCTTCGTGATGTGCTTCGGGATCAGGTCGTGGATGCTCTTCCTGATGGCTGTCGCCAATGCTTCCTTCTCCACTCCCTCATTTTCATCAAGAAGTTGGCGGAGGGCAGGATAGTAGACGAGCTCGGTTACGCCGAGGCCCTCAAGCTCTTCCTCTGTGAAGTCCGGAAGCCACTTCGATGCGTCGACCTCGAGTGCGGAAAGAACCTTTTCATTTCTCTCCTGGCCCTCGATCCATACGAACGGAACGGCAGCATCCTGGATGGCGATGGCCTTCTCAAGAGATACCACCTCGCCCTTTTCTGCGATCACTTCACCGGTCGTCGGATCGACTACTTCCTCTGCGAGGGTGTGGCCCTTGATACGGTTCCTGAAGTGAAGCTTCTTATTAAACTTATAACGGCCGACGTGCGCAAGATCATAGCGGCGCGGGTCGAAGAACATGCCGTTTAAGAGTGAGCTTGCACTGTCGACAGACAGCGGCTCACCCGGACGGATCTTACGATAGAGCTCGAGAAGGCCGCCCTCATAGTTCTGTGCCTCCGGCTGCTCCTTTTCGAAGGAAGCGAGCAGCTTCGGCTCCTCGCCAAAGAGGTCAATGATCTCCTGGTTTGTGCCGATGCCGAGCGCACGGATAAATACGGTCACCGGAACCTTACGGGTTCTGTCGACACGTACGAAGAAGACATCATTGGAATCTGTCTCGTACTCGATCCAGGCACCACGGTTCGGGATGACGGTGCAGGAGTAGAGCTCCTTACCGATCTTATCGTGGTCGATGCCGTAATAAATGCCGGGGGAACGTACGAGCTGGGATACGATAACTCGCTCCGCACCATTGATGACGAAGGAGCCGGTATCTGTCATGAGCGGAAGGTCGCCCATGAAGATCTCATGCTCATTGATCTCGTCCTTGTCCTTGTTGATGAGACGTACCTTGACCTTCAGTGGCGCAGAATACGTGGCATCACGCTCCTTGCACTCTTCGATCGTATATTTCTTCTCATCTTCGCAGAGCTTGTAATCCACGAACTCGAGGCTCAGATGCCCCGCAAAATCCTGGATCGGTGATATATCATCGAAGGCCTCCTTCAGGCCATCCGTGAGAAACCATTTGTAGGAGTCTTTCTGAATCTCAATGAGATTCGGCATCTCCAGCACTTCTTTGTTTCTGGAGAAGGTGGCTCTAAGGTTCTTACCGTTTCTTTCCAGTCGCATCCTGCTTTTTTCCATTGAACGTTCACCCCTGCTTGATAGCTTTATCAATTTGCAACCGCTGTATTTTGGTGTCGGGCGCTCCTGGTCGTAGACCGGATTGCTTCCTTTGGGCATCGGCGCTCTCCTTTACTGCCGGCGCTAACGCGCCTTGCAAAAGGGCGCAATGTGCCCATGACTCCAAAATAAGCAAACCTCATCCTAACACGCCAGGGTTAGGTGTGTCAAGAAAGAAATAAAAAATTTGCGGGTGAAGCAGCGGGATAGCCGAGGAAGTTCTGTGGCCACAACAAGCTTTATCGGCAGCCTCCGCACACATAAAATTTGCGGATGGCCGCGAAGCTTCTGTGGCCACCCGCAAATTTTCCTATATTTTCGACTTTCATCAGCCTCCCGGGCGGGCAGCGGCATAGGATTTTGCCCCTACCTTGCTTTTCTATGCCGGCTGAAAATCGGCTTTCCGGGTGGTGGCATAGTATTTTGCCATTTCCCTGCTTTTCTATGCCGGCTCAAAAACGACTTTCCGAGCGACGGCATAGGATTTGTGGATCTGTAGCTCATACTATGCCATTTTAAAACCTTGTTTTTTGGTGCTGGCATAGTATTCGGCTCTCCTCATCATATACTATGCCGTCGGAAAGGAAAATTTGGGGTTTAAGACTTTGACATGGCATAGTATTCTGGCAAAACCGCTTGATACTATGCCGTTTTAAAATTATTGAACTTTTTATTGGCATAGTATGGCCTCCCTTGCCCTCAATACTATGCCGTTTTAAGAAATCTCTATTTTCGACGGCATAGTGTAGTCTTCTCCTTGCTCATTACTATGCCAATCTCAAAATTTGATTTTTCAATGGCATGGTATTTCCCTTTACCCTCATAATCCATGACGATGAATCAAAATACTGTACCTATAGCAAAGAATATAGTGTAACCATAAC
>Ga0256404_1004231_pt1 | contig 27466 bp, 27 predicted proteins | sample RumenRJG_01DNA_FD_185990 | JGI IMG/M metagenome (GOLD analysis project Ga0256404, IMG submission 185990) | Bovine rumen microbial communities from Lethbridge, Alberta, Canada - RJG_01 | ecosystem: Host-associated > Mammals > Digestive system > Stomach > Rumen | place: Canada: Alberta | collected...
AAGAGGCGGAGCGCAAGGGTCTGGACATGCTCATCGTAGACACGGCAGGCCGTCTCCACGTGGACGAAGCCCTCATGGAAGAGCTGAAAGAGGTCAAGAAAGCCGTTAAGCCTCACGAGATCCTGCTGGTGGTGGACGCCATGACCGGTCAGGACGCCGTTACGGCGGCAGAGGCCTTCCACGAAGCCATGGGCATCGACGGCATCGTCATGACGAAGCTGGACGGCGATACCAGAGGCGGCGCGGCGCTCTCCGTCAAGAGCGTAACGGGGCGGCCCATCAAGTTCATCGGTATGGGCGAAAAGCTGGACGCACTGGAACCGTTTTATCCGGACCGCATGGCCAGCCGCATCCTGGGCATGGGCGACGTTATGTCTCTCATCGAGAAGGCACAGGAAGCTGTGGACGAGGAGAAAGCAGCGGAACTGGAAAAGCGCCTGGCGAAAAACCAGTTCACCCTGGAGGATTTCCTGGATCAGATCGGACAGATCAAGGGCATGGGCGGCCTGGGCAAGGTGCTCAACATGCTGCCCGGCGTGCAGGGCAAGGTGAGCGAAGACGACATGGATGCGGGCGAGAAGGAATTCCGCACCATGGAGGCGATCATCCAGTCCATGACCCCGGAAGAACGCAAAAAGCCGGACCTGCTGAACGCGTCCCGCAGAAAGCGCATCGCAGCCGGTGCGGGGGTCACCGTGGCGAAAGTCAACCAGCTCATCAAAAAATACGAAGACACCAGAAAGCTGATGAAACAGCTCAACAACGGTAAATTTGGCAAGAGATTCGGAAGAAGATTTCCCGGATTTTAACGCATAAAACAAGTTCAATCGATCGATATCTATAATTTTGGAGGTAACAAATGGTTAAGATCAGATTAAGAAGAATGGGTGCTCACAAGAAGCCTTTCTACAGAGTCGTCGTTGCAGATCAGAGAACGGCAAGAGACGGTAAGTCCATCGAAGAGATCGGCACTTACAACCCCCTCACCAACCCCGCTGAGATCAACATCGACGCAGAAGCTGCCAAGAAGTGGCTGGCCAACGGCGCAGTTCCCACCGATACCTGCCGCGCTCTGCTGAAGAAGGCCGGCATCCTGGAATAACCGGGGGCCGTCTATGACAGGTTTGGTAGAAACGATCGCAAGATCCCTCGTGGACAGCCCGGACGAAGTCCAGGTCCGCGAGCTGCCGGGAAAAGATCCCGGCGTGACTGTGGTCGAACTGAAGGTGGCCGCGTCCGACATGGGCAAGATCATCGGCAAGCAGGGCCGTATCGTGAAGGCGCTGCGCACCGTCGTCAAGGCAGCCGCAGTCAAACAGAACAAGAAAGTCGTCGTGGAGATCGTCTCTTAGGACTCTCCCGGAGAAAAGGCGGGGCAGACCCGCCTTTTTTCAAAACGGAAGGAGACCGATGGATACCATCAAACTGGGAAAAATAACGGCGCCGCAGGGCATCAAGGGCGAAGTGCGGGTCTATTCGTACACGGACGAGCTCACCCGCTTCTCCGAGATAGAAGCGGTGCTTCTGGACGGGCAGAAACGGAAGATCCAGAACGCCCGCTACATGAAGAATATGGCTGTCCTTAAGCTGGAAGGCGTCGACGACCGCAACATGGCGGAAAGCCTGCGCAATAAGGAACTGCTCCTGGCGAAGGAAGACCTGTGGGAGCAGCCGGAGGATACGTATTTCATCGACGACCTCGTTGGATGTGATGTCGTCTCCGAAGACGGTGATTCCGTAGGCACGCTCAAAAACATCATCAGCCGTCCTGCCCAGGATCTCTACGAGATCGAAAGGGCGGATGGCAGCACGTTCCTGCTGCCTGCGGTCAAAGAATTCATTAAAAACGTCGATTTAGACAACAAAACGATCATCATTCACCTGATCAATGGATTATAAGCGTATGAAAGTCACGATCCTCACACAATTTCCCGACATGTTCAGGCCGGTGACCACTAGCATCCTCGGCAGAGCTGCCGAAAAAGGTCTGCTGGAGCTGGACATCGTCAATATCCGGGACTATACGCTGGACAAACACAGAAAGACCGACGACACGCCCTTCGGCGGCGGCGCCGGCATGGTGATGACCCCGCAGCCTGCGTTCGACGCGCTGCGCAGTCTCGGGGCGCAGGGTAAGCGCATCCTGTACATGTCCCCCAGAGGACCTATCCTGGACCAGTACCTGGCCGAGGACCTGGCGTCGGAGGAGGAGTTCTTTATTCTGTGCGGTCATTACGAAGGGGTGGACGAACGCATCCTCAAAGCCTGGAACATGGAGGAGGTCTCCATAGGCGATTATATCCTGACGGGCGGCGAACTGGCTGCCATGGTCCTCGTCGACTGCGTGTCGCGGCTCATCCCCGGCGTGCTGGGAAGCGGCGATTCGCTGTCCGAGGAGTCCATCTACAGCGGCCTGCTGGAATATCCCCAGTACACGAAGCCCCGCAGCTACGAGGGGATGGACGTGCCCGAGGTGCTTTTCAACGGCAATCACAAGCTCATCCACCTGTGGCAGTACGAGCAGTCCCTGCGCCTGACGAAAGATCGTCGGCCGGACCTGTTCGACCGCTATCTGCAGTCGGGCCCGGACCTGACGAAGGACGAAAAAAAGATCCTGGAAAAAGTTATGCGCGAAACACAAAGTATTGAATAGAGCATTGAAAGATGCTACAATATTTTGTATGAATAGAAGGGGCAAAAGGACTGCGGGCGTCGCGGCGGGCATCGTTTTCCTCGCCGTATGCGCCGCATTATATGCATATATCTACGTCGTTCCCTCTGTCACCGGGGCGCTCACCCCGACAGCCATCGCGCAGTATGGAGAGATGCAGACGCTCAATCCGGCCAGCTGCATCGTTTTCCGCAGCGAAAAGGTGGTAAAAGCCGAACAGAGCGGGAACGCCGGTTATTATGTTGACGAAGGGGCGAAGACCCGTCTCGGGGTCAAAGTCGCCGATATCTACCCGGCAGACGGTTCCGGTACCGGCTATTTCATGGAGACCACCGGCATCGTAAGCTACTGGTGCGACGGATACGAGGAGACGTTTACGCCGGAAACGACCGAAAACATCACGCTGGATTCGTTCCCGTCCGAAGAGGAGGGCGCGGAGCCGCCGGCTCAGCCGGAATCGGTGCGCACCGGAACGAAGCAGGAAGGCGATCCCTTATATAAGATCGTCACCGGCGACACCTGGTATTTCGCATTCCGCATCGAAGACCAGTACATGGATCGCTATGCCATGGGTCAGCGGGTCGATGTCGTGCTGCCGAACGGTACCGTCGATGCGACGGTCACCCGCATGACCCAATACGAAGACTATTGGGTGGTGATCGCCTACACGAACCGCTATTACGAAGGCTTCGACCAGCTCCGTTACTGCGACGTTACGATCGTTACGGAGTCCAACGACGGCCTCATCATCCCGACGACAGCCAGGGCCATGCAGGAACAGGAAGACGGCTCGATGCTGGAGGGAGTCTACGTCAAGAATATCCGCGGTGATTACGTCTTCCGGCGCATTCTGGTGCTGGCGGAGGACGAGAACACCGGCGAGACCCTGGTGGAACCGGACAGCTTCTACGAGAAGGACGAGACAGGGGAGAGCGTTCTCGTCGGCTCCATCGGCGTATACGACGAAGTGCTTCGCGATGCCGGCGGACTGAGCGACGTTACCGTAACGGACGAGATCGAAGAGCCCGAAGAGGAAGAGATCGTGTTCGAGTGGGAAAAGAACAAAGAGGAGACGCCCGAAGAGCCCGTGGAAGAGCCTCAGGAAACGATTCCGGAAGGACCCGAAGAAGAGACGCCTCAGGATTAGACCGGGAGGGATCTATGAGCATTACTCAGAATATCGCGGAGATCCGCAGCAGAATAGCTGCAGCCGCCGTACGCAGCGGTAGAAAGCCGGAGGACATCCTGCTGATCGCCGTTACGAAGCTGCACGAGCCGGACGAGATCGAAGAAGCGCTGGCAGCAGGGATAACGGATATTGCAGAAAATAAGGTGCAGGAGATCCAGAAGAAATTCGACCAGATCCACAGCCCTGCGAACTGGCATCTGATCGGCCACCTGCAGACCAATAAAGTTAAATACATCATCGATAAAGTCGTTATGATCCACTCTGTGGACAGCTTAAAACTGGCCCAGGAGATCGATAAACGCGCCCAGGCAGCCGGCAGAACGATGGACGTTCTGCTCCAGGTGAATGCGGCGCACGAAGAGAGCAAATTCGGTCTGGATCCGAAAGACGTGCCCCAGGTAATGGCGGACATTTTAGCGGAATGTCCGAACGTCCGGATCCGCGGCTTAATGCATATCGCACCCTATGCGGAAGATCCGGAGGAGGTACGGCCTTACTTCAGGGAAGTAAAGGAACTGTACGAGACTTTAAAGAAAGTGGAGCATCCCAACGCAGACTTTACCTGTCTGTCCATGGGCATGAGCCACGACTTCGAGACAGCCATCGAAGAGGGTGCAAACATCATCAGAGTCGGAACATCTATATTCGGCGAGCGAGATTACAGCAAAAAAATGGGAGGAATGTAACATGGGAGCTTTCAGCAAGTTTAAAGAACTGGTCGGCATCGAAGAGATCGAAGACGACGAGGAAGAGATCGAAGAGGAAAAGGAAAAGAAGCCTCTTATTCCCCGTCAGAGTTCTGCACCGGCCGTAACGCCGCGGCCTGCGTCTCCGTCCGTTTCGAGCGGAAAACCGGCACCTTCTGGCAGCAGATATACCAGCGCCATGAAGATGGTCGTCATCGAACCCCAGGGATTCGATGAGAGCCCGAAACTGGTGGACAGCTTAAAGGCGAAGAAGCCTGTCATCATCAATCTGGAAAATCTGGAGACCGATACAGCCCGCAAGATCTTCGATTTCCTGTCCGGCGCCACTTATGCCCTCAACGGCAACGTCCAGAAGGTCGCGAACAACATCTTCGTCTTCGCGCCGGAAAATGTAAGCGTCGATTACAAGAACGAAACGAAATCTACCGGAAGCATGTCGGAAGGCATCAAGAGCCCCTGGAGATAAAAAATGATCACACCACTCGATATCCAAAACAAGGAATTCAGCAGAGCGGTCCGCGGATACAACCAGGAAGAGGTGGATCTGTTCCTGGACGAGATCATGGCGGATTACGATAAGCTGCTGTCCGAAAATCAGGACCTGAAGCGCCAGCTGGAAGAGACGAAGGGCAAGGTCGAGAGCTACAAGGATACGGAGGGCGCCGTCTTAAAGACGCTGGAAGCTGCCAAGTCCCTGATGAACGACATCTCCGCCAGCGCCGAAAAACGGGCCAGCATCCTCGTAAAGAACGCGGAACTGGACGCAGACCTCAAGCAGCGCCAGGCCAGAGACAACGTGGAACGCCTCAAGGAAGAAGAAGCGAAGCTGAATGCGCGGGTCACCGCCATGAAGGTAAAGTTCCGCAGCTTCCTGGAGAGCGAACTGGAGCGGTTCGACTCCCTGTCGGATGACATCTTCGGCATCCCCGACGGCAGCCTGCTGAGCAGCGAGGACGGTACGATCGCGCGCGGCCAGCGGATCGCGCCGGCCGTTTCTTCCTCCGACGATCTCTTTAAGACGATCGTCAACGTAAAACCGGAAGATAAGAGCGGAGACCGCTAGTGTTCTGGATCGTCATACTGCTGTGCATCTGCATCGACCAGCTGAGCAAACTGGCCGTGGAGCGGAGCATGGAACTGGGTGCCACGAAGCCGTTGCTGCCCGGCATCCTGGACTTTACGTATACCCGCAACACCGGCGCTGCTTTCAGCATCCTTACCGGAAAGCAGGCGTTTCTGATCGCCGTTACGGCGGTGGTCATGATCGCCATGGTCGTCTACGTCCTCCGCAAAGGAAAGACGATCTTTCTGCCCGAGAAGATCGCGATCGCCCTCATCGTCGGCGGCGGCACGGGCAACCTCATCTGCCGCATCGTGCGGGGTTACGTCGTCGATTTTATCAATATCCACATTCTTCCCATCTTTAATGCTGCGGATATTTTCGTGTGCTGCGGATGCGGGCTGCTGGTGCTGTCCGTGCTGTGGCTCGAGCCGAGATACGGCAAAAAAACACATGAATCAGAACACGGTCTATAATTTCACGATCGATGCGGAGCACGCCGGACTCAGAGCGGACGGCGTGCTTTCTCAGCTTTTTGAAGAAGCGAGCCGCAGCTATATCCAAAAGCTCATCGAGAGCGGCTGCGTCTTCTGCGACGGAAAGCCCATGCTCTCAAAAAAGGAAAAGCTGAAAGAGGGCAGCGAAGTCCGGATCGAACTGCCGCCTGCCGTTCCCTGCGAAGCGGTGCCCCAGGACATTCCGCTGGATATCGTCTATGAGGATGCGCATCTGGTGGTGGTCAACAAACCGAAGGGGATGGTGGTGCATCCTGCGCCGGGCAACCCGGACGGCACACTCGTCAACGGGCTGCTGCATCATTGCGGCGCGCTGTCGCTCATCAACGGCGTCGAACGGCCGGGCATCGTCCACCGCATCGACAAGGATACGTCCGGGCTTCTGGTCTGCGCCAAATCCGACGAAGCGCACCGCGGTCTTACGGAACAGCTGGCGTCTCATTCCTGCACGCGGCAATATCGGGGCGTCACGTTCTACGCCTTTAAGGAGGCGGCCGGCACGGTGGACGCGCCGATCGGGCGTGACCCCGCCAACCGCCTGCGCATGGCGGTCGTTCCGGGCGGCAAGAGGGCGGTAACGCACTGGCAGGTCTCGGAGGAATTCAACGGATTTACGGAAATCAGGGCGCGCCTGGAGACGGGCCGCACCCATCAGATCCGCGTTCATATGGCTTCCATCCATCATCCGCTGCTGGGCGACACGGTCTACGGGCCGCAGAAGCAACCCTACAGCCTGCACGGCCAGATGCTGCACGCGGAGATCCTGGGATTTACGCACCCTGTTACGGGACAATACATGGAATTCCGGGCGGATCCCCCGGAGGAATATCTGCAGACTTTGGAGAAACTGAGGAACAGAAAATGAAGAGAACGTTAAAACCGGGCACGATGCTCTATCCGCTTCCCGCGGTCCTCGTGACGGGCGGCGACATGGAAAACAGCACGCTCATGACGGCTGCCTGGACAGGCATCGTCAATTCCGATCCTCCGATGACCTACGTATCGATCCGACCGGAACGGTACAGCTACGATATCATCCGGGAAAGAGGGGAGTTCGTCATCAATCTGACGACCCGGCAGCTGGTCCGGGAGACGGGTTATGCAGGCTGCGTCTCCATGCGTAAAGAGGATAAGTTTAAGAAACTGGGCCTGACGAAGGAGGCTGCAGACGAGGTCGCGGCACCTCTGATCGCGCAGTGCCCGGTCAACCTGGAATGCAAAGTCGTGGAAGTGAAGGATCTGGGCAGCCATTCCATGTTCCTGGCGAATATCGTCGCGGTCCACGTGGACGAAAAACTGTTCGACAAGAACGACCGGATCTGCCTGGAAAATGCGGATCTGCTGGCATATATCCACGGCGGTTATCTACCTCTGGGCTCGAAGAAACTGGGTACCTTCGGCTATTCCGTCATGAAGCCGAAAACGAAGAAAAAGAAAGCAGCTGAAAGCAGGCAGGCCTCTCTGATGAAGGCGAAAGCGAAGGGGAATGCCCCCGCGAAAAAGAAGAGCATCTTTACCGGCAAGAGCAAGCTGGTATCGAAGGAATAGCAAAAAGCCGCCTCCGGTGGGGCGGCTTTTCCCATGTTTACAGATCTCTTCTCGGCGCGGGAGCATACCTCATTTCTGCAAGATTTACCGGAATCTGTTGGTAATAATTGTAATAGCAGAAAATGGAAACGTCAAGAGATTTCTGTAAAATATTACTAATTATTTTTTCATGGTCTCCGGATCTTTCGGGTCGACCCATACGGTACGGTTGTTCGTGAAGATCACCATACCGGGCTTGGCTCCGGAAGGCTTCTTTACATACCGCAAGGGCACGTAGTCTACAGGCACGTTCTGGGACTCTTTTCCCTTGGAATACCAGGCCGCGACGGCTGCCGCTTCGTAGATCTCGTCCTCGCCCGGCGTATCGCCGTTCATAAACAGGACAACGTGGGATCCGTGGATGTCCTTGGTGTGCAGCCAGTAATCCGTCTTGCCGCCCACTTTGAAGGTGATATAGTCGTTCTCCGCATTGTTCCTTCCCACGGCGATCTCCCGGCCGCAGGGCAGGGTAAAGCGTCTGGGCTTCGGTTTCGCTTTCGCGGCTGCCCGTTTTCTGTCCTTTGCCTGCCGGCCCCGCAGATAGCCTTCCCGGATGAGTTCGTCCCGGATCAGCTCCATCTCCTCGTAGGTGGACGAAAGAGAGATCTGGTCCTGCACGGTGCTCAGATATTCGATGTCCTTCTCGCACTCCTCCAGTTGGATGAGTTTTTCCTTTTTTCCGGTCTTGGCCTTCGCGTACTTTTTGTAATAGTTCTGCGCGTTGCGGGCAGGGGAGAACCGTTCGTCCAACTCGATCGTCACCGGCTGGCCATCGTAGTAACTCGTTACGGTGACCCGCTTATCGCCTGTTTTCGCCAAGTGAAGGTTCGCGTTGAGCAATTCCCCCTTCAGGCGATAAATGTCCGCGTTTTCGGCCTTCTGGATGTCTTCCAGCAGCCTTTGTTTCTTGAGGAGGAGCTTATCCACCAGCGTGGAGACGCTCTTGGCAAAACCTTCGCTCTCCTGCATCACGCGGTTCGTCTCTTTGCGGTGCGAATAAAAGAAATCCAGAGCGTCGCCGATCTCGTCGAAGGGTTTGACTTCGCAGACCTCCGCCAATTTCTTCATGGGGAAGATGTGCACGTCTCTCGGCTTTCCGCTCGGGTCACAATAGACAGCCGGATACAGCCTGCCTGCCAGCACGTCGTCCCGGACGCGGAAGAGAGAAGGCATATCGTCTTCGAATTCCGCGGCAGCGGCGGCGCTCAGTCCCTGGATCTGCGCGATGTCCGTCACGTCTTCCGGGCTTGCTGTCCAGAGATCCTGTCTGTCCTGGGGCGGCGGCGAAACGTAGGGCATTCCCGGCAGGATCTGGCGGTAGCGGTTGACGTCGATGGAGATGCGCTTGATCGCATCGATGATCTTTCCGCTGGCTTCATCGGTCAGGATGAGGTTGCTGTGCTTGCCCATGAGCTCGCAGATCAGCAGTTTGTTAACGGAATACCCCATTTCGTTTATCGTTTCCAGGTGAAATTCCAGGATGCGTTCTGTGGCTGGCTGGGTCACCGCCAGGATGCGGCCCCCCTGCAGGTGCTTGCGCAGCAGCATGCAGAAATTCGGGGCGTCCTGCGGGTTTTCGTACGCCAGCTTCGTGTAATGCACCCGGGCACCCTGAGGCGCCGTGCAGAGGAGCAGTTTTTTGCGCTGGCCCGTAACAGGACTGTAGATCTGCAGCACGATCTCATCTGGTTCGGGCTGCTGCACCCGTTCTATTTTCGCACCTTGCAGTTCGCTGTCCAGCTGCCGGGCAACTGCGCCTGCAAGAAATCCATCATATGCCATGTGTGTTCTTTATCCTTTGTGTTATTTATGCTAAAATCGTATCCATAATAACACGGATCGAAGGAATAGCCCAAACAAATCGCGTGTTGGAAAAGAGGAGAATATGGCAAAAAGCATGACAGGCTTCGGCAGAGGTGTCTATACGGACGAGCTGCGCAGCGTCACCGTGGAGCTACGGTCGGTCAATCACCGGTACTCCGATATCACGGTCAAGATGCCCCGCAGGTATCAGTTTGCCGAAGATACCATCAAGAACATCGTGAAGGGCGTGGCGCCCAGAGGCAAGATCGACGTATTCGTCAACGTGGACAATATCGCGGCGGACGATACGGCGGTGGAACTCAACATCCCGTTGGCGAAGCGGTATTTCGAGACGCTGCAGACCATCAAGGAAGAGATGCCCCAGCTTTCCGGCGAACCGACGCTGGCCATGATCGCGAACTTTCCGGACGTCGTGAAGTCTGCGGCTGCGGAAGAGGATGAGGAACTGGTCCTGAAGGCCCTTACGGAAGCGGCAAAGGATGCTGCGGCCAATCTGGATGCCATGCGCATTACGGAAGGCGCCAAACTGATGGAGGACATCCTGCAGCGGGGCGAGCTCATCGAAAAGACCGTCTGCGGCATCGAAGTCTATGCGCCGGAAGTCGCCAAGAACTATGCGGCAAAGATGAAAGAACGCATCCAGGAACTGCTGGGAGACGAGGCGACGATCCCGGAAGACCGCATCGTGCTGGAAGCCGCGGTCTTTGCGGACAAATCCAACATTACGGAAGAGATGGTGCGGCTCAAGAGCCACTGCAGCCAGCTGAAGAGCATCGCGGCGGACACGTCCGGTCCCATCGGCAAGAAACTGGATTTCCTCGTACAGGAGATGAACCGCGAATCCAACACCATCGGTTCGAAGGCGAACGATATCCGGATCACGAACGACGTGCTCCTGCTGAAAGCGGAGATCGAAAAGATCCGGGAACAGGTCCAGAATATCGAATAAGACTTGAAAAGGCGGATAAAAAGTTATATTATTAATTGTTTCAATGAGGACTGATTATGAAGCACGGTAAATTATTCGTTTTCTCCGGGCCTTCCGCTTCCGGGAAAGGAACGATCTGCAGAGAACTGCTGAAAGAACCGGATACCTGGCTGTCCGTCTCCCTCACGACCCGGCAGCCCCGGGAAGGGGAACTTCACGGCGTGCACTATTATTTTGTGACCCGGGAAGAATACGACAGAACGGTGGAAGAGGACGGTTTTCTCGAACATGCCGAGATCTACGGCAACTGCTACGGCACGCCGAAAAAATATGCGCTGGAGCATATGGCAGCAGGGGAAGACGTCATTCTGGAGATCGAGATGCAGGGCGCCCTTCAGATCAAAAAGGCGTATCCGGAAGCCGTGCTCATCTTCGTGCTTCCGCCCAGTTTAAAAGAACTGCGGAACAGGATACGCAAACGGGGCACCGAAAACGAAGAACAGATCGCGGTCCGCATGAAGACGACGCTGGAGGAGATCGGCCTGCTGGAAAAGTACGATTACTTCCTGATCAACGACGATCTGGAGGAAGCGATCCAGACGGCAAGAGCCATCATGAAAGCGGAACACTGCAGGACAGCAGGGCAGGCAAAGGCCCTGATCGAACGTTTTAAGGAGGAAGAATAGATGCTATTATATCCGTCCGTAGACCTGCTCAAGACGAAGGTCGACAGCAAATACACCCTGGTGATCATGGCGGCGAAGCGCGCCAGAGATCTCATCGACGGCAAGCCGATGCTCATCAACGTGGACAGCAATAAGCCCATTTCGATCGCAACGGCGGAAATCGCAGACGATCTGATCTCCTACAAGAGGGAAGAGTAAAAGAAAAGAAAAAACGGGTCCCGCAGGATCCGTTTTTCATTGGATTTCGACCCACCGCGATAGAACGGAGCAAACAAAAAAGGCCCCGAAGGGACCTTTTGTCATCTGGTGCCGGCGGCGGGGGTCGAACCCGCACGGTGTCGCCACCGCGGGATTTTGAGTCCCGTACGTCTGCCAATTCCATCACGCCGGCATTACCCGATTATGGTACCATTTTTTGGACCGAAAAACAAGGGTATAAAATTGCCGAAAACCTTAAAAATGTATTGATTTTGCGCTATATTGGTCTATAATAATATTGTTAATTTATGTTAGGAGGAAATACATGCCTGAATTTGTACCGCAAATCATTATGATCGTCGCGCTTTTCGCGATCATGTACTTCATGCTCATCCGTCCGCAGAAGAAGAAGGATGATGAGGTCCGCAGAATGAGAGACGCCCTGAAGGTCGGAGACGATATCCTCACCATCGGCGGTATCTACGGAAAGATCGTCCGGATCAAGGACGACCGGATCACCCTCCAGGTCGGTTCCGACCGCACCCGGATCGAAGTCGCCAAGTGGGCGATCAACAACGTGGAGAAGCAGAGCGAGACCAAGGGAAGCAAGGCAGCCGAAGAAGACAAGAAGGTTTCGCCTAAGAACATGAAAAAGCTGGGCGAGAAGACAGCCGCTGCTGCGGAAGAGACCGCGGAAGCCGTCGAATCCGCAACGGAAGATGCGCAGCAGTAAGCTAAGGGAATAAATACATGCAAGGCATGTGTGCAAGCCGCACATGCCTTGTTTTTATAAAAAGGAACTCGCAAAATGAAGAAAATTTTATCGATCGTTATCATCATCGTCATGCTGCTGGGGTGGTTTTTCTCCATCAACGGCTTCGGGGAGGGCGGCTCCATCGCGGAGCGCATGAAGCTCGGCCTCGACATGATCGGCGGCGTTTCCGTCGTTCTGGAAGCGGATACCGACGCCACCGGCAGCGAACTGAAGAGCCTGATGGATCAGGTGCAGGCCGTCATGGAAAAGCGTGTCAACGAGATGGGCCTTTCCGAACCTGTCATCACCGTGGAGAACGAAAACCGCATCCGCATCGAACTGCCCGGCGCCCAGAACGCCCAGGAAGCCATCGAATCCATCGGCAAGACGGCGCAGCTGTCCTTCCGCACGGCGGACGACCAGATCGTCGTCACCGGCGAAAACGTCAAGAACGCTGTCGCGGAAGTCTATCAGGGCACCCAGAGCAATCTCATCGGCACCTACGTCGTACAGCTCGAATTCGACGCTGCCGGCGCAGATGCGTTTGCCGATGCTACAAGACGCATCCTGGCAGGGGAGATCACGCCGACCCTGGACGGCTATTACGCCAACCAGATCCTCATCCTGCTGGACGACGATGTCATCTCCGCTCCCATGGTCAGCACCGTCATCAACAGCACGACCTGCGAGATCACGGGCAACTTTACCGCCAGCAGCGCCGGCAACCTGGCTGCGCTCATCCGCGGCGGTTCTCTGCCCGTCGGACTCAACGAAGTGCAGACCGAGATCGTCGGCCCGACCCTGGGCATCGACGCTGCGCAGAAGAGCGTCATGGCCGGCATCGTGGGCCTTGCGCTCATCATGATCATCATGCTGGTGGTCTACCGGGTCATGGGCGTCGTGGCCGATATCGCGCTGGCGCTGTACGTGCTGCTGTATCTGTGGGTCATGATCGCGTTCCACGCAGTCCTCACGCTGCCCGGCATCGCCGGCATCATCCTGTCCATCGGCATGGCTGTGGACTCCAACGTCATCATCTTCTCCCGCATCCGCGAGGAGATCGGCCTGGGCAAATCCGTGCGCGTCGCGGTGCAGTCCGGCTTTAAGCGGGCCATGGGCACCATCGTCGACTCCCAGGTGACCACGATCATCGCTGCGGTCATCCTGTACATGCTGGGCACCGGTTCTGTCCGGGGCTTCGCCATGACCCTGCTCATCGGTATCGTGCTGAGCGTGTTCACGGCTGTCGTCATCTCCCAGATCCTGCTGCAGACCCTGGCGGAGACGAAGTTGGCGACTCCGAAGAACTTCGGCGTCAAGGAACAGAAAGATACCAGCACCCAGGAGAAGGAGGGCTATCCCTTCATGGCTAAGCGGAAGATCTTCTACCTGGCCTCCGTGGCGCTGCTCGTCCTGGGCCTGGGCATCGGCCTCATCCGCGGCTTCAACATGGGCATCGACTTTACCGGCGGCACCGTGCTGCAGCTGAATTTCGGCCAGCAGGTGGACCTGGAAGAACTGAAGGCTCAGTTGCCCGATACGGATCTGCGCGACGGCATCCAGTATGCTGGTGAAAACAACGAAAAAGTCATCCTGAAGACGACGGAAGTCATGGATAACGCCGTCCGTCAGGAACTGTGCGATAAACTGCAGGCGCAGTTTGGTGCCGGCAGCGGGGAATTCATCGAACAGGCGGGCCTCATCGGACCTTCCGTCGGATCTCAGCTGAAGAGCAACGCCCTGAAGGCGGTTCTCATCGCCGCCGTCTGCATGCTCATCTACATCGCTATCCGGTTCGAATGGCGGTTCGGTATCGGCGCCATCGTCGCGCTGCTGCACGACGCGCTCATGCTGTTCGCGTTCTACGGTCTATTCCACGTGCAGATGAACAGCCCGTTCATCGCTGGCCTGCTCATCGTCATCGGTTATTCCATCAACGATACGATCGTCATCTTCGACCGTATCCGGGAAGGTCTCAAGACCAGCAAGCGCAAGCAGGAATACGTCATCGACAGCAGCATCACCGCCTGCATCAGCCGTTCCATCATGACGTCCGTAACGACCATGGTGGCCATCCTGCCGCTCATCCTGTTCTGCGGTGAATCCATCCGCGCCTTTGCGCTGCCGCTCATCGCCGGCGTTCTGGTGGGCACCTACAGCTCCATCGGCATCGCCTCCGGCGTGTATTACGACCTGTGCAGACTGACGAAGAAGAGCAAGTATAGAGGAGCATAGACCGGTCCATGGAAGAGTACGTAAGACAGCTGCTGGATTACAATCCGAATTACGACGCCCAGCTGCTGGAGAAAGCCTATCTGACGGCGGAAAAATACCACGAAGGACAGTTCCGCAAGTCCGGGGAACCCTACATCATCCACCCGATGGCGGTAGGGCGTATTCTTGCTGAGCTCGGTATGGACGAGGTGACCATCGCAGGCGGCCTGCTCCACGATATCGTGGAGGATACGGACTATTCCCTGGGTCAGCTGCAGGTGGACTTCGGCGAACAGATCGCCTATCTGGTGGACGGCGTCACCAAACTGACGAACATCAATTACGAGTCCAAGGAGGAACAGCAGGCGGAGAATATCCGCAAGATGTTTCTGGCCATGTCGAAGGACATCCGCGTGCTCATCATCAAGCTGGCGGACCGGCTGCACAACCTGCGGACCATCAACTATCAGACCCCGAAGAAGATACGGGAAAAGTGCCAGGAATCCCTGGACATCTATGCGCCGCTGGCGGCCAGACTCGGTATCTACGCCTTCAAGTTCGAGATGGAGGACATCTGCTTTAAGAACCTGGAGCCGGAAGCCTACGAGAAACTGGACCGGGAGATGCAGCAGCGGCAGGTGCGCCGGCAGGGCGTGATCGACGAGGTCATCCGGGAGATCAACAAGGTCCTGAAGGATACCGGCATCGAATACGAGATCTACGGCCGGCAGAAGCACTACTACAGCATCTACAAGAAGATGCAGTATCAGCATAAGCAGTTGGATGAGATCTTCGACCTGACGGCGGTCCGCATCATCGTGGATACCGTAAGAGACTGCTACGGCGTGCTGGGCGCGGTCCACACCATGTGGACGCCTATCCCCGGCCGCTTTAAGGATTATATCGCCATGCCGAAGCCGAACCGGTACCAGTCGCTGCATACGACGGTCATCGGCAAGAGCGGCAACCCCTTCGAGATCCAGATCCGTACCAAGGAAATGCATCAGGTGGCGGAATACGGCATCGCGGCCCACTGGAAATACAAAGAGGGCATCTCCAGCGACGACGAAGAGGTAAAACTGGCGTGGCTGCGCCAGACCATCGAATGGCAGCAGGAACTCAAGGACCCCGGTGAATTCATGGAGACCGTAAAGGTCGACCTGTTCTCCAACCAGGTGTTCGTGTTCACCCCGAAGGGGGACGTCATGGAACTGCCTGCCGGATCCACACCTCTGGACTTTGCCTTCAAGGTCCACACGGCCGTCGGCTGCAAATGCGTCGGGGCCAAGGTGAACGGCAAGATGGTGCCCATCGATTACGTGCTCCAGAACGGAGAGATCGTGGACATCGTCACCTCTGCCAATTCCCACCCGAATCTGGACTGGCTGAAGATCGTCAAGACGAACTCCGCCAAGACCAAGATCCGTCAGTACCTCAAGAAGGAAGCCAGCTCCGGCGTTCCGGAAAAGAGCGCCGCCGTCAAGGCGAAGGAAGAGGCGGACAAGGAGGCGGCCCGCAAGGAGGAAGAAGCCCGCAAAAAGGCGCAGGAAGAGGCCAAGAAGCTGGCCCAGGCCCTCAAGAAGGAAAAGCGGCCCGAACGGACGCGCGGCGTCAGCGTAAAGGGCGTCAGCAACCTGATGATACACTTCGCCAAGTGCTGCAGTCCCGTACCCGGCGACGATATCGTCGGCTATACGACGAAGGGCAGGGGCGTCTCCATCCACCGCACGGACTGCACCAACATCCGGGCGCTGCCGGAAGCGGAAAAGCTCCGTCTGATCGACGTATCCTGGGATGACAACAAGAGCGGACAGGAATTCGATGCCGCGATCTCCCTGATCGCAGAAGACCGCAAAGGCTTGTTTTCCGACGTTTCCAAGGTCTGCCTGGACATGGACATCGACATCAGCGGGCTGAACGCCAAAAAGGACAAGGACGGCACCTGCACGATGGATCTTACGCTGTCTTTGGCCAATACGGACGACATCGTCAAGGTGATGTCCCGCATGAAGCAGATCAAGGGCGTCATCGACGTTTTCCGCACGAGATCTTAAAGGAGATCCCATGATGAACATCAAAAGCTATATCCTGAGCGCATTCGGCACGAACTGCTACCTGGTCTGGGAAGACGGCTGCCCCGATGCGTTTATCGTGGATCCGGGGGCGCCCTGCGAGCAGTTGGCTGCGGACGTTGCCAAGAATAAGCTGGATCCGAAATATATCATCCTGACCCACGGACACGGTGATCATACCGGCGGTATCCCGTTCTGCAAGGAACAATGGCCGGACATCAAGATCGTCGCAAACAAGAAGGAGGAGAAGCTCCTGTACAGCCGCAGAGACAGTTACGGCAAAGGCGGCATCGTGGCAGACGTATGGACGCACGATGGCGACATTCTGAAAGTCGGCAACATGGAACTGAAGTTCATTTTCACCCCGGGTCACACGCCCGGCGGACAGTGTGTGTTGGTTAACAGAACCCTGTTTTCCGGCGACACCCTGTTCCACGCTTCCATCGGCCGCACGGATCTCTGGGGCGGCAGTTTCGCGGATATCATGGAATCCATCACGACGAAGCTGTTCCTCCTGCCGGAGGATACGACGGTGCTGCCGGGTCACATGGACGCCACTACGATCGGTTACGAAATGAGGTACAATCCCTTTGTATAGCATCTCTGTCCCCGATGAAAAACATAAATATCACGTAGGCGAACTGGCCAAGATGTTCCTGCCCGAAGATGCGTTCTGCATCTACGTGGGTCAACCCGACGCGGAGCTGGTGATCGGCGCCGGCGGCGATTATAACGACAGCAAGAGAAGGGCCTACGCCTTTTTCAAAAAGATCACGGGCAAAGACCTGGACTGGGGCATCCTGACGGGGGTCCGTCCCAGTAAGCTCTACAACGAGCTGAAGGCGAAGGGGGATGACCCGGAAAAAGTCCTCCGGGAACGGTATTACGTCTCTGAAGAGAAGATCCGTCTGCTGCGCCGCGTGAGCGAAAGCCAGACCCGCGTAAAGCGCAGCCCCGATCCGAAGGCCATCGGTATGTATCTCGGCATTCCGTTCTGTCCGACCCGCTGCCAGTACTGCAGCTTTACCAGCAACCAGATCTCCAAGGAAGCAGCGACGGCCTATCTGCAGGCGCTGTTTACGGAGATGGATGCGGTCAAGGATCTGATGACCCAAAGAGGCCAGACGGCGGAATCGATCTACATCGGCGGCGGCACGCCCACCAGCCTGGATCCGGAAGACCTGAAGGCCTTCTTAGAGAAAGTGCACGATCTGTTCGTGGACGAAAACACCGTGGAGTTCACGGTGGAGGGCGGAAGACCGGAGACCATCACGGCGGAAAAGCTGCAGATCATCAAAGAGGCAGGCGCCGGACGCATCTCCATCAACCCGCAGTCCATGAAGCAGCGCACGCTGGATCTCATCGGACGAAGGCACAGTCCGGAGCAGATCCGGGAAGCCTTCGCCCTGGCCGAGGAGGCGCAGATTCCCGTGGTCAACGCCGACCTCATTACGGGGCTCCCCGAGGAAGAACCGGAAGATTTCAGCAGCAGTCTGGCGGAGGTCATCGGCCTGGGACCCGCCAACATCACCGTCCATACCCTGGCTGTGAAGAAAGCCAGCCGCATGATCGAAGAAGATCCCGGCGTTGCGAGACGCCAGGCGGACAACGTGCGGCAGATGCTGGACGATGCGGACCGCATGCTGACGAAAGCGGGGTACGAACCCTATTACATGTACCGCCAGAAGCATATGGCGGGCAACTTCGAAAACGTGGGTTGGTGCCTGCCCGGCACGGAAAGCCTTTATAATATCCGCATCATGGAGGAGGATCAGACGATCGTCGCCATGGGCGCAGGTGCCATCTCCAAGGTCTATTTCCCGGCGGAAAACCGCCTGGAGCGGGTGCCGAACGTATCGAATTACCAGATCTACATCGAACGCATCGAGGAAATGATAGCGAGAAAGGAAGCCGGACTCTTATGATCATCAACATACCAAAGGGAACGAAGGATATCCTGCCTTCCGAGTCCTATAAGTGGCAGTGGCTGGAGAGCCGCATCCGCGAAACGGCAGCGCGCTACGGATTTAAGGAGATCCGCACGCCGATGTTCGAACATACGGAGCTGTTCGCCAGAGGCATCGGCGATACGACGGACGTGGTCCAGAAAGAGATGTACACGTTCGAGATCGCGGAGAGAAGCCTTACCTTAAAGCCCGAGGGCACCGCAGGCGTCGTCCGTTCCTATATCGAGAACAAACTGTACGCAGAACCGCAGCCCGGCAAGTACTTCTACATCATCCCGTGCTTCCGCTACGAGAAGATGCAGAAGGGCAGACAGCGCCAGTTCCATCAGTTCGGCATCGAGATCTTCGGCAGCGAGAACATGATGGCGGATGCCGAGGTCATCGGCCTCGCCTGGGACTTCCTCACCGGTCTGGGCATTACGGACCTCAAGCTGCACATCAACAGCATCGGCTGCCCGAACTGCCGCGGCGAATACCGCAAGGCCCTGCAGAACTTCCTGCGGCCCCACTACGACGAGCTGTCCGAGACCAGCAAGGGCCGCTTCGAGAAGAACCCCATGCGCATCCTGGATTCCAAAGATCCGGATGACAAGAAGTTCTCCGAAGGCGCACCCCGCATGATCGACTATCTCTGCGACGAATGCAAAGCGGCGTTCGAAGACCTGAAGGCAGATCTGGACGCCCTGGGCATCCCCTACGAGGTGGATCCGAACATCGTAAGAGGTTTGGATTACTACACGAAGACCGCGTTCGAGTTCATCTCCGAAGACCTGGGTGCTCAGTCCACGGTGTGCGGCGGCGGACGCTACGACCATCTGGTGGAAGAGGTCGGCGGACCCTATACGCCGGCTGTCGGCTTCGGCATGGGGCTGGAGAGACTGCTCCTCATCCTGGAAGCCAAGGGCATCGAGATCCCCAAGCCTGCCGGCTGCGACGTCTTTATCGCGACGCTGGGAGAAAAGCCGAAGACCTTCGGCTTAAAGCTGGCGAAGGATCTGCGGGCAAAAGGATACGGCGTCCTGACAGACGTGATGGGCCGCGGCCTGAAGGCTCAGCTGAAATATGCGGACCGCAGCGATGCGCGGTTTACGGTCGTCATCGGCGACGACGAGCTGGAAAAGGGCGTCGTGACCCTGAGAGATATGGGCAACTCGAGTCAGAAAGAGATCGCCATCGAGAAGATCGATGAGGAAATAAGCAAGTAGGTGAACGCAATGGATAAATTACTGAAGAGAAGCTGCTACTGCGGCGAAGTGAGAGAAAACTGCATCGGACAGGAGATTACCGTCAACGGCTGGGTCGCCAAGAAGAGAAACCTGGGCAGCCTGATCTTCGCGGATATCCGTGACAGAAGCGGCATCGTGCAGGTCGTGTTCGGCGACGGCACGCCCGCAGACGTGCTGGAAAAGGCCAACGGCCTGCGCAGCGAATACACCGTCGGCATCAAGGGCGTCGTACGGGAAAGAGAGAGCAAGAACGCGGACCTGGAGACCGGCGCCGTGGAGATCCTGGCCAATGAACTGAGCATCTACGCCGAGGCCGAGACCCCGCCCATCTACATCAAGGACGATGACAACGTATCCGGCGATCTGCGGCTCAAGTACCGCTATCTGGACCTCAGAAAGCCCCTCATGCAGAAGACGCTGGCCTTCCGCAGCAAGATGTACAACGTCATCCGCAATTTCTATTACGAAAACGGCTTCATCGAAGTGGAGACTCCCGTGCTGGCCAAGCCCACGCCGGAAGGAGCCAGAGACTATCTGGTGCCCAGCCGCGTAAACCCGGGCAAGTTCTATGCGCTGCCCCAGTCCCCCCAGCAGTTTAAGCAGCTGCTGATGGTGGGCGGTACGGACCGCTACATCCAGATCGCCAAGTGCTACCGCGATGAGGACTTAAGAGCGGACCGTCAGCCGGAATTCACCCAGATCGACCTGGAGATGTCCTTCGTGGATCAGGAAGACATCCTGGACGTTCAGGAACGCTTCCTGCAGCGGCTGTTCAAGGAGATGCTGGACGTGGACATCCAGCTGCCGCTGCCCCGCATGACCTGGGACGAAGCCATGAACCGCTATGGTTCCGATAAGCCGGATCTGCGCGTGGGCTTCGAACTCGTGGATATCGCAGACACCGTAAAGGACTGCAGCTTCGGCGTGTTCACCGACGCCATCAAGGACGGCGGCCGCGTGATGGGCATCAACATGAACGGCTGCTCCCCCAAGTTCTCCCGCAAGGACATCGACAAGATGACCGAATCCATCAAGACCTTCGGCGCGAAGGGCCTGGTCTGGATCCGCAAGGAAGAAGGGGAGATCAAATCCTCCGTGGGCAAGTTTTTCAGCCAGGAAGAACTGGAGAAGATCTGCGAACGCTTCGGCGCCAAGGCCGGCGACCTCATCCTGATCGTCTCCGGCAAGAAGGAAGTCGTCTGGGCTTCCCTGGGCTTCTTAAGACGCGACCTGGCCGGCAAGCTCGGTATGCTGGATCCCCACGAATACAAGCTTCTGTGGGTCGTGGACTTCCCGATGTTCGAATGGTCCGACGAGGAGAACCGCTACATGGCCATGCACCATCCGTTCACCTCTCCGAAGAAGGAAGACATCCACTATCTGGAGAGCGGCGAGCTGGATAAGATCTATGCAGACGCCTATGATATCGTCATCAACGGCTACGAAGCCGGCGGCGGCTCCATCCGTATCCACGACAGCAAACTGCAGAAGAAGATCTTCGAGGTACTGCAGCTTACGGAAGAAGACATCCGCATCAAGTTCGGCTTCTTCATCGATGCGTTCAAGTACGGTGCGCCTCCCCACGGCGGCCTGGCATTCGGTCTGGACAGACTGTGCATGCTGCTGCTGGGTACCGACGATATCCGTCAGGTGATCGCGTTCCCGAAAAACCAGAACGCACAGTGCGTCATGAGCGAAGCGCCCACGATCGTAACAGATCAGCAGCTGGAAGAACTCTCCATCGCAGTAAAACTGCCGGAAGGAAAATAAATGGGTAAAAGGATAGGGGTGCTTGGCGGAAGCTTTGACCCCCTGCATTACGGACACCTCATCCTGGCGGAGCAGATCCGTCAGGAGGCGGAACTGGATAAGGTCATCCTGGTCCCGGCGTACGTCAATCCCTTTAAGGAGGAAGTGCCGCCCGCGGACGGCCATCACCGGCTGGAGATGCTGCGGCTCGCCGCAGGCGACCATCCGTTCTTCGGCATCAGCGACATCGAACTGAAGCGGGAAGGCCCGTCCTACACGTACGATACGCTGGCAGCCCTTAAGGAGAAGGACTACCCGGACGACGAGCTGTTCTTCATCATGGGCACGGATTCGTTCTACAAGCTGGAGCACTGGCACAAAGCCGAGGAACTCATCGAGAATTTCGGATTTCTCATCGGCATGCGCAAGGGCTACGACGAGGAGGAACTGAAGGCGACCATCTCGCGGCTGCAGCAGAAGTATCCGCTGCGGGCGGAGTACATCCGCATCCCGGAACTGGAGATCAGCTCCACGGATATCAAGCAGCGCATCCGGGCCGGCAAATCCGTGCGTTTCCTGCTGCCGGACGCCTGCATCTCGTATATCCGCGAGCACGAGCTCTATCTGGATCTCGTGGGCAAGGTGAGGGAATACGCCCGCACCCACGAAAAAACCAGCCGTTTCGCGCATACCTGCGGCGTCGTCAAGATGGCAAAGCAGCTGGCGAAACAGTACGGCGCAGATCCGGAAAAAGCGGAGATCGCAGCCTGGTTCCACGACGTGCGCCGGCCTGCCGGCAATCTGGAGCACGGCCCTGCGGCGGCAGATCTGCTGCAGAAACTGTATGGGGTCACCGACGAGGATATCCTGAACGCCATCCGCTTCCATACCACCGGCCGCCCCGGCATGAGCCTGCTGGAAAAGGTCATCAAGATCGCGGACCAGCTGGAAGAAGGAAGGGATTATCCGGGTGTGGAGCACATGCGATCCTTTACGAAGCTTCCGGTGGACCAGTGTGTTTATAAACTGATGACCCACACCAGAGATTACGTACACAGCATCGGAGGCACGTTCGACCCGCTGTCCGATGAAGCCATAGAGTGGCTGAAACAACAAATAGAACAAGGAGGAAATCATGGACAATAAGGAACTTGCCCTGCTGGCAGCGAAGCTGCTGGACAGCAAGAAAGCCAGAGACATCAGCATCATCGATATTGCGGAAAAGTCCGGTTTTGCCGATTACTTCGTGATCGCGACCGCCGGCTCCGCCCGTCAGATCTCCGCCCTGTGCGACGAAGTAGAAGACGGCCTGGCCAAGGAGGATATCCTGGTCAACCACAAGGAAGGTAAGGGAGAGACCGGATGGGTGCTCCTGGACTACGGCGACGTCATCGTCAACGTGTTTTCCGCGGAACAGAGAGATCATTACCAGATCGAAAAGGTCTGGATCGACTGCCCGCAGGTGGAATTCGAGCCTGCGGCTGAACAATAGATTAAGAAACGGTACAGAAAGGCAGATCAATGGAACGTCAGTATAATTTCAAAAAGATCGAACCCAGATGGCAGAAGATCTGGGCAGAAAAGGACGCATTTCACGTAACGGAAGACCCAAACAAGGAGAAATTCTATTGTCTGGAGATGTTCCCTTATCCTTCCGGCAAACTGCACATGGGTCACGTGAGAAACTATTCCATCGGCGACGTGCTGGCCAGATACCTGCACATGAACGGCAAGAACGTGCTGCATCCCATCGGATTCGACTCCTTCGGTCTGCCCGCGGAAAACGCCGCCATCAAGAACCAGACCCATCCCGCCGTATGGACCAGCTCCAACATCGCGGAGATGGAGAACCAGCTCCGCCAGCTAGGCTTCTCCTACGATTGGGACAGAGAAGTTTGCACCTATAAAGAAGATTATTACCGCTGGATGCAGTGGATCTTCATCCAGTTCTACAAGCACGGACTCGCTTATAAGAAAGAGAACCCCGTCAACTGGTGCCCGTCCTGCCAGACCGTACTGGCCAACGAGCAGGTCGTGGAAGGCCGCTGCGAACGCTGCGGAACGGAGGTCACGAAGAAGAGCCTGTCCCAGTGGTACTTAAAGATCACGGATTACGCCGACCGCCTGCTGGAAGGTCTCGATACGCTGCCCGGCTGGCCCGAACACGTCAAGACCATGCAGCGCAACTGGATCGGCCGTTCCGAAGGTACGGAGGTCGTTTATAAACTGAAGGGTTCCGATACTCCGATGCCCGTGTTCACGACCCGTGTGGACACCATCTTCGGCGCCACCTTTATGGTCATCTCTCCGGAGCATCCCATGGTGGAAGAGCTCATCGCCGGCAGCCCCGAAGAGGAGAACTGCCGCGCCTATATCGAACAGGCCAAGAAGCAGAGCGACATCGAAAGAACCTCCACCGTCAAGGAGAAGACCGGCGCCTTTACCGGCCGCTATGCCATCAACCCGGCTACGGGCGAAGACATCCCCATCTATCTGGCGGACTACGTTTTGATGGGCTACGGTACCGGTATCGTCATGGGCGTACCTTACGGCGACCAGAGAGACTTCGAGTTCGCGAAGAAATACGATCTGCCCATCATTCCTGTGGTTGACCCCCACAGGGACGACATCGACATCAACGATCTGAAGGAAGCCTTTTCCGATGACGGTACGGTCATCAACTCCGGCAAATACAACGGCATGGACAACCGGGAAGCCATCAAGGCCATGCAGAAGGACTTCGAGGAAGCAGGCTTCGCCGTTCCCAAGGTCAACTTCAAGCTGCGCGACTGGCTCATCTCCCGTCAGCGCTATTGGGGCACGCCGATCCCCATGATCAACTGTCCGGACTGCGGCTGGGTGCCCGAGAAGGAAGAAGATCTGCCGGTCATCCTGCCCACGGACGTCGAATTTACCGGCAAGGGCGAATCTCCGATCGTGACCTCCAAGACCTTCGTCGACACCGTATGCCCCTGCTGCGGCAAGCCGGCTAAGAGGGAAGTGGACACCATGGATACGTTCCTGGATTCTTCCTGGTACGAGTTGCGCTACTGCGACAATAAGAACGACAAGGCGGTCTGGGACAGAGAGAAAGCGGATTACTGGATGAACGTGGACCAGTACATCGGCGGCGTCGAACACGCGATCCTGCACCTGATGTATGCCCGCTTCTTCTGCAAGTTCCTGCACGACATCGGACTCACCAAGGCGGAGGAACCGTTCCAGAACCTGCTCACCCAGGGCATGGTGCTGAAGGATGGCAAGAAGATGTCCAAGTCCATCGGCAACGTGGTTTCCCCGGAAGAGATCATCGAAAAGTACGGCGCAGATACCGCCAGACTGTTCATCCTGTTCGCGGCGCCACCCGAGAAGGAACTGGAATGGTCCGACACAGGCGTGGAAGGCTCCTATAAATTCCTGGGCCGCGTCTACCGTCTGGTCGCCGACATGGCGGAACTGACGGCAGGCATTCCCAAGCGCTACATTCCGGAGGGCAAGGACGACAAACAGCTTGCCTATATTTTAAACAACACCATCAAGAGAGTTTCCGAGGACATCCAGAAGAGATTCAACTTCAATACGGCGATCTCCGCCATCATGGAGCTGGTCAACGAGATGTACCGCTATAAGGAACTGGAAGATATCAACCTCGGCCTGCTGGCAGACGCTACCGAAAAACTGGTGCTGATGCTGGCTCCCTTCGTGCCCCATATCGGCGAAGAGATGTGGGAAGGCATCGGCGGGGAAGGCCTGGTCTACGACGCCAAGTGGCCGGAAGTGGACGAATCCATGCTGGTAAAAGACTCCGTGGAGATCGTCGTACAGATCAACGGCAAAGTCCGCGAAAAGGCGGAAGTTCCCGCAGGTCTGGATAAGGCAGGGCTGGAAGAGACCGTGCTCGCCATGGACAGCGTAAAAGCGCTCATGGAAGGCAAGAACGTGGTCAAGGTCATCGCGGTTCCCGGAAAACTCGTCAATATCGTAGTTAAAGGATAACGTATGACAGAAAGCAAAAGACCGAAGGTCTATAAGAGCAGAAAACTGCGGGTCATCCCCCTCGGGGGCTTGCACGAGATCGGCAAGAACATGACCGTGCTGGAATACGGAAACGACATCATGATCATCGACTGCGGCATGGCTTTCCCCGATGACGAAATGCTGGGGATCGACGTGGTCATCCCCGACTTCAGTTATCTCGTCGCCAACAGCGACAAGATCCGGGGCCTTGTCATCACCCATGCCCACGAGGATCATATCGGTGCCATTCCGTATCTGCTCCAGAAGCTCAACGTGCCCATTTACAGCACGCGGCTGACCCTCGGATTTATCAAAAATAAATTGAAAGAACACAAGGTGGAGGCCGACCTGCACGAGATCTCCCCGGGGGATGAGATCCGCCTGGGCGTCTTCCGGGTCGAAGCCATCCACACCACCCACAGCGTCGCGGATTCGCTGGCGCTGTGCATCGATACGCCGGTGGGCAAGGTCTTCCACACGGGAGACTTTAAGATCGACTACACGCCGGTGGACGGCGAGCCTCTCGACCTTAACCGCCTGGCGGCTCTGGGCGACGAAGGCGTGCTGCTGCTGATGGCGGACAGCACCAACGCAGCCCGCAAGGGATATACGCCCTCCGAAAAGCAGGTGGGCATCGCGCTCAACAACATCTTCGCCTCCACAAAGAAGCGCATCATCATCGCGATCTTCGCCTCCAACGTGCACCGTGCCCAGCGCATCATCGACATGGCGGTGGCCAACGGGCGGAAGGTGGCCATCTCCGGCCGCAGCATGGAGAACATGGTGCGGATCGCGGAGGAACTGGGCTATCTGGACATCCCCGACGGCACGCTGGTGGAGATGAACAAGATCAAGAATATCCCCGACGATAAACTGGTGATCATGACCACCGGCAGCCAGGGAGAACCCATGAGCGCGCTGGCCCGCATGGCCAACAGCATGCACCGGCAGGTGCAGATCCGGCCGGGAGACATGGTCATCCTGTCTTCCACCGCCGTTCCCGGAAACGAGAAGATGGTGTCCAACGTCGTCAACTCCCTGATGGAGAAGGGGGCGGAGGTCATCTACAACGATATCGCCGAGACCCATGTTTCGGGTCACGCATCCAGCGAAGAGCTAAAGCTCATCCACACGCTGCTGCGTCCCAGCTTCTTTATGCCGGTCCACGGCGAGATGAAGCATCTGATGGCTCACGCCCAGATCGCGGAGAGCCTGGGGCTCGACAAGAGCCGCATCCTGCTGGGGGCCAACGGCGACGTGTTCGAGCTGACCCGCGGAAAGGCCAAGAAGGCGAAGGAAACGGTCCACGCCGGCGCCGTGATGGTGGACGGCCTGGGGATCGGAGATGTCGGAAGTTCCGTGCTGAAGGAGCGTTCCTACCTGTCCGAAGCCGGCCTCATCGTGATGGCAGCCTGCTTCGAGAACGGCAGGCTGGTGAGCGGCCCGCAGCTGGAATCCAAAGGGTTCGTCTATGTCAAGGAACACCGGAACCTGCTGGAGGAAGCCCGCATCGCCGTGGAAGAGGAACTCATGTTCTGCATGGATTCCGGCAAACACGACGTAAACGCCATGGCCGACGTCTGCAAGAGCAGACTGCGCAACTTCATCTATGAGAAGACGGAGCGCAGTCCTGTCATCATTCCGGTATTTATGGAGGTTTAAGATATGAACAACGTATACGATCTGGCCCACGATCTGGCAAGATCCTTAAAGGAAACGGACCAGTACAAGAATTACGTGGCGGCAAAAGCCAAGGTAGACGCCGAGCCGTCCCTGGCGAAGATGGTGAACGACTTCCAGGATAAGAACATGGAAGTGCAGACCCAGATGATGCTCAACGGCGGCAAGGCGCCCGAAGAGATGATGCAGCAGGTACAGCAGCTGTACGCCGTCGTGGCGCAAGATCCGCTGGCAGCCCAGTACTTCGCGGCGGAGATGGCTTATACGCAGGTAGTGTCCGAGATCTACGGCATCCTGGGAGAGGCGGTGCGCTTTGAAAAATAAATATGAACAGAGGATCGAACGCCTGCAGGCGAAGTTTGCGGCAGCAGGCATCGACGGTCTTTATATCAATCACGTAGAAAACGTTTCTTATTTTACCG
>Ga0256404_1004232_pt1 | contig 27450 bp, 22 predicted proteins | sample RumenRJG_01DNA_FD_185990 | JGI IMG/M metagenome (GOLD analysis project Ga0256404, IMG submission 185990) | Bovine rumen microbial communities from Lethbridge, Alberta, Canada - RJG_01 | ecosystem: Host-associated > Mammals > Digestive system > Stomach > Rumen | place: Canada: Alberta | collected...
CTGCGAAGTTGATCGACGATATAAGCAGAAGCGAGACTATCGCCTGCAGTACCTGGGTATCTACCTCCCAGTTCCTGCGACGCCAAGTAAGCCACCGTCTGCCGCATCTCATCCTGCTGCGCATGTACCTGCAGGACAAAAGCAAAAACCAAAAATAATATATAATATCTTTTAACCATATAATTATGCTTGATTAAATTTCGGGTGCAAAATTAAATAATATCTATGATATACACAATCCCCATTTATATGGATTTTAAGAATCACACTGACGAATCGTCAGCAAACCCCGACAAATTGTCGGTAATTATTCCTCAGGCATAATTTTGGCAACGGACTACATGACTAAAGGACTGAAAAAAGTCGTATAGTCCTGAAGTCCGTTGCTAAAAAAATAAAGGAGGATTAAGATATGACACTCGACAAATTTACAATCAAAGCACAAGAGGCTGTTCAGGCGGCAGTGAATACCGCCCAGATGAATGGTCAGCAGGTCATTGAACCTGTACATATACTCAAAGGAGTATTGGAGAAGGCGAAGGACGTCACGACCTTCATCTTCCAGAAACTCGGTGTGAACGCCCAACAGATAGAGATGCTCGTGGATAACGAGATCCAACATCTGCCGAAGGTACAGGGCGGTCAACCCTATCTCTCTAATGATTCTAATAATGTACTCGTGCGCGCACAAGAGATCGCCACCAAACAAGGCGACGAGTTCGTGGCGTGTGAGCCCGTGTTACAGGCGCTCCTCACCGTGAATTCTACGGCAAGCCGTATCCTGAAGGATGCCGGCTGCACGGAGAAGGAAATGCAGCAGGCCATTCAGGCCCTGCGCCAGGGACAGAAGGTACAGTCACAGTCGGCTGACGACAACTATCAGTCACTGGAGAAGTATGCAAAGAACTTGGTCGATCTCGCCCGTCAAGGTAAACTCGACCCTGTGATCGGTCGTGATGATGAGATCCGTAGGCTCTTGCAGATCTTGAGCCGTCGTACAAAGAACAACCCGATTCTGATCGGTGAACCCGGTACGGGTAAGACCGCCATCGTAGAGGGCTTGGCTGGACGTATCGTACGAGGTGACGTGCCAGAGAACCTGAAAGACAAACAGCTCTACTCCCTCGATATGGGTGCGCTCGTGGCTGGTGCGAAGTATAAGGGTGAGTTCGAGGAACGCCTGAAGAGCGTCATCAATGAGGTGACAAAGGCCGAAGGACGTATCATCCTGTTCATCGATGAGATCCACACGCTGGTAGGTGCCGGTGGTGGTGAGGGTGCGATGGATGCTGCGAACATCCTGAAACCTGCCTTGGCCCGTGGAGAACTGCGTGCCATTGGTGCCACCACACTCAACGAATATCAGAAGTACTTCGAGAAAGACAAGGCCCTGGAACGCCGATTCCAGACGGTGATGGTGGATGAGCCGGATGAACTCAGTGCCATCTCCATCCTGCGAGGTTTGAAGGAACGTTACGAAAACCACCACAAGGTAAGAATCCAGGATGATGCCTGTATCGCTGCCGTCCAACTCTCTGAGCGTTACATCTCCGAACGATTCCTGCCTGATAAGGCCATCGACCTAATGGACGAGGCAGCTGCCAAGCTGCGCATGGAGCGCGACTCCGTGCCAGAGGAGCTCGATGAGATCACCCGTCGATTGGCCCAGCTTGAGATCGAGCGCGAGGCGATCAAGCGAGAAGGCGATGAGCCGAAAATAGCCCAGTTGGACAAGGACATCGCCGAACTCCGAGAACAGGAAACCCAGTTCCGTGCCAAGTGGGAAGGTGAACGCCAGCTGGTGAACAAGATCCAGCAGGACAAACAGGAGATCGAGAACCTGAAGTATGAGGCCGAGCGCGCTGAGCGTGAGGGCGACTATGGAAAGGTGGCCGAGATCCGCTACTCGAAACTCAAAGCACTCGAAGATGACATCAAGGCCATCCAACAGCAACTGGCAACAGCCCAGAATGGCGACTCACTCGTGCGTGAGGAAGTGACGGCAGACGACATCGCAGAGGTGGTATCCCGTTGGACGGGCATCCCTGTCACGAAGATGATGCAGAGCGAACGTGAGAAACTGCTGCATCTCGAAGCAGAATTGCACAAACGTGTAATTGGTCAGGACGAGGCGATCACAGCCGTCTCTGACGCCGTGCGCAGAAGTCGTGCAGGCTTGCAGGATCCGAAGCGCCCGATTGCCTCATTCATCTTCTTAGGTACCACTGGTGTCGGTAAGACCGAACTCGCCAAGACCTTGGCAGACTACCTATTCAACGACGAGACGATGATGACACGTATCGATATGTCGGAATATCAGGAGAAATACAGTGTCTCCCGTCTGATTGGTGCACCTCCAGGCTATGTGGGCTATGATGAAGGTGGACAGTTGACTGAGGCTGTGCGCCGTAAGCCCTACTCCGTCGTACTCTTCGACGAGATCGAGAAGGCACATCCCGATGTGTTCAATATCCTCTTGCAGGTATTGGACGATGGTCGTCTGACGGACAACAAGGGACGTACCGCCAACTTCAAGAACACCATCATCATCATGACTTCAAACGCTACCCGTGAGCAGCTGAAGGCCACGATGCGACCGGAGTTTCTGAACCGTATTGATGAGATCATCACCTTCACCCCGCTCACGAAGGAGCAGATTGCTGACGTGGTACGTCTGCAGATGAAGAAGGTAACAGAGATGTTGGAGCCACAGGGCATCAAACTGGAGATTACGCCTCAAGCTATTGCCTACCTGGCTGAAGAAGGTTATGATCCCGACTTTGGAGCCCGTCCTGTGAAACGTGCCATCCAACAGTTCGTGCTCAACGACCTGTCGAAGAAGCTCCTGGCTGATGAGGTGGATCGCGACAAACCGATCATCATCGACGAATTTGGCGAAGGACTGGTCTTCAGAAACTGAAGAAAGGTAAAAAAGTAAAAAGGTAAAAAAGCATTCGCATTAGCGGATGCTTTCTTTTTGGCGATTATGGATATAGAGGCCTTTACGCATAGGTTTGCCTTGCAGTCGACGACCTTGAAGGTCATACCATACAGAGGTGTGGCCTTCATCTGTCAGGACACGACGGATGGCCGTCGGATCTGTCATAAAGTCGAAGGAGACAGTGCCGTCACTGGCTAGCTGGATGTTCGTGATGGCTTTCGACATCAACAGTTCCCCATCGGCATTGGGCGAGAAGAGAACCGCTGCCGGAGAACTGGTGTCCGTCAGGCTCTGATTCTCCCCAAAGGGATATGCCGACGTACTGAGATATTTGCAGCGCAAACAGTCTGGCATGGCATATTTGTTAGGGTCTTTCCCATCGTTCTGAGGATCCCAGACCATATAGTCCTTCCCGTCGGCATGGAACAGATCGTAGCGATAATGACTGTCAGAGATGTTCACCTCATTATTACCCCAGCTCGACTGCAGGAAATCCACATGCATGATGATCAAGCCATTACCCGGACAGCCATAATCCCAACCTTCCTGTTGACGGTTCTCCAACAGGTAGTATTCATCGGGATTCCCTGAGTTACGGATAAGATAGCTCTTTCCACCGGCACTCACGGATTTCATGTCTGTGATGCTCGTTGCCTCTATCAGTTCCTCAGGCTGATCCCACCCCAGATACATCTTCTCCATAGCCATGAGGTTGGGGGGGCACCAGCCTCTGTTGGTATTGTTACCGCCATCCAACAGATCCCACTCATCAACAGCCGAGAAGCTGGTCGCAGAGCCCAGGGGATAGACATCCGGGAGTCCCAACGCATGAAATATCTCATGGGCGATGGTTCCAAACCCATTCAAGGAACCGTCTCTCCACAACTCTGTGGCAATGGAGCAAAAGTTGGAATAGATATTTCCTGGCAGCAAAAGGTGTTCGTCCTGAGAATTAGGCCAGATATAACCCACCTTCTGGTTCCCGGCATAACTGGCTGCCACGAAGAACAGCTCACTCACCTCCCCATTCCCATTCCAGTCATAAATGGAAAAATCTGTTTTATCGGTATCATACAACAGTTTCACAACATCCTGTATCACATCCACACCATAGTAGGAGCTCCCATGACCGCCAGCTTTCTGAGTAACCTTAAATGGACCATAGACATCAAACTGTATGTTCAAACGTCCGTTCGACTGATCACGGAAGTAGTCGGCCAGGCAGCCTACCCCCACCCCTTCGTTATAACCCTTTTCATTGAACATACGATCGTAATACGATAGAGGGTCAGGCATGGTGAAGTCCGCATCGCTGAAAGAAATCAGGATCACTGGCATGCGGTAGGTTTTCTGAGGGTCGAAAGCATAGGGCATTGGGAGGAGTTGATTATCCCCGCGTGTCGATGGCCTGTCACCTGTATGCACACAGCCAATGCGCTGTGCGCTGACTGTTCCCACAGCCAGCGCCAGCAACAAATCTATCGTAAAGAGCCTTCTCACCCTTTTTCCCTTTTTACTTTTTTACCCTTTTACTTTTTTACCTTTTTACCCTTTTACTTTTTCTTCGGGCACCAGGGCTTGAGGGTCTTGAAGAAATCATTGCCCTTGTCATCCACGAGGATAAAGGCGGGGAAGTCCTCGACCTCAATCTTCCAGACAGCCTCCATACCGAGTTCGGGATATTCCACGCACTCGATGCTCTTGATAGAGCTCTGAGAGAGGACTGCTGCCACACCACCGATGGTACCGAGGTAGAAACCGCCATGCTTCTTACAAGCCTCCGTCACAACGTCTGAACGATTACCCTTGGCAATCATCACGAGGGATGCGCCATTAGCCTGGAACTCATCCACGTAGGGATCCATACGATTAGCAGTAGTCGGGCCCATGGAGCCACAAGGATAGCCCTCTGGAGTCTTGGCAGGTCCGGCATAGAGCACAGGATACTTCTTGAAGTAGTCGGGCAATCCCTCACCGGCATCCAGACGAGCCTTCAGCTTGGCATGGGCGATATCACGGGCCACGATGATGGTACCCTTCAGGTTGACGCGGGTGCTGACAGGATACTTGCTCAGTTCCTTGCGCACGGCATCGATACCCTCGTTCAGGTCAATCTCAATACCCTTGCCACCCTCACCGGGCTTACGCAGCTCCTCAGGAATCAGTTCTGTGGGGTTCGCATCCATCTTCTCCAGCCAGATACCGTCGGCATTGATCTTCGCCTTGATGTTACGGTCGGCAGAGCAAGACACACCCATACCAATCGGACAAGAGGCGCCATGACGCGGCAGACGGATCACGCGGATATCGTGAGCCAGGTACTTACCACCAAACTGAGCACCCAGACCGATCTTCTGAGCTTCCACAAGCAGTTTCTGCTCCAAATCCACATCACGGAAGGCACGACCGGTCTCGTCACCAGTGGTGGGCAGACCGTCATAGAACTTGATCGAAGCGAGCTTCACGGTCAGCAGGTTCTTCTCTGCAGAAGTACCACCGATCACGAAGGCAATATGATACGGCGGACAAGCAGCTGTACCTAAGCTCTTCATTTTCTCTACCAGGAAGGGGATAAGGGTTCCCTCGTTCTGGATGGTAGCCTTCGTCATCGGATAGAAGTAGGTCTTGTTGGCAGAGCCACCACCCTTAGCCACCATCACAAACTTATACTCAGCACCCTCGGTGGCCTCGATGTCAATCTGGGCAGGGAGGTTACAACGGGTGTTCACCTCGTCGTACATGTTCAACGGGGCGTTCTGCGAATAGCGCAGGTTGTCCTGTGTGAACGTGTTGAACACACCCAGACTCAGGGCTTCCTCATCCTCAAACCCCGTCCAGATCTGCTGACCCTTCTCACCATGGATAATGGCAGTACCGGTATCCTGACAGAAAGGCAGGATGCCCTTGGCAGCTGTCTCTGCATTACGCAGGAACTGCAGGGCCACATACTTGTCATTCTCTGAGGCCTCAGGATCGGTCAGGATCTTTGCAACTTGCTCGTTATGTTCACGACGCAGCATGAACTCCACATCGTGGAAGGCCTGCTGGGCCAAGAGGGTCAGGGCCTCCTTAGAGACCTTTACGATTTGTTTACCTTCAAACTCGGCGGTTGTGACGCCATCTTTTGTCAAAAGGCGATACTCGGTCTTGTCTTCACCCACCTGAAACATCGGTGCGTACTTAAATTCAACATTCTTAGCCATAATACTTGTACTTGTTTTAATTTATTGTTAATATCCAAACACTTCTTCTAAAGTCAGGCGGCGGATCGGACCGATCTTGGAGAGGGCCTCCATATCGAGCTCTTTCTCATCACCGAGGATGATATACCGGAAAGGCTTGTTTGCCATGTTAGCCTGCTCGAACGCCACGATATCCTTCAGTTGGAGATTCAGAATCGCCTGATAGGTCGCCTCGGCGAGATCCTTCTCCAGACCCAAACGCTTCGTCATGAGATAGCGACTGATGATGCCACCCTTACGGACACGCGAGGTAGCCATCAGTTTCAGCACACTCTCCTTCGCAATCTTAAAGGCAGCCTCACTCTGCGGGATGGTGTCCAGGATCTGATTGAACTGGTGGATGCAGTCCATCATCTTATCGTTCTGCGAGATGATATGCGTGAAGAAGAACTCCTTCTCCCCCTGACGGTCCGGACGGAGATAGGCGGCACCGGCATTATACGCCAGACCACGGGCCTCACGCATCTCCTGGAACACGATACCATTCATACCCGAACCATAATACTCATTGAAGAGTGTCTGTACACCATTCTCGGCAGGGTTCCATGCGCGATTCTCATTATGGTACATGCGCATGTAGATATTCTTCGCATCATAGGGCGCGATCCATACCTCGTTCTTCGGGGTGAGTTCACGGGTATAAGGCTGACCAGCAGGCACAGGTTTCAACACCTTGGGTGTAGGATGCTCCTGAGCCAACAGGTCAGAGAGTGCCTGCACACTCATCGGTCCGTAGTAGAGCACCTGGTGCTCCATGTTCCTGAGGTCACCCAACAGGTTGAGCAGATCCTGGGGACTGGTCTCGCGCAACTGCTGTTCAGTCATATCATCACGACGGATATTATGAGGTCCATAGAGGGCGTAGTGATACAGGTAGTCGAAACAGGTACGCTGGTCCTGTTTACGGTTTTCACGAGCCTTCAGGATCACATCCACGAAACTGTTGTAGGAGTCCTGAGTCGCCTGGGCATTCTGCAGCAGATCCTCCAACAGGTTTAGGGCAGCCGGCATATGCTCACTCAGACCTGAGAGCGAGATATTCAGGTTGTCGGCATTCACATTCACACTGTAACTGCAGGCGAGGTTATAGAACTGCTGCTTGATCTCAGTAGCCGAAAGATCCTTCGTACCCACCACATCGAGATAGTCGCTCACCATATCATAGCGGTTGTCGTCCTCATGACCGAACTCATAGCGGAAGGTCAGGGTAAACAGACTGTCGGTGGTGTTCTTCACATAGAGCAACGGCAAGCCCTTTACTTTTTTACCTTTTACCCTTTTTACCTCTGAGATTGTCAGCGCCTTATTGAAATCCACAAACTCCGGATGAATCGGCTCCACCTGACTGAGTTGGATATCCTTCACAAACTGACTCACGTAGTCACGGTTCGTGGGAATCGGGGTGATGGCAGGCTTGTCGATCTTCTTCTGCAGGGTATCGACACCCTGACGCTTAAAGATGGTGGCATAGCCATCGGTAAAGAAACGGTTGGCGAAATCCACAATGTCCTGCTTCGTCAGCTTCGACACACGGTCGAGAAGACCGGTCTGCTGCGACCAACACTTCCCATTGATAAAGGCATCGAGATGCTGACTCACGCGCCAACGGTTATTCTCCAACGCCCGCTGGTAATCGAGTTTCAGGTTGTTGATGACCGCCGGCAACAGGTCGTCGGAGAAGTTGCCCTTCTTCAGGTTATCGATCTCCCCTAACAACAGGGCTCGCACCTCCTCCAGACTCTGGTTGGGTTTGGGCATACCCATCATCACAAACGAAGAATAGTCCTGAAGCGACTGATTCATACAGCCAGCACCCTGCACACGCATCGCCTGGTTCAGGTTCAGGTCGAAGAGACCAGCCTTGCCGTTGTTCAGCATCGAGGCAACCACGTCGAGGGTGTCGTTCTGTAGGTCGGAGGCTTTCTTGGCCAACCAACCCATCCACACCTGCTCAGCCTGCTGACCAATCACCGTCGTGTCTGTAGGAGCCGTAAGAGGCTTCTGTACGGGGAACACAGGCTGAGACACATCTGCACCAGGTTTCCAACCACCAAAATATTGGTCGATGAGAGCGATGGTCTTGTCAGGATCGAAGTCACCAGCCATACAGATCGCCACGTTATTGGGCACATACCATTTCTTGAAGTAGTTCTCGATGTTCACGATCGAGGGGTTCTTCAGGTGCTCCTGCGTACCGATGGTGGTCTGGGTACCATAAGGATGCGTCGGTGTGAGTTTCTTGCCTAAGGCACTCCACACCTTATCGTTATCATTCGTCAGATAGATGTTATACTCCTCATACACAGCCTCCAGTTCGGTATGGAACCCACGGATGACCATATGTTGGAAACGGTCGCTCTGGATCTTGGCCCAGTTCTCGATCTCGTTGGCAGGGATATCCTCGGTATAGCAAGTCACATCATTCGAGGTGAAGGCGTTCGTACCCTCCGCACCGATAGCAGCCATCAGTTTGTCATACTCATTGGGGATGAAGTACTGGGCAGCCACCTGACTCACCGAGTCGATCTCGTGATACGCCTGTTTACGCTGAGCCGGGTCTGTCAACAGACGATACCGCTCATAGCGGTCCTTGATGTCCTTCAACAAAGGTGCCTCAGCCTCCGCATTGGTCGTACCGAAGTGTGTGGTGCCCTTAAACATCAGGTGCTCCAAGTAATGCGCCAGACCAGTCGTCTCCGCAGGGTCGTTCTTCGAACCCGTCCTGACGGCAATATACGTCTGAATCCTCGGCTTCTCATTATTCACCGAAAGAAATACTTTCAGTCCGTTTTCCAGCGTATAAATCCGGGTTTTCGTAAGGTCCCCCTCTACGCTTTGATACTCATACTTCTTCGCCTGTATGTTCAATCCGAACACCAAGGCACAAATAAAAATTCCGAGTCTTAACATATCTATCAACTATAAACTATCCACTATCAATTAATTCTCATAGTCAATCTCATGATCAAGTTTCTCTAAGAAATCCTCATAGACCTCCTTCTCCACATCACCCATGGAGAACTCCTTCTCCGCATCCTTGCGGATCTCAGCAATCCAGGTACGACGGGCTTTGATGTAATCCTCATGGATATGAACCACATCCTCCTCTGTGATCTCCTCAAGCCCATAGTAATCGAGAATCATCTGATACGACCACGACCAACGGTATTCACTATAGTTATCATTGATTTCCGCAAAGCGGTCGAGCAACTGCTGGATATTGTCAATATCGCCGTTGTTGATATCACGGACGAGACGCATCTCCTCACTCTCAGGCATCAGCAAACCACTGAGGTCCGTCCATCTGCCCTTGCCTACGGTACTCTTCGGACGGCCGAAGAAACCTTCTTTTTGGGCACGCTTCAGTACGGCACCCATATAGATACGCAGGGCAATATCATAATACTTCAAGCCCTTACGCAGGGAAGAGGCATTGATCACATACTCATGGAAATTATACGTAGAGACATTATCACCGGAAGCCTCACGCAGGGCCTTCAGCACCTTGATACCCTCCATGATCTCTCCGACGGTAAACGGTGAGAGCCAGTCGAAGTTGATGATGCTCTTCCGCGACAGCTTCGAACGCTTGTCACGCTTTGGCCATTTCTTGATATCACGATAGAGCCCCACGGTGGTGATGTTTCTGCCAGGCACCAGGTAACAGTCATCGCCATAGGCCACAAGATACGAGAACGGCAAGTTACGGGTATCGGGATGGTGCATCAGCTTACCGAAGCAAACGGAGAACGCACCGATCGTAGCAGGCATCAGGATATAAGCACCCGAAGCGGTCTTCGTACCACGCTCCAACGTACCATAATGCAAGGGGCCCATCTTATAGGCATGGTTCGAGAAGTTGGTGTTGGAGCCGGCGTTATAGAACGAGAACTCACCGCCGATCAACAGCGAACTCTTGTGATGGCTGGCACAGAAAGGACCGCAGAAGGCAGCACAGGCCTCACCATTCGCCATGAATGAGTTGGCAAAGAACAGGCTCGCCTCAGCGGTAAAGCCATTCGTGATCTGACAGGCCTCACCCACGAAACAGTCCTGCATCTTCACCGAGTTATTGATCGAGCAACCGTCACAGATGATCGAGTTCTCACAGATCACACCCGTACCGATAAACACAGGGGCATCCATCGAGCTCATCACCGTACACTCGGAGAGACGGGCAGCACCACTGATCTCACAATCACCCTTGATGATCGTGTTCGTGATATCCTTGGCATTGATGATTTTTACGTTATTACCAATATAACCACGCTCAGGACGCGACACACGGAGTTCATCCTCAATCATCTGCTGCAGGGCCTTCTTCAACACCTTGTCCCGGTTATGCTTCACCATAAACGCAGCCAACTGACTGTTCAGCTCACGGAAAATCGTCACGTTACCATCCCCCATCTCGTTGAGCACGGAGATCACACTGCCCTCACCATAGGTGGCATCGTCGGTCGTCTCCAGCGTACAGATGTTCGAGATATAACAGTCGTTACCGATGGTATAGTTGTTGATGTAGTTACCCACCTTCTCGATCAGACAGTCATCACCCACCGTCACGTTACGCAACGTGGCATCGTTGATACCCGAGTGCTTCACAAAGCCCTTCGTCACCTCGACCATCTTCTCAAAGGACCCGAGACGGATGTCACCATAAAACACCACACGGTGGAAGTTATAGGGCCGGAACCCGTCAGCCACCATCACGCGCTGCCAGTCCTCCGCCCAGCAGACATTATTTTCCAGGACCTCAATCTCAGCCTGTGTTAAGTTTCTGTAATTACTCATATATTTTACTCTTTTACCTTTTTATTTTTTTACTCTTCTATGTTATAGAGGAAATCGTTATACGGATATTTCTGCACATGGAGTTCGCGCACACGCTTATACAAGATGTCCCGCAACTCATCAATATTCTCTTTCTGCTTCGCACTTATGAAGAGGCGCTCGAGATACCTCCCTGCCCCTGATCCAGGGGAGGGGTCTGGGGAGGGGTTAGCCATCCAGGTCCGTTTCAGATCCTCCAGCGTATAGTTTTCCTTCGTCATGGGCGTCAGGTCGTCAGCCTCCTTCTCCACCCAGGTATAGGCATCGATCTTGTTGAACACCAGAATCGCAGGCTTATCGGCGCAGCCTAATTCCTTCAGAGTCTCTTCCACGACACGGATCTGCTCCTCAAAGTCCGGGTGTGAGATATCCACCACATGCACCAGCAGATCAGCCTCCCGCACCTCATCCAGCGTGCTCTTGAAACTCTCCACAAGATCAGAGGGCAACTTACGGATAAAACCGACGGTATCAGCCAACAGGAAAGGCAGGTTGTCGATGGTCATCTTGCGCACGGTGGTATCGAGGGTGGCAAAGAGTTTGTTCTCTGCAAACACCTCACTCTTGGCGAGCAGGTTCATCATCGTACTCTTGCCCACGTTGGTATAGCCCACAAGGGCGACACGGATCAGGCGCCCGCGGTTCTTCCGTTGGGTGGTCTTCTGCTTGTCAATCTCAGCCAGGCGCTGTTTCAACAGGGTAATACGCTGCAGAATGATACGACGGTCCATCTCCAGCTGAGTCTCACCAGGACCACGCAGACCCACACTACCCTTTCCACCGCCAGAGCCGGAACCACCGCCCTGACGCTCCAGGTGGGTCCAGAGACGCTGCAGGCGGGGCAGCATATACCGGTGCTGAGCCAGTTCTACCTGTGCCTTCGCCTCAGCCGTTTGGGCACGCATGGCAAAGATGTCGAGGATGAGTGAAGTCCGGTCCAGGATCTTCACCTGCAATTCCTGCTCAATATTCCGCATCTGCTTGGCAGATAGTTCATCATCAAAAATCACCATACCGACTGGTTGAGGGGCGTTGGTCTCATCCAACAGTCCCTCTGCCCACAGCGATGCATCCTGAGCATCCATCCACTCATCATAAGCGTCTTGACACTTCTTAATATACGCCTTAATCTCCTGGAGTTTACCTGACCCCACATAGGTCGTCTGGCTCGGTCCGCCCACCTTCTGGGTAAACCGTTTCACGGTGACCGCCCCAGCCGTATCAGCCAGAAACTCCAGTTCGTCGAGATATTCTTTAGTCTTGGCCTCGTCCTGATCCTTGGTGATGAGTCCCACCAGCACCGCCGTCTCAGCCTTAGCCTCCGATATTACAAATTCCTTCAAGTTTTACTATTTTTACAGTTTTACTCTTTTACTTTTTTACTCTTTTACTTTTTTACTCTTTTACCTTTTTACTTTTGCATGCAAATTTACGAATAATTTTAGGAGTTAAAGGAATTAAAGGAGTTAAAAGGAGTTAAAGGTTATATTTTTTACCTCTTTACTTTTTTACCTTTTTACTTTTTATTTGTATTTTTGCAGCAGAATAACAAACAAAACATAAAAATAGCATTATGAGAGTAATTATTCAGAACGACTATCAGAAGATGTCACAGTGGGCAGCAAACCACGTTATCGAGTGTATCAACAAGTTCAACCCGACACCCGATCACAAGTTCGTGTTAGGCCTGCCGACAGGTTCTTCTCCCGTGGGAATGTACAACGCCCTCGTCGAGGCCAATCGTGCCGGAAAGGTAACATTCAAGAATGTGATCACCTTCAACATGGACGAGTATGTCGGTCTGCCGGAGGCGCACCCTGAGAGTTATCATGCTTTCATGGCACGCAACCTTTTCGACCATATCGACTGTCCGAAGGAGAACATCCACATCCTGAATGGTAATGCCCCCGACCTGGTGGCTGAGTGCAAGCACTATGAGGAGATGATCCAGGAGGCTGGTGGCATCGACCTTTTCATCGGTGGTATCGGTCCTGACGGTCATATCGCCTTCAACGAGCCCGGTTCTTCACTGGCTTCAAGAACCCGTATGAAGACCCTGACAACCGACACCCGCATCGCCAACTCCCGTTTCTTCGGAGGCAGACCCGAGAATGTGCCTGCTCACGCCCTGACAGTCGGTGTTGGTACGGTGATGGATGCCCGTGAGGTGATGATCCTCGCCAATGGTCATGCGAAGGCACGCGCCCTGCAGGCAGCTATCGAGGGATCCATCAACCACATGTGGACCATCTCAGCCCTCCAGATGCATCAGCATGGTATCATCGTCTGCGACGAAGAGGCCGCCGACGAACTCAAAGTCAGCACCTACAAATACTTCAAGGACATCGAACAGGACGAAATCCTGTAGTTTTGACGGTGGCAGAACCTGCCTGAAGCAAATTAATCCCGAAATCATTTGGTGGTTTCGGGATTTTTGTTTACCTTTGCCCCCAGTTAAGATTAAGTCTAACCCTATAAAAGACAACTTATGAAAATTTTAAGTACCATTTTGATGACCGCTATGTGCGGCATGTTAACCCTCAGCAGCTGCTCTACTGAGGAAGTCATTAACACTACGCTCCCAGAGCCTGTCAATGGGGAAGTGCGCGTCTCCACCCGTGGCGACACCGACACCCCTTTACAAACCCGCCTCTACATCTTCAATGAGGCAGGCCGGTGTATCCAGCAACTCGCCCCCGACGACCACGAGCAGTTCGTAACCACCAGTCTCACCACCGGCACCTACGACCTCTATGGCATGGGCAGCGACAAACTCTCCAACTTCATCCTCCCGACGGTAGATGAGGCGGCGCCCACCACAGAGATCACAGTAGCCGCAGGCAGACAAAGAGGCGACCTGCTCATCGGCCACGAACAGATTACCCTGGAGGATGGCGACCGTGAGAACATCAACATCCAGCTGGAGCGGAAAGTCACCCATATCACCAGCATGACCATTCATGAGGTGCCCGACGATGTGGAGCAGGTCAGCGTAGCCATCCATCCCATGTACCGGAAACTGCTGCTCAATGGCAGTCTCGATGATCCGACGGGCACCTATACCGTTCATCTGAACGATCTGGGTGCAGGCGACTGGCAGGCAGCGCCAGACGAGATGATCCTGCCCAGCAAGAAGAAACCGACGATCACCATCACTTTCACCAAGGGCGAAACGACCAAATCCTATACATACACGGCAGCCCAAGCCATCAACGCGAATACCAACGTCACGCTGGATGGCACATTCGTAGGACAAAAAGGAATTGTGCTCACAGCCACGATGACACCGCAGACGTGGGAAACGACACCTCAAGACATCACCTTCGACTTTGATGAGAACCCCATTGCAGGCCAGACCTATCAAGGCTATTTCGTAGTAGCCAACGAGCCGACGAGCCGGACAGCCACCTTATTAGCCCAGGCGAGAGTCAACTTCACCGCGCCCGAAGGCAACGCCCAGGCCGATTGGCTCCCTGTGCTCAATGCCGCCATGAGCAGCTATGAAAAACCTTCCTTCGCTGCCGCAAGCGATCACTGGCGCCTGCCTACCCGCGCAGAATGTGTCATTTTCTCCCAAGACACGGAAGTCATAAGTTTCAGCAAGGACAAGGGCTATTCACCTTTCTTCTTCTGTTTAGACGACACCGTCCTGAAATGGGGCATGTCTGCCAAGACAGAAAGTGGCATTGTGTTTTATGCCGAAAACAGCTTAAACAAGTACGTTGTACTCCGCCCTGTCATCGACATCACCTATTAGAAAACAATTCATCCCGCCGCTTGGCGGGATGAATATTATATATTTGATAAGTTTTCAGAAGAACCTTATACAGACTCCTTGATCACTCGAACAATGCGTTCCACATCTTCGTCACTAACCATCGGACCGGATGGCAGACAAAGTCCTCTTTTGAAAAGCGACTCACTGACACCATTCACATAAGCAGGTGCATCCTGATAGACAGGCTGCTTATGCATGGGTTTCCATAAGGGGCGAACCTCGATACCTGCCTCGTCTAAGACCATACGTAGCGCTTCAACATTCCGATTGGGCTCGCAGTCTGTATGCAAAGAATCTGTACGATGTACAACTGCCGGTACACCTCCAACAGCCCCGTTGACAGGCGTCGTATAGGCATTCTCTTCACCTTTTACCTTCAGACCCTCGTCCAACAGAATGGTACTCAACCAATAGTTAGAAGCAATTCCTTCGATTTCCTTGTGGTAAGTAATACCGGGGAAGTCTTTAAAAGCAGCCTCATACAACTCAGCTACATGCCGATGATGTGCCAGATGATCCTCAAACACATACATCTGACCACGACCGATACCCGCACAGATATTACTCATACGGTAGTTATAGCCAATGGCCTCATGCTGATAATAAGGATAAGCCTCACGTGCCTGGGTTGCCCACCACTTCACTTTATTCTTAGTAGTTATATCAGGGCAGATCAAAGCGCCACCGCCAGAGGTGGTAATCATCTTATTACCATTAAACGACAGAATACCAAGGTTACCGAAAGAACCAACCAACTGTCCTTTGTAACGAGAGCCAAACGCCTCTGCGGCATCCTCTATCACTGTGATGTCGTATTTCCTGGCAATCGCCATGATCTCATCGATTTTGGCAGGCATGCCATAGAGATAAACCGTCATGATAGCCTTCGGCTTCTTACCAGTCTTTGCGATTCTATCAAGGATAGCTGTCTCCAACAATTCTGGATCCATATTCCAAGTATCGGACTCAGAATCAATCATCACAGGTGTAGCACCTACATATTTAATCGGATTGGTAGAAGCACAGAACGTGAAACTCTGCACAAGCACCTCGTCGCCTTCCCCTACACCTGCAGCTAACAGACTGAGATGCACAGCAGCTGTACCAGAAGCCAATGCCACAATTTCTTTCGAAGGGAAATAACCTTTTAAGTCCTCCTCAAACCCATCTACATTGGGTCCAAGGGGAACCACCCACTTTGTATCAAAAGCCTCTTTGATATATTTCTGCTCCATGCCCGACTCACTCATATGAGCCAGGCACAGATAAATCCTATTTTGCATCTTACTTCAAATTTGGGTGCAAAGGTACGTCAAAATACGCAAACAACCAAAATTTTTATTCCTTTTTTCTTTTCTCCCTTAAATTTTTTATGAGCGACAGGCTTCCATCCTAGATAATTTCCCCTGCATACGTCATTTTCTGACGGAATAACGTACAGGCAATCATTTGGATATCCTTGATGAAGGAATAATGGTGATAATAGTAGCAGTTCAAGCGGACTTTATCTGGGTAGATCACATGATCATTATACCAGATAGCCAGCTCTTGATCCGACATAGTATCAACCTGATCCATAGGAAGATATTGACCATCAGACATCAATCTTCTAACATCTGCCAACAACTCATCTTCCAAGCGATACTTCAACGTAGCTGGCCCTGTGATACCAGGACGCAATTTCAACACATCTCGGTCATCTCCCTGCAACTGATCCGCATAGCCAGGCACATCAGGTCGTGGTCCCACAAAACTCATGTTGCCAATTAACACATCCCATAACCCAGGCAGTTCATCGAGCTTATAATGACGCAACTTGGCACCAAAGGGTGTAATACGACGATCCCCTGCCACAGATATCGTACTGCCATCATGGTTCATGGTCATCGTACGAAACTTATGGCAATTAAACAACCTACCATCCTTACCCACGCGTTTCTGCACAAATATAGCAGGGCCTCCAGGCATCTTGACCTTAATCATGATGGCCACAACAACCAACACAGGCCATTGCACCAACAAAGCGATCGCCGCAGCGACCCTATCAAATAACCACTTCAATATCATATATTTAATTTATTCTTTTAATCATGAAGAATCTCCAAATATAACTCATTGTTCGACATCTCTTTCACCACCTTAACATGGCTGGCAGAGAGGGCTGAGCGATAAGATGCCACATTATTCTTAGACACCGTTTCAAATAGGCGAAGTCCGATGCCAAAACCAACATCATTCAGCAGCTTATTCATGGCAGTGCCCAAGCCCTTGCCACGATAGCCAATATCCACCATCCGGCCACGGAAGCCCTGCCCATGGAAGAAACAGCGGTTGAAGCAATACCCAGCAATTTTCTCATTCGACTTGTCAATCAAGACATATGCCAGAAAAGCCCGATTCTTCTGCAATCGATTGATGCTCTTCGCATCAAACGCATGTGGTCGGAAATAGGTAAATGCTTCTTCTGGCTGATGCTCAAAAAAAGCGACCATCTTTTCAGTAGGAACATTCCTGAATAGCACGAGTTTGTACCCTTCAGGAATCTCGCTAAAGAAAAAAGAGTCCAATTTTCGCCCATATCTCATCGAGAACAACCATGCATTCAGCCGCTCAACGAGTTGCCATAACCAACCTAATTTATCTCTTACGATGTGTGCAATCTGATACAACATACGCGCCACAAACCATATCCAATGATACAACCTAAAACATTGTGAATGACATCATCGGTCTCACAAAAGCCTTTCTTGAAGATAAACTGAAGCAGTTCGATAAAAACCGAGAGTCCACCTCCAAGAAACAAAACCTTCTTAAATGTCATCCTCTCCAAGCCACAACCTGCCAGAAAGCCAATAGGCACAAACAACAACACATTCAGAATAATCTCACCAAACATCTCCATGAAATAACTCTGCTCCCCGTAATCCCAATAGCTCCAAAAAGGAATCAAATTGTAACCTCTCTCCGCATCAGTACCTCGGAATATTACGATCGCACATAGCACCAAGCATATCCATTCTGCCAATAAAAGTACTGTTCCATATCGTAAGCCTCGTCGTAAGCCCTTCCACCATATCAGTATCAACAACCCAACAACAAACAGCCCCAACAATCCACAAGAGATCTCAATAGGAACGCCCGAGGCCACATTGGTTGCATAAAACTGTATCTCTACCATTATCCTTTTAGGAAATATCCTTTTAGGAAATCAATCGTTTTATCTTTTTCAAACCATGCCATAAGAGCATATATGATGAAATAAGAGACAAATGACAAGGTAAAACGCATATAAAGCTGATCAACCATGTACCCCACAAAGAAACACACAAGAATAGGGGCCAGCGCATTCAAAGCAACTACATATACCTCTTTACCTTGTTCCCAAAGCGTAATACCAACAAAGCGATAGACGAAGTAGGAACTGACTAAGATATTTAGCACAGCATAAATAAGAAGTCCCCACACCATTACCAACAAACCATATTGGAAAGTGAGCAAGAGAATCAGAATACCAAATATCTTCTTAATAAACTCACAGATAAACAATATTTGAGTGCGACCTATCGCCTTAAACAAATTGAAATGCAGATTCGACACCACATATGCAAGAGTAGACACACACATCACCTGCATTAGCGGTGTCATCTCCACCCATTTATCAGTCAATAGGATGCAAATGATGTCCTCAGCTTCTACTAAGAGGAAAACGTTTATTGGTACTACAATAAAAGCAGAGGCGTGCAAAATACGCAGGGCAGCGACCTTCAACTGTACCAAATCATCTTGAGCCCTCGACAAGATAGGATACAGGGCACGCATACTCATATCACTCAAACTATAAGCCACATAACAAGAATAATTTTCTGCGCGATTATAGAGGCCAAGTTGTCGCGCATTATATTGTTTTCCAATAACTAAAGAATAGAGATTATTATATAACGCATGCACTAAAGCGGTAAACAACATAGGTAAGCCAAAGGATATCAACTGTCGAAACGACTCCATTGAGAATTGAAAACTCGGCCACCAGCGCGTATAAACATAATAAGCCACAGCCATCAAACCTGCTGCCAATAGTGTCTGTCCAACAAGAGCCCAGTAGGCATAGCCATGATAAGCCATCAATACAGCCACAAGTCCTGCAGCAAATTGAATGGTAGTAGAAGCTACCGCCAATTCTTTAAACCGCAACTGCCTTTGCAACAACGAACGTGGCACAATACCAACCGCATTAATCATCAATACCAACGCTGAGATTCGGATTACTTTTCCCAAATTGGGGGTTTGATAAAAATCCTCAATAATCGGGGCTGCCAAAAACAACAATACATACAATGCCACACTAATAGATATTGAATATATAAATGCAGAATTCGTATCCGCTTTCGTACATTCTTTTTTCTGGATAAGTGCCCCTTCAAGCCCACAATCAATAAAAGCACTTGAGATGGCAAAGAAGACGCCCTGCATGGCAATCACTCCAAAATCATACGGGTTAAGCAAACGTGCCAGCAAAACGCCAACACCAAACTGGATACCAAACACCACAAACTGTTGGACACCACTCCACAGCAAACTTTTATGCGCGTCGCCTTTCACCGATTAGAAATGTGATAAACAATAATGATAAACAAATGAAGGATTCAGTTTTTGAAGAATAGTTCTTTCTTTCACCTCCTTCTTCAAATTCGCTTTACTGTCAATTCTACGTTTAGGATTGAAAAATATAGTCTTATCATCCATAAAACTTCTAATATACTCTTCAACAAAAGAGCCACGGAAAAGGACGCCACCATCATCATAAGAAAAAACCGACTTCTTCACTACATAGGAATGATAATCTGATCTGCGACTTCGCTTACTACCGAACATTTCAAACCACCAGGCAGATTCATGCTTTCTTAGTAAACTTAACAAATAATCTCGCCGCCATAGTCCTGCCTGTGTCGTCACCCTATATGCAGTTCTTTGACCATATTCTATCAAATTGGGGTAATTCTCTGATGCAGGATTATCTGGCGATGGATCTAATTGGTGAACCAAACAAATAAAGCCAATAGTCGGGTCGTTCTTTATTATCTCCTCACATTGATTTAATTGTGCCTCATCTACCTTTTCTTTCAACCAGAAATCTTCCAACATCAGCAGCACATATTCGTCATCCATACCTTTTAGTAAGGCCATCAAATTCTCAGACCATGTACTTCCAACAGACATCCTAAGAGGACAAACAATGTCAAATCCCTCACATGTAAAAGACTTCGAATCTGTGCAAAGATATACCTTCCTATTGAAATCAGTCCAATGCTTCCTTACCAGCCAAAAGAATGGCTGCCAAAGATCACTACATTTATCGCACGATGACACGATCAATGGAATGCTACTATTCATTTTACTTTATTCAGCATATAGCGGTCATACAGAAACTTCAAATAACCAAGTGGAAAAAGCAACGCAGTCATCAAAATGTTAGGACTCTTTGACCATAAGGTTCCATCACCAATATATAAAGAAATAGAGATAAAACACACGACACTTCGCCACCTATCAGGTTTCTTTAAACGTATTCGTTGAGCATGATATTCACGATAACTATATGGATTACTGAATAACCATTTGCGCCAATTGAGAGTCAATCCATCATCTTTATACTCACAAACCTGGGAATAGTAGGGATGAAACAAGAAAACATAATCTTCATCCATCTTATCATAAATATAGCTGTCAGGAATAAAACGTTCATGAGGATGAATCCAATAACGATAATGCTTTAAGATATCTGTACGAATGAAAATGGTAGTTTCCCCTTTTAAGGATGACGCAATATCAACGAGTTTATTACAATACGGGCGAGCATCTATCATTTCTGGACTATATGGCATCTTTCGCAACGATATCCAGCCAGCCACGCTATCAGTTTTAACAGCATCTGGAAAGCCATTACAAAGAAATTTATCCCAAAAAGCCAGGCTGTCCTTTACCACAAATTCACTTGCTAATTGGTCGTCCGAATCAATACATACAAACAATTCAGTCTCTGTCAAAGATACAGCCTTATTATAAGCCCTCATCTTCCCACCATTCTCCTGACAGACATAACGAATAGAAATTTTCTTTTCGTTGATCCAACCCTCAACCAGTTCTTTCGTATGATCAGTTGATCCATCATCAACAACCAACCACTCGAAATCCTGATTGGTCTGTTCACACAGACTATCATACAGTTGTGGCAGAATGTATGCTCTATTATATGTTGGAGTAAAAATAGTCAATCGTTTCATACTACCTAAACCTCAATGACCTCAAAAAGAAAAATAATAAAACTATATTAAAGACAATCGTTTTTAGAAGAATAGCGAGGGTGACAGCGACAGAGATATACATATCCCAACAAATCCATACAATGTTCTCTCATAACAACAATCTTACAATATGCTTCAATTCATGTGGAATGATAGGTATCAACATCTTTACCCCACCTCCATGGAACTCCAGAGGCAACGTTAATAAAATAGCCAAATAAGTGAATGGGGTATTAAGAACATGATACCTTTGTATTTGTGTCTGAATCTTCTCAGATATCTCACTAAGTTTTCGTGGGGAAAAAGAACTTTTGTCAAAGAAGAAAAAGAACATAAAGGAGGATATCGTCCAATACGTAATATTTCGAGCCATATCACAACTTAAAAATAGCATATATGGTATCAAGAAAGCAAACTGAATAATTACTATATTACTTAATTGCGTAGAATCATATGAATGTAGCCTATAATAATTCATATTAATAACATTCATTCTAGTAATCAGATAGTATATAGCCACAAACGAATATAGGTTAAATATAAATCTAGGAATAATACCAATAGCATAGGAAGACCATCCCACATAAAACACGCCCTTTATATGTTCCAACAATGGTTGTCCTATCCAATCAAAAATATATACATCTTCTGTATTAAAAGGCTCACACATTGGATACCTATAGAACAGATCAGACCATGATTGAACCATAAGGGTTGTTGTTTCAGATGTTCCTGCAAACCTAAAAATCAAAAATGGCATAAATAAAGAAGGTAACCACATTATCATAGCACATAATCCCCCTTTTATTAGACCTTTCTTTTGAATTATTTTATAGAGAAAATGAGAAAAGACTATTGGGAAAATAAAGAAAATAATAGATTCATAGATCAACATGCCCAAAACAAATAATAGATTCATCAAGGCCAAGAGAGTAAATGAATTCTTTTGTATATATTTTTTATACAACATAAAAAAGAGGCTTGCTAATAGAAGCATCCATGCGTCACGTCTAGAGATCAGGAAGCGATAACCGAGGAAGCTATACAAACACAAAGGGAATGGAAGAATAAATAGAGACCATCCTTTGGTCACAAACATCCAGACCAATAAAACTGTGAGCAAACAAACCCCTAAAAAGAACAGACATACAATAACATCAGCTACAGGGAAAGGAGTCAACTGATAAAAGAAAAAGAGTATTTGTCCTGTCAATCCTCGACGAACAAAACCACCTTCATAATTAATCAGCCATTCACTGATGATATCATCCTTATAGGAATACTTTCCCATAAAATAATCCACGAATCCACTGCCTAAATTATATAATAGGACAAGGATCATCAGAACAAATATGATTCTGTATAAAGATAGGTATTTCATTAGAATAACGACATAACAATTCTATGATTCTCACATAAATTTTTCCTCATCAGAACCCAAAATCTCATCATAATAGTCCAATAAGCATTTCCTGACAAAGCCTTGTTCAAAGCGGGAGGCAATCATCTTCCTGGCATTTGCCGCCATTCGTTCATGTGCAGCATTGTAACGGACCATATCCAACATGGCTTGATACAGAGCATCTGCATCCCTCGAAGGAATAATAACGCCATTTTCTCCTTGAACTATAATCTCACGAGAACCATTGATATCCGTTACTATGCTTGGCAGGCCCATGGCACCAGCTTCTATCACCGTATTGGGGAACCCTTCCCGATAACTGGGGAACACGAAACAATCAGCAGCGGCATAACAGGCCAACAACTCATCGCCATATTTGGATCCAAGGTATTCTACAGATGAATTATTCTCAATAATATCCTTTGATGGCTGAGATATTGGATCTAAATCGTCTTCATAAGGACCAACCAACAATAGCCTGACAGGCGCAATACCCGACAACAGTGCCATTGCCTGACAAAGTTCATTAATACCTTTATCCCTCACTATCCGTCCTACGAAAACGAATGTAAAGACATCATCTTCCCTGATTTCCTGTGCCAATGCCATCACCTCATGCCGACGATCATACCGTACCATATCAATGCCACGAACATTTCCGTATCCCAGCACTTTCATGGGTTTCTTCGTAATCCCATTTCCTAAGAGATCATTCTTTACGCCCTCTCCCTCAGGAATCACATGAGTCGCACAAGCACAGGTAAGTCTATCTGTCAGCATCAGAATTTTCCGTTTAAGCCCTGTCGCAGTCGGGAAAACAAGCCCTGTAAAAGTATGAACCCTTACAGGTACTCTCGCCAACCAGGCAGCCATCATACACAACAACCCTGCTTTGGGGGTCATCGAATGCACCATCGCAGGCTTCTCCCTCAGAAACACATAGACCAGCCGACACAACGAGATAAAGTCACGTCCAAAAGAGATATGCCGTTCCATCGGGACGCGAATACCTCGTACCCCAAATTTCTCCTCAGCCTCATCCAACTCATGTCCTGGTGACGACAATAATACCACCTCATACCGCTCTTGCAGTTCTGGCAGCATCCCCGTCACGAAGATCACTGACATCGGGACTGTACATGCACGGATAATCTTGGGTTTACTACTCATAGTTGGTTATACACTTTTGCATATGCATCCACCATGTTCTTAATATCAAACTGCTTAGCACGTTCATAACATTGAGCAGCAATTTGATCATAATATGACTGATCTTCTACCAGATGTTTTATTTCATTAGCCAATGCCTCATCATTACCATGAGGGAACAACATGCCGTATCCTCTTGTCACCTCTCGGAGACCATTCACGTCACTGGCAATAAATGGCTTGCCAACCGCCATTCCTTCAATATTCGATAGAGACAAGCCTTCCCAATGTGATGACATGACTACTACATCAGCAGCTTTCAATATAGATGGAACATCCATACGAACACCAAGCAATTTGACTTGATCTTCTATATGTTTGTCTCTAATACACTGCTCTATAGCTTGTCTTCTTTCGCCATCACCTACTAACCATAATTCATATCGCTTATCTTGCAGTTTGGCAACAGCCCGAATAACGGTTTCCTGATCCTTGGCATCCCGGAAGCCAGCAACCACCACAATCACAAATTGTTTTTCATTACTACCAACACTTTTCCTGTCTAGAGGCTGAGCATGATAGAAACGAGCCACGTCAATCCCGTTATTTATAGTACAGATATTACATTGTGTATGAGGAGTAACTCCCAAATATTCCTTCAAGACCTTCTCTGCGATCTCAGAAATGCAGATCACAGAATCGTATCTACCATACATCCATTTGTCGCCATATCTCAAAAAAGGATAATCCCTCCTTCTTGTATTGGTACTATGTTCAGTCGTTACCAGCTTCTTCTTACATATCAGATTAGCTATTGCTGCAAATAACTGAGGAGCCGTATTGTGCGTATGAACAATATCATAGTGCCTCATGATACGCCACAACTTGAAAATTTTTATCGGGCTATAGTAATTTTCATTATTCGATAAATCATAGATCTTACATCCACATGACAATAATTGCCGTTTAAATGGTGTATCCTTACCATTAAACAAACACACATCCACCTCCTGCCCTTTCTCTCGCAGCATCGGTACGATATCAATAATCAGTTTTTCTGCGCCACCGGTCTGAAGAGAGGTTATCACTTGTAATAATCTCATAAATAATCAAGCAGTCATTCTACAGGGAAAACAATATATGCTTTTGTTGGAGACTCCTGCCTTGGAATGATTTGTCCAGGGTTTCCTATAACTATAGAGTTATCAGGGACATCAAAATTCACAAAGGCGCCAGGTGCAATCAGGACATTGTTTCCTATCTTAACTCCTCCAACAATCATTGAAAACTGCCCCATTGAAACATTATCGCCAATAATAGGAGTTCCAGCATGTTTACCTTGAGAGTTTCCTATTAAAGATCCTGCAGAAATGCTAAAATTCTTCCCAATAATTGTCGATGGATTTATAATAATCATGCCCCAATGTCCAATATAAAAGCCTTCACCAATTTGAGTAGTTGACGGAATTTGAATATGAGTAATATATGACGTGATTCTTAATAAAACCATCCAAAAGGAGCGAGAAAGGATATTACGAGTATTCTGTGTCCGACGAAGAATAAATGTATATGTATAACCTGGTACGAAGAAAAGATATTTAAACCTGACTGTCCATTTTTTGCTTCTTACTCCTTCATATCTATACAAGTCTTTCCACATAATATATTGAATATGATTTTACTTAATTTTTATTGCTTTAAGAATTCTCCTAATCCACATATTATCAAACCCTAAGGCATCAGTAACAATAACACCTTTATACATATTAAAAGTATGCATTCCAACATTAAATTCTTGATGAGTAGAATACATCCGTCTAATTTCTTTAAATTGTATACTTTCACCTTTCAGTGTCATTTCCTGCAATGTCACCGCATGGCCATATTGCACATTACATTCTTGTGTAGGACGGAATAATCTTCCATCAAATTCAATAATATCGCCTGCCATACGTGCAACATTCTCCTCAAACACATAACTATTTTTTTCAATGAAATGACCAGATGCTCCTTTGTGGTATATGTATAAGATATTCCCATTAGGATTTGGTTGCTTGGTACAGAAGAGCATTTCAATACCATTTATCGTGGTGATTATTGCATCTGCGACAGATTCATCAATGATGGTCTTACATTTTTCGCAAATATTTGTCTCAGGGAAATATTGGTATAAGTTTAGGCTACCACTTTCCCCATTCTCAGGATAAATGAATATACATTTCTCTTTTCGTAATATAGCAGGAAATGAAAGATGTGTAGGGAGTTCCAACACCACGTCTTTCTGTTTTAGTTCAAATAATTTCTTATCAATTATAAGCCGCGATATACGACCGCGATGAATTGGTTTATAATATTCTTCCACCAAGATGTGTATTTCATCATCATTGACATCCAAAATAAAAGGATCAGCGAACCAACTCTGCTTAATTCCATGTTTAAGCCACTTCACCTGAAGTTGATCACCTCGAAGAACACTTTCAAAATCATTTTGGATAAATCCGATATTCCAGCGTTCATCCGAAATAGACTTGATTAATCTCTTAATCATAACAATGCTCTCCTTAAGCGATTTAACAGATACATGTAGAATGGCTTTTTATCTAACCTATTATAATAAAAAAGGCAATCCACATTCTTTAATTCTCGCAGCCATTTATGTAACGATACTTTTTGCCCAAGGACACTCCATTTAAAATCTGTCAATTCATCCATTAGTGTAAACGGTAGTTTTGCTATATGAGCATCCTCATCCACTATTTTACCTGCCAGTATTGATTTTGCATACATCAACGGGAAATTAACGCCACATCTTGTATATGCATAAAGCCATGCACTATTTCTGAAGTTAATTTCAAGAAAATACAAACCGCCATCTTTTCCAATCATGAACTCCATCTCAAAAATACCATTAAAACAAGTGTGTTCGAAAAGATGCCGAATCATACCTAACAATTCTGGATAATTATATCTTTCAATATACAGGTAATTACCATAACTTGTGTCAGTAGTTCTAAAGAACCTATTTTGGAGTGGCATATAAACATCCCTTCCATTATTAATACAAAAACCTTCAAAATTTAACTCATCCACTTTCTCCACATATTCCTGCAGAATTACTCGTTCGCAGTGAATACTTTTATACGCATCTTTCAGTTCCTGCTCATCATGGCAGACAAACACATTTGATTTCCAGTTTTTGATCGTTGAATTTACAGCTTTTGTTATGATGGGATAACGCAAAGTGTGAGGCAAGTCACCATGTTTCACCTCTTCTGTTTTAGGAGTTTTCAAACCTGCTTCTTGCGCTAATCTCACAATCTCCCCTTTCTCCATCATGCGAGTTATTCTTCCATCTTTTGCAGCATTATAGAAATAGAAGTAAGGGGCAAGGTCCTCATAGTGTAGATCCAAGAAAGACTCTATATTATCACTTGTCGCATATAGCATATGCTTTTCGTGGGGTTGGGCATAATGTTTTAACAGTATATTATAACCTTCTTCAATGCTTCTTACCTCATGCAAAACACTTATATATCGACAATACTGTATTAAAATAGACTTACGTTCAGAGTATAATATTACTATTGGATTAATCCCTGCCTCGCCAAGACTCCTAATCACTCCCAACGGACTGAAATGATCAATTGCAAACACTATATAATTCATTTTCTAATCTCACTACTGTCCCGTTAAAGTGGACTAATCGCTCTTTGAAATAATTGAAATTCAGTCTTTTACAAGCACTTTTGAGGGTGCAACGATTTAAATTCGTATCTTTGCAGTCAAAACATCTGGCTGCATAT
>Ga0256404_1004235_pt1 | contig 27443 bp, 22 predicted proteins | sample RumenRJG_01DNA_FD_185990 | JGI IMG/M metagenome (GOLD analysis project Ga0256404, IMG submission 185990) | Bovine rumen microbial communities from Lethbridge, Alberta, Canada - RJG_01 | ecosystem: Host-associated > Mammals > Digestive system > Stomach > Rumen | place: Canada: Alberta | collected...
TTAGTGCAAGTTGAGTGAAGAACAAAATAAATCATTTATTTTTTATTCCGAAACGCCGCCTAACTTGGACGACAGTCAAAGCGATTAAGTGAGGATAATACAAAATAAAACACACGTTTTTGTTTTTTATTATCGAATGCCGAACTCAAGCCATTTGATTGGTTGAAAGCCATACAGTATCTTCCTCCAAACGGACATTTATCTGAGTCTGACCATACTCTGTCTGATTTTGCTTGTAAATATCTGTCAGTTCCATATCATCAAACGATCGCTTATCCTTTCTTATTATATGTGTCATGCCTATCCTCTGCCGCCATCAGAGGCTCTTTCTCTGGTATCTCATAATGCTTGATGCTATGGTCTTGCAGGTCATCGCTTTGTGCTTGCGTAGAGAAATGGAGCAAGAATATCCTGTTGAGCGTAAATGCGTCATTTTATGGTCTAATTCCCTTAGTAGTTTTGTCGGTTCTATAATGAAGTAACAACATCTGCAACTATCATAACACTTACTTATGTCTACTTTTGAGAATGTACCTACCCCATTTTACATACTCGACTTCTGGAAGCCTTTTTAGGTACGAGTCAACGGTATCTTCACGTACGATTTCATCCCCCCAAGCACTACGGCTAACTGTACGAGCTATATCACGAGGTGTGGCTGGGGCATAAAAATGAGAAAGTGCCTGCAGAATTGCTTCCATCCTCCTTAAATCCTCAGAATTGGAAGCAACACTCTTATAGGAATTCCGGCTCTTCTCCTGATAGGATTGGGGTAGCGACTTTGCAACATACTCAATACGGTTAAAATCCTCCAACTGCGTAGGAGTTATCATAGTTCCCACCTTTTCTTGTATCCAGTTATCTGGAGCTGGCCAGTCGACTCCAAGCGCAGCCAACTGGCTTTTGGTAAAACCTCCGTTGGGAGTTCTGCCAGTTTCAACAATCTCTCTTGTAAGTACAATAGTTGCTTCTTCTGTCTTTACAATCCTATTTTCCTTACGATTCCCACAGCCCTCCGTTTCGCTATCAGTTATGCTTTTCTTGCTTTCACCTCCCATCCATTTTCTTTTTGCTGCATACCAGTCATTTTCATTCAAGGCAACGACAACTTCTGTAAGCGACAAGCCAAATGTCAAATGAAAGTCTTCTAGTAATTGCGAGATTTCATGCACTGTCTTTCGCCCACTATTCCTTACACTTAACAACGTCATGGAGCTGTCTATTTGCGGAATATCTGCAAATTTCGTTACTCCCATGGACAAAAGTATGTTAGTAGCCCGTACGGATACTTTTATGCCAGTGAGAGGTTTTTCAAGCAACTCCGTTAAATCTGCATTTATGTCGTCATCAACATGGGCGTGATTAGACGAAACTTCTTGAGGAATCAAAGCCTTCAACTTACTCATATCTTCTCTCATAAGATTCATCTGAACCCTCAATTTCGCATTCTCCGCTTTGGCTTCGTCAAGGCTTTTACGCTGCTCTATGAATAGTTCCTTGGCCTGCTTAATAGCCTTCACTACAATCTGTCGTATGCGTTCTTGGGTAAGATGAAACCGCGATGCTATCTCGCTCCGTGGCTCACCATTCAATGTGTCATAGAAAATCTGATAGCTACGTTTATCCATCTGGCCTTCTATGCAACTCAAGACTGAAAGGCAGAACCATTTGATGTCGTAGCTTTTAGGCAAGATGTCAACATCTGTATATTCATCCTCGTCATCATCTTCTAATTCTTCTTCGTCATCTTCATCAGGCGCGTCTATATAAGCGGATAAAGCCTCTTCGTCTCCGTATGCAATCTCAATATCGTCATCCCCAGTCAGTCGTCTCAATACCATCAAGTCCCAGTAATCCACAAAACCAGAAAGAACCGCTGATGTCTCGTTTAGAAAATCTAATAGCCACTCACCCTTACACTCTTGAATCAACTGAGTCAACAGCTTGGTATCTCCAAAGGCATGCTTGTCACCAATCGGTGCACAAAGCACACTGTCCGTCTTGGGAAGATGATAACTCTTCAGCGACTTGGAGTCTATGAACTTGAAGTCACGCCAAATGGAATCTGCCTCCGTCTCGCTATCCACATAAATAGTCTTAACAGCGTCTCCATCATACAGCATACAGATGTCGCCTTCCTTAATTGGATAGTGATAGTCTGCCAGCCTCTCACTCACCTTATTGAGATAATAGACAACCATCGGTTAGAAAAGTTTGTTTTCCGTAAATCCTCGTTCTGCAATATCTACAACCGGCATACGTGTTTTGAACTCCGGGTCAATGTTATGGCATTGTATCTTTACGATACCACGTCTATGCACAGCTGGTTCCAGACAATACATGCGGAACTCATCTTCATTGACATCCTCTATCCTGTGCCAATGGGGGAAGAGAAGTTTCATATAGGCAGTTGCTATACGTTTGATGGCATTACTGTCACGAACGTCTGCCTTCTCCTCAAATCTGACTAATTGGTCAAAAAGCAGTCCGTAGGTATTCTGTGTCCTCATGGAGTGGAGAATCTCTGAGAAGTACTCTACATTGATAGTCCAACCCTTGAAAATCATGCTCTTATCCACGCGGGGTAATAGCCAACCTTCGATAAAACAATGGAAACGGTCGAGCAAAGCTGACTCACGGAAGTTCTTGGGCAGGTTGTCGAAATACATTTGCGACAACGGTACGTTATGCGCTGATAGGGGGATATTACCCATCAGCATCAGTCCACACTCTGAAGTAAACTCGTTGTTGTCGATAGTCGTCTTACCGCTTTCCAAATACGACTTCAAGGCTGCTTGTATCTCTGCAGGCTCCTGAAAAACGATGGTCTGTATCTCGTCAAATACCGTAAAGTCGTGGTTCTTGATGATGCCGTTCTGTTGCTTTGCTTTGTCAAAAAATAGTTTAGCGCGTGTCACCTTGCCACCACTAACCAGCCAGCCATACTTAGAAAGATTGCCAAAAACATAGCTCTTACCCGTACCCTTTGGAGCCAGTTCTATTACGTTAAGCCTTGGCTCGATAAAAATCAGAAGGCGGGTCAAGAACTCCAGTTTCTGAGTCAATGAGGCGAATCCGTCAGGGTCATACTCCATAGCAGACAGCAGCACATCTATCCACTCCTGCGTAGTGAAATACTGACGTGCATCAGCCAAATAGCCTACATCTACCGAACTATAGGGTTTGAATGCTTTGTAGTCCACCATCTGGATATGGCTGGTCTTTCCATTGCTGTCAGGCAATAAACATAGCTTGATGATTCCCCATCGCTCACCATCCACAAAATCGCCAGAGTTCTTCGAATAGACATATTCGGGTATGACACCCTCACGTAGTTTGATACCATAGTCAGGAATGGCAAATTGTCGCTCATTCTTTATAATGTCGATATACACCATAAAACGTGCCAGCAAAGTGACTTCCTCGCCATTCTGTAAGCGGTCTTTCACAATACCTTGTTGCGAAGGAATCACCTTGTCGAGAAACTGCGTCAAGGCCACCTTATCTATCTCTCCTGTCTGAACATTCAGATATCGCTTTAGCAGAAAGTCCTTCACGAAGGCTGGAAGGTTGCGACCTGCAAACAGACTGCTTGTCGATGCAGGGTCTTTATAGATGGACATGGCAGAAAAGTGCTGCCTGATTTTATTGCATATTTCTTCTTTCATACGTCTTTCTAGTTAAAAAACAAACAAATCGTCTTCCTGAACTCCTGTGCTTACTTTTATCTTCATCGGGCGTTCAACGTCTCCTACGTGCAAAGACATATCTTGACAGTTTACGTCCAAAATCAAGTCATCGGTTTCGTACACGTCTCCTCCCTGATGGTGCAACTGATAGACCTTGCCGTTGTAATGGACGTGTGGAACGTCAGTAGATGGCAGGTTCTTTATCTCTATCCGAGCCTTGGGGTTAGAACCACTTATCTCGTAGGTAAGCAACTGTGCCGACCAGTTTGTAGGTGCCGGCGCACTACTGATGATAAAGATGGGCACCAGCACCTCTTCGGGTGTACAGCCACCATGTGCTCCTTGATTAGCAGGAACCTTGGCGCATAGCGATTCGTGCTTCAGCGCACATAGTGTTTTTCCGTCTTCAAGTCGGAAATAGCTGTTGTCTGCATCGTTTCCTGCCTTTTTCCTGATGGCTATTCGTCCGTGATGGTCGCTTTCCACCCCTGTAAGGTTCTTCCCACTCAGCATCTGAGAGAGGTAAGTCAGTCCGTGGTCTGAGATGATGGCTATCTTCTTACCTATATATAGTTGCAAGATGTTCTCAATGCTTTTCCTCACCAGTTCTATTTCTTTGATGACTGTGAAGGGGCTGATGTTGTCCGTGCGATGTGCCTGCGCATCCAAGTCTCCGAATTTCTCCAGCATCTGTCCTTCTGGCAACAGTCGTTGCAATTCCGCCTTGTTGATGTCGGTCTTTGTAGGCAACTTTGCCCTTGCTATCTTAACTTCGTTCAGGTATATCTGCTGCTCTTTATGTTCTGCCACAATTTGTTTGACCAACGGAATCCAGTCAATGCCGAGCCCGTCAATCCAATAGAAAACCTCGATATCGCCACGATCCTTCAGCAAAGTGTAAACAGTGCTAAAGTTGTTATACCACAGGTCGAATTTCGATTCGGTTTCATTCAATTGTTGTATGCTCTCGCTGATCTCTTGATTGTAGCGATTAGCAAGTTTTGCTCGCTTATACTTAACGATATAGTCATTCAACCAATCAGGCACTCCCGCACTAATACCAACTCCTGCTGCTGCATAGTAATACAAGTCTGGATAGAAACTCTTCAACTCGTCAGCCCGTATTTTTCCATTGCCCAACCATTGTAGTGCAATCTCCTTCTCCTTGCTTGTAATACCAGTAAAGTATTGCAAAGCACTTGTGTAGCCCATCTTTGCAGGAAGCGCTTGAAGAGTCCTTGCAACCATGCTCTCTGCGGCCTCAGTAAGTAAGACATTTTGCCGTGCTGCATATTTCAGACAGTAGCGGCGAATGTCCATCTCTGCAGTAATTTCAGAGATATCAGCAGCCATTGACTCAATCAGTTCGTTGGTACCATAATTGGATGTAGCTTTCAACACCCTGCAGAGATATCCCTGGCCGTTTGCCTTGTTATCGTAATAGCGGGCTAAAAGCCAACGATCAAAGATGCTGGGATGACTAAACCACAGACGAATAAAGTCTTTATGGTTCTCAATATCATCTATGCCGAAGTGTTGTTTTACAAACTTAGGAAAACTGAAGCCAGCGCTTACATCGATTTTTTCTGCCAGCCGCTCCCAGTTGTCTCCATCACTCATCAGTGGTTGCAAGCCTCCAAAGTTAAGTCCGAGTCCATGAGTAAGAAACTCATAGGCATTGCGACAGGTCTCATAGCTGAAAGCGTTGTCTGGCTGAGCATAAACGGAATTGGCAAAGATAGAACGCGACTTGCATATAATCTGTGGCGAAACTTGCTGCTTGTTGTCTTTCCAGATGTTCAACCATTCGCGTATATCGTTCACAATAGTATAGTTGGCCTCCAGCCCTTTCACTCCGTAATCTTTCTGATTCGTCAGTATCAGCTTATAGGTCAGGTCTTTTTCTTGCGACACAAAACGCCAGATGTTGATTTGTGTGTCATCTTTGAAGGTTTCCATCTTGCCCTCAAGTCCTACCAACGGAATATAGACACGCTGATGACATTCCACGCCCTCTGGGCTCGCCTGTATGGCTTTGATGGTTTTCAACAGGGCATCAAACGATTTCTTCCTATCGTTATCATAGAAACGAGCAAGTTCTGAAAAAGGTGCTATCACGCAGTCGTGTGGACTCTTCTTCTTGATGTGTTCTTCGATTCTTTCTGCCAGTTCCACATGGGTAATCATAAGATCGGGATAGTTCGAGTCTATCCATCGGTCAACACTCTCCACGTGGGCACCTCGCTCGCTTTGCAGATACTCCACAAAGTCGAAACATTCACGGAAGTTGTCGAACAGCACAAAACGTATGGGGTATCGGTCAAGTGTTGCCGCTCCCACACCTTTCGCCTGTTTGTCCTCTTCTACATGACGCTTCAGGTCCTCTATATCTCTGAACGGTTCTTTATACATATTTCAAAAGGATGTCTATCACGTTGCTGTCTTCTGCATTAATCATATTCTCTATAGCCTGACGCAGGTCGTCGCTATTGTTCACGCGGTTGATGGCTTTGTTGCGCTTCTTCTTCAGATCGTCTGGACTGATAATGGGAGTGGGGTCTATCGGTTGAGGGCCAAAACTTGTGGGTTGTTGAGGTTCTCCGGGTAGAGGTGCGGGCTGCATGGGTTGCACTGGTTGTACTGGCTGAATGGTGGTCATTCGCCAATCCTTCAGTTTGTCCTTCACTTCTTCTTCCGTCCACATACCCACTTCGCTTTCCAAGTGTCCATGCAGGTATTTGATGGCTGCTTCAACCTCTTCATCTTTCACATCTACGATTTCCACACCTTTCATGTAGGTCACAAAGCCTTTCTGGAAGTTGTTCTCCTGAGGCAACAGCAGATTTCCGAAGTCTGTCTTCAGCATGTCGTAACCGTTGATGGTGGCTTCCAACAGCTTCGGGTTCTTCATGCTCTCCGGATCTGTCACCACCTTCATCAAGTTGTCAATAAACTCCTTCATGTCGCCCGTACAGTCGCTGGTATATTTCAGCGACCACAACGGATAGCCTTTCTCCTTCGAATATACATGAAGCACCGCCCAGCGGGCATCCTTCAGACTGCTGATGTCTGAGTATCCTTTCAACTTGTTAAGACCAAACATTCTGATGAGGCTCTTGCTGACTCTACCAGCTTCTTTGCTCTCGAAGATAAAGTTCAGTTTGTTGCTGGTCTTGCCGCTCTCCCACGCCTTGAAGAGTTCCACTACGTCGTCCACTAAGTGCTGGGCTGTACGTTGCTTGCCGTTGGTGTCGAAGATGACGTTGACATATTTCCGCATAGCGAAGGCCACCATTGCCATAGGGGCATAACTCTGAAACAGTCCGAAGGGTGGCTCCGTCAGTCCTATCAGCTTTTCACCCAGATTAAAACTTTGGTTCTTGCTGGTATGCCTGCCGCTAAGCCACTCGTCCACATAGTCGCACACCATCTTCAGCGGGTGCTTGGGCGACACGGTATCTTTCCATTGCAGGTTATCATCCACGCTGTCTTGCAGCAGGAACTCTACATGTCGGGCAGGTCCGCCGCAACGGTCCAATATGTCCTGCTTCGTGTTGTAGTTCAGCACAGCATCCACCGTAGCCTTTACCGATGCTTTCTTCCAATAGGTGGTGCTACTCTTAGTCCTGATGGACTCTAACGACTCTGGTCCGCTGGTGAATATCGCTGAGGCTATGGCGGCATTGATGGTACTTGTCATCTTGCTGCCTACGATGGTCATGCTTTCTCCGTTCAGATAGAAGGTCACGTTTTTGCCTCGCATCCTGTTCACCCACTGCTGAATCATCTCAGAAGCCTGCTTAGTGTAGGTCTGATGCTGCTGGGGTAGATTGTGGCTTTGGGCTACCTGGGCATTGGCTTGATATTCTATGAATCGCTCATATTCCTTCGCACCCATTTCAGTTTCCATCACCACAAAAGCAATAGTCTGGTAACGCTCGTCTTCACTATACCTTTCTGCAATGTCTTTCAGCTGTATCAGTTCTTGTGTGTCGCGCCCTACCATAATGGCTAAGAAGGTTTCGTAGGGCTGTGCCATCCGCTTCGCATTCTCTATACGGTTCATCAGCGTATATTCATTGCCTTGTATGCTGAAAAACTGGAAACTGTATGGGCGTGCTACCTGTGAGAAGTTCCTCATGAAGAAGTTCTCTGCCGTGGTGCCAAACTTGATGACTTGGTCGGTGTAGAGGAAACTGGATGCCTTTAGCTGCTCCTTAATCTTCTGAATCTCATCGCCAGGCAGAGCGGTGAATAGAATAGAGAAGTTGCCATTGGGCTGACGCTGAATGATACTCTTGTCGTTGAAGAAGTCGAGAATTTCTTCCAACTGTCCTTCCACCTCTGTTCCCAAGAACAGGTTTTCAATATTCTCTGTACTGGGAGTAACGGTGTCGCTGTTGGCAATGTTGTTCAGAGCATTCAATAGCAGGATGCCTTTGAACACCTTCAAATAGTTCTCGCCTTGGCTCTCTACTGATAGATGGTGGCTGTTGTAACGTTCGGTGACGGCACCAAACTTCGCTGCATCGCTCTCAAAATACTCTTGCACATAGTCCCACAGATAATCTGCCGTGATGGTTCTGTCTTGGTTATAAGCATCTTCATCGTCCAAAAAGATCCTCACAGAGTCACTGGCAATAAACTCGAACACGCTGCGGCTACTGCTGCCAGCCTCTCGTGCATAGTAAGTAGCGAGGTTGGCCGTACAAGGATGCAGGGGGAATAGGTTTTTGATGTTCTCCTTGGTTTGCTCCGTGTCCGCACTGGTGGTACTGAACAAGTCAAGTAGTTCAGGGTGAATGCCAAAGAAACGCTCCTGTCGCATCGCGTAGAGCGACGGGGTCACTATCTTGAACTTCTTCGACATGATTTTAAATGCCGAGACAGGCTCCATATTATAGATTACGTAGTGGTAGCGGCCTTTGGTCTTCTCGCGCTCCTCTTCTTTCAGAGAGTTCAGCGCAGATGGATGTGAGATGAACAAGAAATACGAGTCGTTCTCTTCGTTCATCATAGCCTCAGATATTTCCTGTAGCTGTACCAACAGGCGTGTACCAATGGCAGAGGTCATGACTTCGGTAAACTCATCCCAAATGATGAGCAATCCATTGTAATTGGTCTTTTCACGAAGTGCTTCCTGTACCTCGAAAATCCATTGCTTAAGATTGTTGCTCTGCAAACGGATGTCGTAGCCTCCTTTACGTAATGCCTGACGTACATAGTCGAGCACATCGGTATCTGCCGCTGTCAGTCGCTGCTTCAGCTTATGAACATCTGGTGCCACGCTCGACAGTTGTGCGTTTTGTTCTATCAGGTTCTCCCAGAATACGGGTTGGCTCTCAATATGCTGCACATACATGTCGAAGTCTGTATGTACAGTCAGGTCTATGCCGGCTGCTATCAAAGAACGCTTAATTTCCCTTTGCAGTTGTAGCGACAAGTCTTCCTCGTGGGCTATGCTCTGCTGACCATACATGTTGACAGGGAAGAGCCGTTTGGTTTGTCGCAGTTGCAACAGCGAGTCACGCAGAATGTCATACTTTGACTTCTGATATTCTTCCTCCACATACTCTCGGATATCATCTACAGGGTCGCACAACAAGTGCTGTATCACCGCTCCGGCGTGTGACTTACCCGTTCCGTATGTTCCTACTATCCATATTGACTTGTGCGTATCGGCATCGTTATTGCGCACCGCACGTATGGCCTTCATCAATATGTCGTTAAACTGGTCGTTGGCAATGAACGTTTTCCATTCACCCTGTCCCTCTTCTTTGATGTTGTATGCTGGACGCATGTTGCGAAGCGTCACTATCTTACTATAAGGCATAGCTATTGTTGTTTGATTTGTTCTTTATGTTCTTGCTTTTATGAAATGCTGAATGATGGCATCTCTCAGCTCGTTTCTTGTCTCTGGGTCTTGTAGCAGTTCCCACAACTCATCGTCTAAGCAGGCATATTCCACGTTTTCACGAAGGAACTTGGCTGAAGGGGTGGTTGACTGTTTAGGAATCTTTGCTGCCGATTTCCATTTCAAATAATAGTAAGGTTCTCTATTTAAATGAAAGAAAGGTTTTAATAAAGGTGTCACTACTTTTTCTGGTTCATACTTTTTTGATATAGAATTGTATGTTTCCAAAAGCTTGCTATTATCGAATGCTATCCTATTTCCTATTATGTCCCCTTTTTCAATTAAGCAGATAATAGACAAAAGCAAATATGGCTTGGCATTAGAAATAATGCCACGCCCATTTCCACGGTGAGTCTCCAACAATACACCTCTATAATATGCAACCTTCAAACCCATTATCCAATAAGAACCTTTAGACAATTAAGAGAATCTATGTCATCACGCAAAGTAATACTCTCAAGTCCCATATTTAGTTCTGCTATCAAAACTCTATTTTGGTCACTATTAAGCGATCTCAGTATTTTCTCAATACTACTCTTTGTAAGTCCGAATTCACGGTATGCGCCTATGTTGTTCTCTGTGCTGAACAAATCTGAAATTCTTAGCGACCGAACGCCCTTGGTTTCAGAGTATTTATATAAGGAGTATGCAAGTGCTTCACGCTCAATAGTATCAAATCCTTTCTTTTGGAATTCATTCTTATTGATTGAGCTAAAAAGCCCCATCTCACCAAGTGGACTCTCTTTTAGGGTCCTAACAAAAGCGTATACAACATTATGCACTGTTGTCTTACTATTATCACTGTAATCGTTAAGCACCAGAGCTTCCATTTCTTGTTGTGTGATGAATTTTCCCCATTCAACTCCAGTATTATACCATGCGGCAATCGGGGAATTATATGATAGATTAATCCAAATAATTTGCCAAACCAAATCTGGATTATCCATATAAGTTTCTGCTAGAAAACTCCCCAATGGTGTTATTTGCTTACCCTTTGTATCACTAATAATTCCTGCTTGATGCAGCCACTTGGCAAAACTTGGCATTTGTTCATTTACATTCAAACCTGCCAGATTCTCAACAAAAAAGGCTTCAGGGTCTGAAAAGAATACTTCAACCCAGCCTTCATTCATACCGAAATTGTTATAACCAATTAGTTTCATTTTATGATCTTTTTTTGTGCCTGTCACTGCTAATGAAGCTGCAGAGATACATCCAAAATCATGGAAATTCAGACACTTATTACAACTTATGCATTTATTCTTGTCTATATGAGCGCTATTGGGAGATATGAGGAGTGCTCCCGTTGGACATTCTACCTCGCATACACCGCAATGAATACAGTATGTCGCTTTGTAAAAAACGCGCTTGATGAGTCCTTGGAGAATAGGATCTGAGTACGTATTCTCAAATAATACCGAGAAAAGGTTATCTTCTTTTTGAGAAATCGTAAATGGGATTAATTTATCCTTGTATTTTAGCTCGCCCGTTTTAGTCCCATCGTTATTATTAAAAATTGTATATTTGCCTATAGCATTAAGCCATGTAAGCAAATTTACTTGTGGATTTTTAATTGTCATTTTGAGATGAGGCTTATTATTTTCTACCACAAGCGACGAAGGGAAGTTCATTCCACGGCCACCGGCCCTACGCTTCCAATTACCTTCTTTGATATAAATGTCTATATCCTTTATGCCAGAATTATGCGTTATTTCTTCAATACGTGATAAAAATGGAGTTAGCTGTTCATGAAACTTCCTATTTGAAATCATGTCGTTCCATTCTGAAGAGAATGGGCAAATAAGACAACCTACTCTTGTCATACCATAACGGTAAGCAGGATTAATTGGAAGGTTGTGTAGCCATAAATAGAAAAATACTTCAATTGAAGACCAACTCAGAATAGGACTTGCATTGATAACCGTATCGTGTTTTACCCCCTTTCCTATTCTGTTATAGTTAGACCTTCGTACACTCTCTTCAGACCTTACCCCATCGAATGTAAGAACTTTGGCCTGCTTGTTGCTTCCATCAATTTTCAAAGAACGATAAAGAGGACCTGTTTTCATAACGGAACAACACCACCTATGAGTATCACTCGGTGTTCCTATCTTATCCCAATAGTTCAACACGCTTTCATGGTTTCGAGCCATTGAAAACTTCAAGTCGGGAAACAGCTTGTGGTAATGCTCTTGAACCTGCTCGTAGAGTTGCAAAGAGGGAGGCAGTTCGTAGCCGGTATCGCTATAGATGACTTCAAACTCGGTACTGGGAATGGCTCGTGTGCAGAGGTCAAGCACCACCTGACTGTCCTTGCCACCAGAGAAAGAGGCAAGAAACTTATCTATCTTCGTTGTGTGGAACACCTTTTTTCCTTGCTTCTCAGCAGTATTGAGTGGCATAATCTCAAAACTGTCGCAGTCCTCCTTCACGATGGCCATCTTCTGCTTGGTCTTTTTCTCCATGCGCTTAGCCAATGCCTCATAGTCCATCTGGTTGGCAGCAATGCGCTCCACACTTTTCCTTGCTCCGGCATACTGGCTGAATGTCTCACGGATAAACTCAATGGCTTCGCTCTCCAAGAGGAACATGAAGTCGTGGTTCTTTGCTAGCATCTTTTTCACATCCACAGGCTTCAACGTCATCTTCTCACGCCCCGATTGGAACACCACCGTTGCGGCATCATAGATATTGGCACCCTTGGTCTCGAACATCAGTTCGCCCCGATACCAATACTGCTTGTTGACAGCCCACATCAGCGGCTCTTCCACGTGGGGATATTTCCAGCCCAGCTCGTTTAGCTTCAGCAAATCAAGTTCTTCGAAGAACACAGGACGAGGCGACACGCCCAGCGTGCCCTCAACAATCCGAGAGTGCAACAACACTCCGCCCGTCTCTTTGTCCCACGTTATCTTATACATAGTTTATTCTTCATTTTTATCAAGTTCCTCATATCTGACAAGGTCATTAAACTCTACTTTAAGTAGCCGAGTTATCTTCATCAGCGATTCCAACGGCGGTTGTGACGAGTTGGTACACCACTTAGAAACAGTCGTTGGCGCACATCCCAACTGTTTTGACAACCAGAGATTGGACTTCTTTTTCTCTGCCAGTATTACCTTCAGGCGATTGAGGTCTTTGTTACTTGCCATTGCAATATGTTTATTATTCGCCCACAAAGTTACTCAATTTATCTCAGACCAAGGTCTGATTGACCTTAAAAGTTACTAAAACGAGTGATTTTAGTGAATTATGTTCATTCTATGGAGCTGTACACGTCGTTTACTATCAATTTTTTATTAATAATGTCACACGCTGGCTTTGAATACTATCCACTCAATAGGAGGATTTCCTCGAGCTGGGGGCAAATCGCCTACCACTATTGTTTTTCCACCTTACATGCTTCTCTTGCCTCACAGAGAACTAAGCATTCACTATCGTAGAAACTCCATGACTATCCATGATGCAAAATAGCCGACTCAACTCGTTTGTTTACGCATTGTTTACGCAGACATAAAAAAAAGCACTTGCGAGCTTCTCGCAAGTGCTTGATTATTAGTGTGGACCAGACAGGGCTTGAACCTGTGACCTCCAGATTATGAGTCTGTTGCTCTAACCAACTGAGCTACAAGTCCGATATCAAAGCAAGGGCTTGGATATGCATTGTCGCTGTTGCGATAAATGCGGTGCAAAGGTAAAGTGTTTTGCGCAAATATCCAAATATTTTTTGTGAAAAGAAACAAAATGAGTAACTTTGCACCAAATTGCAATTTGTTTATGCAAGACGATTTTGACATCAGACAGGAGACGGTTTCTTCATCGGAGAAGGAGTTTGAGAACGCCCTTCGTCCGTTGCGGTTCGATGACTTCAGCGGTCAGCAGAAGGTGGTGGAAAACCTGGAAGTGTTTGTTGAAGCAGCGAAATATCGTGGCGAACCGCTTGACCACACGCTCCTTCACGGTCCTCCAGGACTCGGAAAGACCACTTTGTCGAATATCATTGCCAACGAATTGGGCGTAGGGTTCAAAATCAGCAGCGGTCCGGTGCTTGACAAGCCGGGCGACCTTGCCGGCATCCTTACTTCGTTAGAGCCCAACGATGTGCTTTTCATCGATGAGATTCACCGCCTCTCGCCCGTCGTAGAAGAGTATCTCTATTCGGCGATGGAGGACTATCGCATTGATATCATGATAGATAAAGGTCCGTCTGCCCGTTCGATTCAGATTGACCTCAACCCCTTCACGCTTGTCGGAGCCACCACGCGCAGCGGTCTGCTCACCGCTCCGTTGCGTGCCCGTTTTGGCATCAATCTCCATTTGGAATATTACGAGCCGGAGACGCTGACCCGCATCTTGAAGCGCTCGGCGGGCATTCTTCAGGTGCCCATCACCGACGATGCGGCGGTAGAGATTGCCCGTCGTTCGCGCGGTACGCCTCGTATTGCCAATGCCTTGTTGCGCCGTGTGCGCGATTTTGCGCAGGTAAAGGGAAACGGGAGCATAGACACCGACATCGCCCGCATCTCGCTGACGGCGCTGAACATCGACCAGTACGGCCTCGACGAGATTGACAACAAGATTCTCCTGACCATCATCGACAAGTTCCGTGGCGGTCCGGTGGGCATCTCCACGATTGCCACCGCCATCGGCGAGGAAGCCGGCACGCTCGAAGAGGTTTATGAGCCCTATCTCATCATGGAGGGATTCATCAAGCGGACCCCTCGCGGACGAATGGTGACCGAGCTTGCCTACCAGCATCTCGGACGCAATCCATACCGAAATTCCTCGATGGAACCGGGCTTTTTTGACTAAATACCTTCATTTGAATTGATGAAAAAACGATATGAAGACAGCACTTTTCACAGGAACTTTTGACCCGTTCACGATCGGACATGCCGACATCGTTCGTCGAGCCCTTGCGCTTTTCGACCATATTATTATAGGTGTAGCGGTCAGCGAACTGAAACACACGAAGCAGGAAGCCGACCAACGCCTGCAAACCATCAAGCGGCTGTACGACGACAACCCCGCAGTGGAGGTTGTGTCATACAGCGACCTGACTGTTGACCTGGCGAAGCGCACGAATGCCAGCTGTATCATTCGTGGCGTCCGCTCGGTGAAAGATTTCGAGTATGAGCGCGACCAGGCGGAAGTCAACCGCCAGCTCGGTGGCATTGAGACCCTCCTGCTGTTTGCCGACCCACAGACGGCGCACATCTCCTCGACACTCGTTCGCGAACTGCAGTTTTTCGGTCAAGACGTGAGTAAATATCTCCCATAATCCCCACCCCGCCATGATTACCTACAACTGCGACGGCATCCGAATGCCAGCCTTCCACAAACGAGCCATCACCGCATGGATTCGGCGCGTGGCTGCCACTTACGGCAAGCGCGTGGGCGACATCGGCTACATGTTTGTCTCCGACGAGCGGATTCTAGAAGTCAACCGCACCTACCTCCACCACGACTACTACACCGACATCATCACCTTCGACTATACCGAGGGCGACACCATCCACGGCGACATTGTCATCTCCATAGACACGGTGCGCAGCAACGCCGAGAAGTTCGGCAAGCCTTACGACGAGGAGCTCCGTCGCGTCATCATCCACGGCATCCTCCACCTCTGCGGAATCAACGACAAGGCGCCGGGCGAACGCGAGCAGATGGAACTCGCCGAAGACAAAGCACTTTATTTAATTAAGAAATGAGAGCTTGAGGGTCAGGAACTTATCTTATAGTCAGACTCCCCCGATTCCCACTGCGGCACCGCCTATCACTCCGAGCAGGGCGGTGATGATTGCCAAGACGGCTTTCAGTATCAGCCGCCATTTAGATTGATTGATGTTTTTCATAGTGCTTTTTAGTTTTTGAGTAAGGACTTTAAGGAGCTTAGAGCCTGTTATGCCTCGATAGCGTTTTTTGGTGCTTCCTGCACGGTGCATCCGGTGAGGAAGGTGCGGGTGCGGGTCTTGTCGGCACTGATTTTCGTCTCGGGCTGGAAGATGACGCGCAGTCCTTTCACGTGCTTGGCGGCATTGAAGTCCTTCACCGTGTCGGACGCCTTGCTCTGGATGCCGATTTTGAATGCGCCGAAGCCGTCGAGTTTCACGCGGTGCGATGCCTGCAGCTCGTCCTGCATCACCTCCACCAGCTCGGTGAGCACAGCCCACACGTCGCTCCTCTTTGCCGTACAGTTGCGCTGTATGCGCTCCGCCAGCTTTTTCATATCCACGGTTTCGGTCATCGTGGCACGTGCGTACCATTTGCCTTTGTTCACGAAGTTTTCATTGTTGTTCTGATACAATCGATAAAATACTGCCATTTTTCTTTTCCTTTCTTTTTTTAGTGATGAATAATTTAGATGTTGATAAACTGAAGTTGAGAGTTTCCCTTTCGGGAGCGGTCACGACAGACACGGACGACCTGCAGCCGTCATTGCGTCTGGCATCATATAAATATATAATAAGGTGGAGGGGAGAATTCTCTGTCGTTTTTCCGTTTGCAAAGATACAACATTTTTGAGCCGATTGCAAGTTTTTCCCACTCGGGAAGTTAACCAAAGTGAGAATCGGGAACCAAGAGAAGCCTCCCCAAGCCGCCTGTCAGCCCAGCTCCCTGAGAATCCGCCTCATGCGCGAGGGCTGCACATAGTGAATCCATCGGCAGTGGTTGCATACACGCCGGCGAGTGCCGGTCTTCATCATCTCGAACTTTTCATCGGGCAGTTCGCAGCCACACTTGGTGCAAAACATGATTAATTGAGAATTGATAATTGACAATTGATAATTGATAAATATGGTTAGGGGTTTCTTAATGAAAAACCAGATGGACTAGAAAAACTATATAGGCTAGAAGACCTGAAAGACCTGAAAAAAACACTCACCCCGCGAGGCGCTCCCTCCCCATTTGGGGGAGGGCTGGGGAGGGGCTCCGTTGAGCTGGGGAGGGGCTCCGTTGGATAATCGCCTGGTGGCGGTTGTTGCCGTCGGTGCGGGAGGAGACGTGGAGCCAGATGCCGCCCGTGCGCGGTGAGTGCTCGAAGAGCAGCTGGTCGTAGTCGCAACACTCGCGGATGAAGTTGAACATCTGCATGCCCACTACCATGTCCACCACGCGGATGTCGGCTGCCTCACCCCGCATGTGCTGCGAGTTGGACACCCCGCCGACGGCTCGGTTGAGTCGTGGGCAGCGATAGCCGGAGGTGATGACGATGCGCCCGAAGCGGTGGCGCAGAGGCTCCAGCACCCGCTGGCAGAGGTGGCACAGACGGGCGACGTGCTCCCACCCGGGCGTATTGTCGATATGGAGACGCTCAGCCGTTGCCGAGCGAACGAACTCGCGGAGCGTGAAGTGCTCCGATAATTTTTGGCTTAAATTGTTTTTCATAGTGTTGATAAAGATTTAAAAAGAGTGGTTACGTTTTCCGGGGGGAGGCTGGATAGCGCAGAAAGCCTGAACGAACGGGACTGGGCTGGACAGGATAGCCGGGACAGAAAGCCCCGACGAGCCATGCTGCCTGCCCTTCCCTCGCGCGCAGGTGTATATATAATAATGTGTAGGTGGCTCCCGGGCACCACCATCCCATCATCATACACACGCCGGCATACCGATTGCCTGGGCGTGACTTGCCCAGCGTGTCTCGTTTTCTGTCATCCGCCCTGATGAGCGTACTCCAGACCCGATAAGTTTTAGTGTTTCAGGGGCTTTAGTTTCGGCTAAAGCCACCCCCGTTATTTCTGTGTTGCAAAGGTACAAAATTTTAATGCCGAATGCAAGAAAACCGGCATCTTTTTTCGACCCATTTTCAAAAAAGTTTTTCCGCCGGAAATGTATAATTATACAGGGCACGGCGACTTTCTGACACTTCCATAAACTATTGATTTACAGGCAGTTAGAGAGCACTTCCCAAAAGTGGCACTTTTGGCTCCTAAAAGTGGCACTTTTGGACGCTGAAAGGGGAACTTTTGCAAGCCAAAAGTTCCCCTTTTAGAAAGCGAAAGTTCAAGTAGTATATTTATACGCTTTCCGTGTATAAATATACATATTGGAAGGGCAGCATATTTTTTCTGCACCCAACCGTCTTATAAATGAAAAAAAATAGCTACATTTGCAAGGCACAAAAAAAACAGAACACATCATATCAATCAATAAAAACATGACAACTATGAAGAAAATGGTATTCAGGATGGTCGTGCTGGCAGCACTGCTGCTCGCAGGCAAAAGCACTGTTGCAGCACAACCGAAAGAGAAAATCGTGGTGGCATACGTATGCTCGTGGACGAACGAGCGACTGCCCGACCCCACACTGATGACACACATCAACTACGCCTTCGGGCACGTGAAGAAGACCTTCGACGGCGTGAACATTCAGAACGAGCCGTTCCTGCGCAAGGTGGTCGCACTGAGAAAGCAGAATCCGAAGCTGAAAATCATGCTGTCGGTAGGCGGATGGACGAGCGGCAACTTCTCCGAGATGGCTGCCACGGCTAAGACGCGCACCGCGTTTGCGAAAGACTGTAAGCGCATCGTGGACGAATACGGGCTGGACGGCATCGACATCGACTGGGAATATCCGACGAGCAACGAGGCAGGCATCTCCAGTTCGCCCGACGACACGAAGAACTTCACCCTCCTCATGCGCGACCTGCGCAAGGCGCTGGGCAAGAAGAAACTGCTCACCGCTGCCACCATCGCCGACGGACTCTACATCGACTTCCCGGCATGTATCAAGTACATGGACTTTGTCAACATCATGGCATACGACGTGGCGAACCCGCCGAAGCACCACACCACGCTCTTCCGCTCGCCGCTCTCAGGACGCATCACCGTCGAGGAGGCCATCAACGCACACATCCGCAACGGTGTGCCGGCAGAGAAGCTGACACTCGGCATGCCGCTCTACGGACGCGGCGACCACTCGAACAAGGTGCTCGACCAGTACATCAAGAGCAGAAACGCCGACGGACGCTACTATGAGCGCTGGGACGAAGTGGGACAGGTGCCCTACCTCGTGGACCAGAGCGGTCAGCTCGTATGGGGATTCGACAACCCCCGCTCACTGGCAGCCAAATGCCAGCTCATCATCGACCGGGGACTGCTCGGCGGCATGTATTGGGAATGTACCGAGGATAATGCACAGCTCGACGAGATGCGCACCATCCACCTCTCACTCATGAAGAACGGCAAGGGCACGATTCCGCAGAAACGCGTGCTCATACTGACCGACCGGCGCAAGGGAATGACCGACGCACTGGGCGAACTGCTCGCCGACAAGGCGCGCGAGAACGACTGTGAAGTGTGCATCCTCTCACCGAAAGACATCAAGGGCGAGCGCCCCTTCGACCCCTATCACGTGGTCATCTCCGACGCCACCACCCTCTTCCAGATGACGGCAGACGGCAAGAAAGCCTTCGAGAACTTCATCGACGAGGCACGCGGCAGCTTCATCTCGCTGGCAGACATGGCAGCAGACGGCAAGAAAGCGTGGGAATGGTACGGACAGTTCACCGACAGCCTGCGCATCGCGCCAACGGGCGAAGGCATGATTACCGACGGCGGACAGCCCCTCAACGTGCTCTGGGTCAACACCGCCAAACGAGGCGTGAACTATCATTTTATTCCCTCCGCAACAGCCTCCAACCTGAAATATGCGGAGCAGCCGCTCACAACCGCTCTCTGCAAGGCGCTGCATGAGAATTAAGAATAAGGACCCTAAAGACTTTAAGGACCTTAAAGACCTTAAAGACCTTAAAGTCCTTACTAAAAAAGGGGGCACTTCGTTTTTGAAGTGCCCCTTTTTTCTCTACCCTCTACAACTTATCTCCGAAACACAGGTCGCCGGCGTCACCGAAGCCCGGGACGATGTATTTATGGTCGTTCATTCCCTCGTCGATGGCAGCACACCAGACGGTGCTGTTCTCCGGAAGAATCTCCCTGATGGCATCAAGACCTTCGGGCACGGCGAGCACACAAGCGATGTGCAGATGTTTCGGCGTACCAATCTCCAACAACGCCTGGATGGCAGCAGCCATCGAACCGCCCGTGGCAAGCATCGGATCGGCAATGATGAGCGTCTTCCCCTCAACATCGGGCGACACGAGGTATTCCGTATGCACCCCCACCTCCGTATGCTCGGCGTTGGTGTACATGCGATAGGCTGACACAAAGGCGTTGCCGGCATGGTCGAACACATGGAGGAATCCCTCGTGGAAAGGCAGTCCGGCACGCAAGACCGTTGCAAGCACCACCTTGTCTTCCGGCAGTTGCATCTCAGCATCGGCAAGCGGCGTGTGGACCGTCTTCAACTCATAGTCGAACGTCTTTGATATCTCGAAAGCCATTATCTCGCCGATACGCTTCAGATTGTTACGGAAAAGCAAACGGTTCTGCTGATAGTCTTTGTCGCGGAGTTCCGCCAGATAAAGGTTCATGACAGAGTTTTGTTCAGATAAGTTGATAATTTTCATAGTGCTATTATTCAAACATGTATTTCATGATTATTGCTCGCATCTTTTCTTGCACTTCTGGCGAGGACACAATCTTGGTACCTTCACCTGCAAAAGAAGCCGACAACCGCAAATTTTTCTGTCCTATCGGTGAAGCGAGAAAAGCATTCAACTGCTTTAATTCTTCAAGTGTATAGTTTTTCTGTATCAGTTCTTTCTGACCAGCAATCAGCATGGGAGTGATGTAGTCGGAAAGTTCTTTGCACATTTTATCCACTTTATCTTCAGAAAGTTGTCCTCTCTCCACCAATGTGTTCATTTGCAACCGCAGCGTTTCGCCATAGACATCTGTCTGTCCCTGTAACAGAATCATCCGATTCATTTCTTTTTCGTACTCACTGTCTGTCGTCTGCGCATAACTGCCACACCATCCAACGACAAATAACAATGCTGTAAAAATACTCTTTTTCATGATTCTTTTTTGGTTTATATTATATTTGTAGGCAAAGATAATGAAAATCTGAGAAAATTGCGCGATCCCTCTACTTATTTTTTTGCAGACCATCACACTTTTGCTCGATGGTCAGACCCAATCGTTTGACTGCTTGTCCGATTTCTAATAAATTCTACGCTTAAAAAGAAAAGAATTTTCCTTTTTATTTATTTCATCGAAATTTTAATTATCTTTGCAGACACTTACAAAAAGTTTTACATTTCATGCAGTATTTCGGAGAGTTGATTTCGCTCGGCGTTGCTTTCTCATGGACGATTACGGCACTGGCAAGCGAGGTGGGCAGCAAGCGGTTGGGCGTTCTGTCGCTGAACGTCTGGCGGCTGGGGCTTGCCATGGTCTGCTCTGCCGCGCTGATGTGGGTTGTCACGGGCAATCCGCTCCCTGCACATGCCAGTGGGACGGCGTGGTTCTGGCTGATGCTCTCGGGCGTGGTAGGCTACTTCTTCGGCGACTGGTGCCTGTTCAATTCCTACCTGTGTTTCGGCTCCCGCTACGGACAGCTCTTCATGACCCTCGCCCCGATGTTTGCCGCCCTGTCGGCATGGACCTTCTTAGGGCAGACGCTGGGCTGGAACTCGCTGATAGCCATGGTGGTCACGCTGACGGGTATCGCCGTCTCAGTATTAGGACGGGGAGAGCACCACACGCTGTCGCTGCAGCTGCCCACGAAGGGAATCCTCTACGGAATCGGGGCGGCGATGGGACAGGGAGTGGGACTGATTCTCAGCAAGATAGGACTGGACCAATACACGGCTGACGTGCCGGCGACACTCCTGCCAGAGATAGAACACTACCTGCCGTTCGGTGCCAACATGATACGCTGCCTGGCAGGAACAGCCTGTTTCATGTTGTGGATACTGATGTCCGGCAATCTGCCACAGTTCAAGAAGAGCGTCCACGACCACAAAGGCATGAAAGCGATGCTCATCACCGTCCTTTTCGGTCCGTTCCTCGGAGTGGGCTTCTCACTGATGGCAGTACAATACACAGCAGCCGGCATCGCCTCGACCATCATGGCGCTGAGCCCGATTCTCATCATCGTGCCTTCCTACTACCTCTTCCAGCAGAAAATCACGACCAAAGGAGTGGTGGGAGCCATCATCTCAATCATCGGCGTTTCGCTGTTCTTCCTCTTGTAAAACATTCACCCTCAAATAAATACACACATTATGAAAAGACTGTTCTTACTATTAACCTTGGTATTGGCAATCCACACTTCATGGGCACAAGACACACCGCGCGCCAAGAAGTGCGTCGCCGAAGTACGGAAACAATATGCTGCTGCGAAAGAGCGCAGCGAAAGGGAAGAAAAAGAGGAGTACGCACCGAAAGAAAACATGACCGTCAACCTGAACTACATCATCCCCGGTTGCGGTCCGACGGCAGAAACACTGCATTACCTCTTCACGGCAAAAGACGGTGAAGAGCCGGGCGTGAGAACCTATCAACCGCTTCTCATCACCCGAAAATACAACGTCGCCGCGCGACAGATGTATGAAGAGTACCTGTTTGACGGACGGACAGACGGGCGAAATCATCTTCACGCTTTTCCAACACGACAACTACAATGGCGGGAAAGACGAGACACGCTACTATTTCGACCGCGACGGAAAAGCATGGGAAATCGTCAAGGGAGAACGCGTCATGGACGATGTCTTTGCCAGACGGCAGGCAGCCGACCTGAAGGCAGCAGCCGACCAACTCATCAACCGAGAGTATTAAAATCCGAACCAACCGCCACGCCAAGAAAAAGAATTTTCTTGTCAAACAGCCCCTAGAATCAAACAATTTGAAAGGAAAAATAAAAAAAGACAAACAAAATGATGTTTCGTTCAGCATATTTTCGTAACTTTGCAGTCTGAAAATAGAAAATATCATAATAACTAATAATCATAATAAACAAAACATGGCAAAGTTAGATTTGACACAGTATGGCATTACCGGTTCTACCGTGATTGCCCACAATCCATCGTATGAATTCCTCTATGAGGAAGAGACAAAAGCTGGTCTGACCGGTTTCGACAAAGGTCAGAACACCGAACTCAACGCTGTCAACGTGATGACAGGTATCTACACCGGTCGCTCACCGAAAGACAAGTACATCGTTTGCGACGAGCAGTCGAAAGACAAAGTGTGGTGGACCACCGAGGAGTACAAGAACGACAACCACCCCATGAGCGAAGAAGTATGGGCTACGGTGAAAGACATCGCCATCAAAGAACTCTGCAACAAGAACCTGTACGTGGTTGACGCATTCTGCGGCGCCAACGAAGGCACCCGTCTGGCTGTGCGCTTCATCGTGGAAGTGGCTTGGCAGGCTCACTTCGTGACGAATATGTTCATCCAGCCGACCAAGGAAGAACTGGAGAACTTCGAGCCCAATTTCGTCATCTACAACGCATCGAAGGCAAAGGTTGAAAACTACAAGGAACTGGGTCTGAACTCTGAAACCTGCGTGGCTTTCAACACAACAAGCCGCGAGCAGGTGATTATCAACACATGGTATGGCGGCGAGATGAAGAAAGGTATGTTCTCCATGATGAACTACTTCCTCCCGCTGCAAGGCATCGCTTCTATGCACTGCTCTGCCAACACCGACATGGAAGGCAAGAACACCGCCATCTTCTTCGGACTGTCAGGCACAGGTAAGACCACCCTCTCTACCGACCCGAAGCGTCTGCTTATCGGTGACGACGAGCACGGATGGGACGACAACGGCGTGTTCAACTTCGAAGGCGGATGCTATGCGAAAGTCATCAACCTCGACAAAGAGAGCGAGCCCGATATCTACAACGCTATCAAGCGCAACGCACTGCTCGAAAACGTGACGGTTGACGAGAACGGCAAGATTGATTTCGCCGACAAGAGCGTGACCGAGAACACCCGCGTCAGCTATCCTATCGACCACATCGAGAAAATCGTTGCCAAAGTGAACGGCAAGAGCGCCGGTCCTGAAGCGCAGAACGTCATCTTCCTCTCTGCCGACGCATTCGGCGTACTGCCTCCTGTCAGCATCCTGACTCCGGAGCAGACGAAGTATTATTTCCTCTCTGGCTTCACCGCTAAACTCGCAGGAACAGAGCGCGGCATCACCGAACCGACACCGACCTTCTCAGCATGTTTCGGACAGGCATTCCTCGAACTGCACCCGACGAAATATGCAGAAGAACTGGTGAAACGCATGGAGAAGAGCGGTGCCAAGGCATACCTCGTGAACACAGGTTGGAACGGCAGCGGCAAACGTATCTCTATCAAAGACACCCGCGGCATCATCGACGCCATCCTGGGCGGCGCTATCCTGAAGGCTCCGACGAAGAAGATTCCTTACTTCAACTTCGAAGTGCCGACAGAACTCGAAGGGGTTGACACCAATATCCTCGACCCGCGCGACACATACGCAAACCCCGCAGAATGGGAAGAGAAAGCAAAAGACCTTGCAGGACGCTTCATCAAGAACTTCGCGAAATACGAAGGAAACGAAGCCGGAAAAGCACTCGTTGCAGCAGGTCCGAAACTCTAGTATTATCTTAATGCATTGATATCGGAAGGGGCGTGTCTTCGGACATGCCCTTTCTATTTGATAATCAGTTCATGCGGGTTGATACACCAATCACCACCTCGATGATTGTCACCCTGCGAGGGGTATCGGCATACCCGACTGATTTAGGGCATCCCCTCTCTTCTCCAACTAATGCTGATTTGTATTTACCGAACCTACGTTAATGTTAATATTCCTCGTTTTATCCGAAATATTGGCGCCTAAAACCTAAACATAACTTAAAAAATCCTCATTTAATCAATATTTCACACAATATTAACCGAAAAACTCGTTTTTTTTGCGGAATTCTGATTAAATTTGCATCCAAATCGGCAAGTCTTGCTCCACACCATGAAGCAAGACGGGCGACATCGGCATATCACCCTGACCGTTGCCCGACATTCCGATAACTGATTATAAAAAGAAAAAGACATGAAAAAAAGACATTCGCTTTTCCTGACATTGCTATCTGTCGCACTCGTTTTCACATCCTGTTTAGGTGACGACGAGGAAAACTACACATACTCCAGCGATATGGCAATCACCGCCTTCTCGCTGGGAACCCTGAACAGATACCTGCACACCACCTCTTCAACAGGAGCTGACAGTATCTACAAGAAAACATATTCGGGTAGCCTGTACAGTTTCCACGTGGACCAGGAGAACCTGCTGATATACAACACGGATTCACTGCCGTACGGAACAGACGTGAAACACGTAATCTGCAACATCACCAGCAGGGGAAGTGTGGTCATCAAGAGCATGAACAGCGACTCGCTGAACACCTATTCGACCACCGACTCCATCGATTTCTCACAGCCGAGAGAGATGCGCGTCTATGCCCCGGACGGCTCCGGCTACCGCGCCTATACGGTGAAAATCAACGTCCATCAGGAAGACGGCGACGTGTTCAAATGGAAAAACATTAGCACGAACAACCTCTTCTCTACCCTGGACGGAATGAAAGCTGTGGCTTGCAAGAACTACATCTACGTGGCAGGAAACAGTGGTGCACAGACCAAACTTTACTATACCGCCATCAGCGACGGCTCCAACTGGACCGAATACGGGATGACATTCCCCGCAGATGCTTATAAAAATCTGCTCAGCCACAACGGAAACATCTTCCTCCGGGCAAAGACAGGCGACACCTATATCGTCACCACACAGGAAGACGGCAAGCCCAATACCACGGTTGAAACCGGACAGGACGCCCTCACAGCGCTCTTGGCTTCCGACGGAGAGCACCTTTATGCGCTCAACAACAATGGCGAACTTGTGCGGTCGGACACTCAGGAAGGCTACAACTGCTCATGGAGCACGGAAACGCTCGACAACGGCAACACGTTCCTTCCTTCACAAGACATCAGCTACACACTTTCCGCCCTGCGGACCAACAATAATGCAGCCCGACTGGTACTTATCGGAAACCGCAGCGTAGAGGAATACGCATCGGACGCTGCTGCGCAGATCTGGGGAAAAATCATCGAATATGACAACAACACCAACAGCACTTGGATGTATTATGATGGAACAAGTGCAGCTCAGCAACTGCCACGCTTAAGCGGTCTGACCGCCTTCGCATATGGAGATGCCATCGTGGCGCTCGGCGGAAAAGGCATCGGAGCCTGCACCACCAGCCCATTCTATATGTTCTACGCAAGCTACGACGGCGGCATCAGCTGGGCTGGCGACACACGCATCCCGCTGCCGACAGGACTGAGTGGCGTTGACACAACGTTCGCACTGACCGTTGACCACGACAACTTCATCTGGCTCATTCGCGGCAACAACGGACAAGTGTGGCGTGGACGACTTAACAAATTGGGTTGGGAAACTGAAAAATAATCAGCATTAAAAATCCTGAACATGACCAAAAAGAGCATCCTTCTCATCATCCTGCTTGCCTGCACCATACGCATGAGTGCACAGCAAGAACCCGAATACCTGATGGAAATCGGTGCCGGCGTGGGGGGAATGAACTACCTGGGCGACTTCAACGGCTCGCTCACGAAAAACATTCAGCCCTCGGCATCCATCGTCGTGAGAAGACTCTTCAACCCATACATGGGACTGCGTGCCAACATCAGCTACGGAAAGATGAAAGGCTCTTCCAAAGATGCGGAAACCTACTATCCGGAACTGGAACAGACGCCTTACACCTTCGACAACACACTGGTCAATGCAGACATCACATACGAATACAACTTCTGGCCATACGGAACAGGACGCGAATACTGGGGAGCAAAGAAACTCACACCGTTCATCTTCGGTGGTATCGGAGCAACCTATGTGAAAGCCGACAAGAAAGATGTTTTCACTGCCAACATCCCGATAGGACTGGGCGTGAAATACAAAGTGGCTGACCGCGTCAACCTCGGCGTGGAATGGCGCATACACTTCTCCCTGAGCGACGAACTCGACGGCATGAAAGACCCGTATTTCATCAAAAGCAAGGGTGCGTTCAAAAACACCGACTGCTATTCCGCCCTGCAGGTGACCATCACCTACAGCTTCATGGCAAAGTGCAAGACCTGTCACAACGATAACGACTAAGAAACAACGGACATGAATATAACGCTTGACAAAAACCGGATACCGCAACACATTGCCATCATCATGGACGGCAATGGTCGTTGGGCTATGCAGCAGAACAAACCACGCAACTATGGGCATCAAGCCGGCGTGGAAACCGTGAGACGAATCACGGCTGAGTGTGTCCGACTGGGTGTCAAATTCCTGACATTATATACTTTCTCGACAGAAAACTGGAACCGCCCGACGGACGAAATCAATGCATTGATGGGACTCGTTCTCACATCGTTGGAGGACGAAATCTTCATGAAAAACAATGTGCGCTTCCGAGTTATCGGCGACCTGAAACGCCTGCCCGACGAAGTGCAGGAGAAGTTGCAACAAACGATGAAACGGACAGAAAAGAACGACTCCATGACCCTGGTCGCAGCATTGAGCTACTCCAGCAGGTGGGAAATCACGGAGGCTGTCCGCCAGATAGTCGGTGAAGTCAACGACATGCGTGAATTGCCGGAAAACATTCTCAAGAATCTGCGCACGGGAGGCATCCGACAGGAAGACATCACCGAAGAATTTGTCAGCCGTCACATGCAGACCAACTTCATGCCCGACCCTGACCTGCTCATCCGCACAGGTGGGGAAGTCCGCATATCCAACTACCTGCTCTGGCAGATAGCATACAGCGAACTCTATTTCTGCGACACCTACTGGCCGGATTTCAGCGAAACCGACTTGCAACAAGCCATCGCCAGCTTCCAGAGTCGCCAGAGACGTTTCGGAAAGACCGAAGCACAGGTGGAAGAAC
>Ga0256404_1004236_pt1 | contig 27436 bp, 22 predicted proteins | sample RumenRJG_01DNA_FD_185990 | JGI IMG/M metagenome (GOLD analysis project Ga0256404, IMG submission 185990) | Bovine rumen microbial communities from Lethbridge, Alberta, Canada - RJG_01 | ecosystem: Host-associated > Mammals > Digestive system > Stomach > Rumen | place: Canada: Alberta | collected...
GAATTTTAATCAAAAATTACAGAAAAAAGATGGAAAGTAAAATGAATTTTATACCTTTGCAAACGTGACCTGCAAGGGGGTCACTTTTAGATTAGCAAAGGGGTCACATCTCGACTCGCGCGCGCACCTGTCTTAATAGAGATCTTGATTTTGCTCGTTTCCGGGGGATGACCGTCGGATGCTTATCCGGTGCGTTATCAGATTTTTCTAAGAATGCAAGCGTCCCTTTACCCATACTGGTCCAATATAGGGTGGGATATGAACGGAGGCTCTCCGTTACTCTCTGATCATCGTATGTGTCTTTGATCTTAATCGGGGGGGGGGCATGAGGAGACGCTGAGACGAGCTCAGTGTAGAAAAGAAAAGCTTTCGCATTGTCAACAACATAATTTAAATTACTTTTTTACCGATATTTCTTTTGTCAGACGATAATTTAGTATTTGTTGGCAGACAATTCTGGAGCTGTTGAAATACTTCGTTGTTATGTATCTTTGATTTCGCTGCAAAATTATAGATATTATTTGGAATGCCCAAGGAAAACTATTAAAAAATCGGAAATCGTAAGAAGAAAGTAAAACGAAATTACATAACTATGTGCAATGTCTAATCTATAAAGGAATTACTGGCATTGGAATATGTTACTAAAATATCTAATCTGTAGGCTATTTGTGTGTAGAAAGCAAATATTTGTTGGCTAATGGAGATAGTTTTGATACGTATGCCGTCAATTTCTTTGTCATCCTGTCATTTGATTGTTATAAATTTTGCTTTGATGTTTATAGGGGTCTTGGAAAACTATAATAATGCCTTTCCTCATAGCTTACGAGAATGAAGACACAGCCTCAATGAAGACCCTCTCTAACTCTCCCTAAAAGGGAGAGAATGTAAATACCAAGGGGGGAACAGAAAGGTAAGGGCGACATAAATTCATATTGGATGTTATCTGAATAAAGGTGAAATTACGCAAGTTTGTGTTTGCTGGCGGTTGCCAGCAATTGTGTTGGCGGTTGCCAGCAAATGGATAGAAGCCTTTCTGTCAGGGCAAACGCACCTATTTTTTTCACTTTTAAAACATTGCGTTTGTTAACATAACAAGTTGATTATTAATATGATATATTTGTATATGTCAAAATGTTTTGTACCTTTGTAAGATAATATTTAACAAATAGGACCCCAGTGTGGTGATGTTAGGACTAAAGAACGTTAATACTCATTGTTTTGACTTTCCTCACGCAGATTTTGCTGATTTCGCAGATAATAACACGGTATTAACATCAGCGAGTTCTCCATTTGCGAAGCAAAATCTGTAAAGGTTGATGATTTAGAGCAAGTTTTACCCTTAAATGCCATTTCGCAGCAGCAGGATTTCGCAGATGTGTTCCCATCGAGCCCTAAAGGGAACCAATAAGGTGAGATCTGCGTGAGGAAAATCGAAACGTCGGACGGCATCAGTAGTGGTGAAATACATCGTGATTCGTAACACACAGAAAATAAAGAAGGGGCAGATAAGCTATGAAGCTATGCTGCATCTGTCCCTTCCTTATCTATTAGCCTTCGTTAAGCACCGACAGGAAAGCGGCTGCTTATGAGTCTTTCTTAGAAACTATCCTTCTTCCGGCTATGTATCGCCCAGCACTCGTAATCAGTACTGCCGGGTCAGCAAAAATTATGAGTTATGAATTGACATAGGAGTGTTTGTGCACGTCGCCCACGGCTCTTCCGCTGGGCTCGTTCATATTCTTGAACGAAGCATCCCACGCCAAGGCCTCAGCCGACGAACAGGCAACGCTCGGCACGCTGGGCACCGTGCGGGCTGCGCTGTCGCTGGGGAAATGACTGGCAAAGATGCTGCGATAGAAGTATTCCTCCTTGTTGCGCGGCGGGTTGATGGGGAAGCGCTCGGCGGCGTGGGCCATCTCCTCGTCGCTCACCTGGCTGGCGGTGTAGTCGCGCAGCGTGTCGATCCAGTTGTAGCCCACGCCGTCGGAAAACTGTTCCTTCTGCCGCCAGGCCACTTCCTCGGGCAGCATGTCGGCAAAGGCCTCGCGCACGATTTTCTTCTCGATGACGTCGCCCGGACACATCTTGGCTTTGGGATTGAGGCTCATCGCAATGTCGAGGAACTCCTTGTCGAGAAACGGCACTCGTCCCTCCACGCCCCATGCCGCAAGACTCTTGTTGGCGCGCAGGCAGTCGTACTGATACAGACGCGAGAGCTTGCGCACGGTCTCCTCGTGGAAGGCACGCGCGTCGGGCGCCTTGTGGAAGTAGAGATAGCCTCCGAAGATCTCATCGGCCCCCTCGCCCGAAAGCACCATCTTGATGCCCATCGACTTGATGACACGGGCCAGGAGATACATGGGCGTTGAGGCCCGTACGGTGGTGACGTCGTAGGTCTCGATGAAATAGATCACGTCGCGCAGCGCGTCGATACCCTCCTCGATGGTATAGTGGATTTCGTGATGCACCGTTCCGATATAGTCGGCCACCAGACGGGCCTTGGCCAGGTCGGGCGAGCCCTTCAGGCCCACGGCGAATGAGTGCAGGCGCGGCCAGTAGGCCGGTGTGGCACCTCCGTCCTCAATACGATGGGACGAATATTTCTTGGCAATGGCCGAGATGACGCTCGAGTCGAGACCACCGGAGAGCAGCACGCCGTAGGGCACATCGCTCATCAGCTGGCGGCGCACGGCGTCCTGAAGTCCCTCGCGCACGTCGCTCACCTCTGCCGGGCGGTCCTTCACATAGTCGTAGCTCTCCCACGGACGATGGTAGTAGCGCGTCATGCCCGGCTTGCGGCTCCAGTAGAAATGGCCGGGAAGGAAGACCTCATACTGATCGCACTGCCCTTCGAGCGCCTTAAGCTCGGAAGCCACGTAGACATGGCCCTCCTTGTCGTAGCCTATATAAAGAGGTATGACGCCAATGGGATCGCGGGCAATGAGGAAGGCATCCAGCTCGCTGTCGTAGAGCGCGAAGGCAAAGATGCCGCTGAGCCGCTCGATGAGCTGGGGCAGCTTCGAAGCGTCGGCGCCATCCTCGCGCCACTGGCGATAGAGCGAGAGGATGACCTCGCAGTCGGAACCAGTCTGATAGGGATAGCGTCCGGCAAAGTCCTTGCGGATGTCCTGATGGTTGTATATCTCGCCGTTGACGGCCAGCACCTGCTTGCGGTCGGGCGAGTAGAGGGGCTGACGTCCCGACTCAGGGTCGACGATGGAGAGCCGCTCATGGGCAAGAATGGCCGAACCACCGGCATAGATGCCGCTCCAGTCCGGTCCACGATGACGAATCTTCTGACTCATGCGCAAGGCTTTCTGACGCCACTCGGGTGTCTGCTGACGAAGATTGAAAATACCTACAATTCCACACATAAAATTCTTTCTTTTAAAGGTTATTAAAATAAGATGCTTCTCTTCCGCTGAAGAGAAGCACCCCGCGGGTAGATTGCCCAGGAGTAGATTATATCTTTATTGTAGTGAGGCCGGACTGAAACGACCGGCACTCACTGTTGTTATGTCATAACAGAAGGATGAGATCAGTTGTAGCAGCTCTCGCCATGCTCGTAGATATCGAGACCTTCCTCCTCGATGCGCTTGTCGACGCGCAGTCCGACGGTCTTCTTGATGCCTACAAACAGCAGCCATCCGCAAACACCGGCCCAGCAGTCGATGGTAAGGATGCCGAGCACCTGTGCGCCCAGGAAGGCAAAGCCGTGACCATAGAACAATCCGCTGCTGACCGAGAAGAGGCCCGTGAGCAGAGTGCCCAGAATGCCGCAGACGCCGTGCACGCTGCTGGCACCGACAGGGTCGTCGATGTGGAGCTTCTGGTCGATAAACTCGATGGAGAAGGGCAGCACCGTTCCGCAGATGACACCAACCAACAGGGCTCCGGCGGGCGAAACTTGGTCGCAGCCGGCCGTGATGCCCACAAGTCCGGCCAGGATGCCGTTGAGCGTGAGCGAGAAAGAGGGCTTGCCATACTTCAGCCACGTGACGAACATTGTGGCCAGTCCACCGGCAACGGCCGAGAGGTTGGTGGTGAGGAACACGTGGGAGATGGCTACGCGGTTGACCTCACCGCTGGCGGCAAGCTGAGAGCCGGGGTTGAAACCGAACCAGCCAAACCACAGGATGAAGACGCCCAGTGCGGCAGCCATCAGGTTGTGGCCGGGGATAGCGTTGCTCTTGCCGTCCTTGCGGTACTTGCCGAGTCGGGGACCCAGCACGATGGCGCCGATGAGAGCCAGCACACCACCCACGGAATGCACAACGGCCGAACCGGCGAAGTCGTGGAAGGTGACGCCGAAGGTGCGCATCATGAAGCTCGACGGATCGGCATTGCAGAGCCAGCCGCCGCCCCATGTCCAGTGGCCCTCGACGGGATATATCAAGAGGCTAATGAAGAACGAATAGACGCAATACATCGAGAACTTGGTGCGCTCGGCCATGGCACCGGAAACGATGGTGGCACTGGTGGCGCAGAACACGGTCTCGAAGATGAGGAAGCCCTCTGTGGGAAGGCCGTTGGCGTTATGATAGAAGCTGAGGTCGCCAAAATTAGGCATTCCGATGAAGCCCTGGCCGTTGGAACCAAACATGAATCCAAAACCCACAAACCAGAACAGCACCGACCCCAACATGAAGTCGACGAAATTTTTGAAAAGTATGTTGGCCGTATTCTTACTGCGCGTGAAACCGGCCTCACACAACGCAAAACCGGGTTGCATGAAAAACACCAGCATGGCAGCAAGCAACATCCATACTGTGTCAATAGAAATACTCAAATCCTGTATGCTCGTCATAAGTTATCCTCTTCGTTTGTTTAGTTACAATCCTTTTACCTTATTATATATATTCTCTCTCTTCCGAAACACCGGGAATGGCTATTCCTCTTTCTCGGCGTTGTATAGGGCAATGTCGCCACGCTCTCCCGTGCGGATGCGCACGGTGTCTTCCACCGGAATGACGAAAATGCGTCCGTCGCCGATCTCGCCTGTGCGTGCGGCTTCCTCAACGGCCTTGATGGTCTTCTCGACGTTCTTGTCGCGAACGACGATGTTGAGCAGTACACGCTCAATGCTGCTGGTGTCGTACATCACGCCACGATAGATGCGCGCCTGGCGCATTTTTCCCTCTCCTCTTACATCATAATAGGAGAACCATTCGATACCCGCCGCCAGAAGAGCTTCTTTCACTTCCTCGAATTTCGTCTTCCGAATAATAGCTTCAATCTTTTTCATAACTTTCTCTCTAATAATAACTATTCACTTAACATTGGCAAAACGTAAGTTTGATGGTGCAAATTTAATCAAATAGTCATTAATAATCTAAAAATTTAAACAAAACGATTTTACTTTCTTTGTTAAATATTCATTTTGTCACAATTCGACAGCTAAACGATTACAGTTTGATAACATTTTTGCTAAAAACGATTACACATTCGTACAAAAGCATAAAATTTAGAAAAAAGTGTCGGTCGGTGATAGCTGGATTAAACAAAATGTTGTAATTTTGCACTTAGAAAGAATCAGATTGTCAATTCAGCTTAATTGAAGGAAACAGAACACTTATATTGAATAAAGTAAACAGGAGACAGAACACTATGCGAAGAACCATTCATTTTACGAAGATGCACGGAGCCGGCAACGACTATATATATGTTGACACGCTGCACTATCCCATTCCCGACCCGTCGGCGGCCGCCATTGCGTGGAGCCGTTATCATTTCGGCATCGGGAGCGACGGATTGGTTCTTATCGACAAGGCTGCACCTGAAAGCGGCGCCGACTTCACGATGCGCATCTTCAATGCCGACGGCTCCGAAGCCATGATGTGCGGCAACGCCAGCCGCTGCATCGGCAAGTACCTCTACGACAAGGGACTGACCGACAAGCGCGTGATCAAACTGCAGACGCTCTCCGGCATCAAGACGCTCGATCTCCACATCGACGGCATGAACCGCGTGGAGAGCGTGACGGTGGACATGCTGGAGCCGCGGTTCGACGTGGCCGAGCAGTTCGACAAGCAGAGCGCCGCCGACGGCCATATGGACCCGCTGCTCAAGGAGGCCGGCTGCGAGGAAGGCGTCTTCGTGTCGATGGGCAATCCCCACTACGTGATGTTTCTCGGCTCCGACGTTGATATTGAAAAGTTAGATATAAAAAGTATAGGATCAAGATTGGAAAGGGATAATGCGTTCCCGCAGCGCTGCAACATCGAGTTTGCTCAGCTGCAGAAGCCCGGAGTGCTCCGCACGCGGGTGTGGGAACGGGGCTCAGGCATCACAATGGCTTGCGGCACTGGCGCTTGTGCCACGGCCGTTGCCGCAGCCCAGACAAAGCGCTGTCCGCGAAAGAGCGACATCGTGATGGACGGCGGCACGCTCCACATCGAGTGGCACGACGACAACCACGTCTACATGACCGGCCCTGCGGCCTTCGCCTTCGAAGGCGAGGTGGAGCTTCCTTGACCAATACCAGTAAGAAACATAGACAACAACCAATAACAAGCAAACAATATGGCATTAGTTAACGAACATTTTTTAAAGCTGTCGAACAACTACTTGTTCTCCGACATTGCCAAGAAGGTGAATGCTTTCAAGGTGTCTCACCCCAAAGAGCGGGTCATCAGTCTTGGCATCGGCGACGTGACGCAGCCCCTTTGCCCGGCGGTGATTGAGGCCATGCACAAGGCCGTCGACGAGATGTCGAAGAAGGAGACCTTCCGCGGCTATGGTCCTGAGCACGGCTACGACTTCCTGCGCGAGGCCATTCTGAAGAACGACTATCTCTCGCGCGGCATCCATCTCGACATCAGCGAGATCTTCGTCAACGACGGCGCTAAGAGCGACACCGGAAATATTCAGGAAATACTGAGATGGGACAACAGCATCGGCGTCACCGACCCTATCTATCCCGTCTACATCGACTCAAACGCGATGATTGGCCGCGCCGGCGTGTTTGAGAACGGCCGCTGGAGCAGCGTGACTTACTTCCCCTGTACGGCCGAGAACAACTTCACTCCCCAGTTGCCCGACCACCGCGTAGACATGATCTACCTCTGCTACCCCAACAACCCGACGGGTACGGTGCTGTCGAAAGACGAGCTGCGCAAGTGGGTCAACTTCGCCCTGCGCAACGAGAGCGTCATCTTCTACGATTCTGCTTACGAAGCCTATATCAGAGACGAAAATATTCCCCATTCCATTTATGAGATCAAAGGCGCCCGCAAGTGCGCCATCGAGTTCCGCAGCTATTCCAAGACGGCCGGATTCACAGGCGTGCGTTGCGGATATACGGTGATTCCAAAAGAATTGCAGGCCGTCACGCTCGACGGAAAGCCCGTGGAGCTCAACCACTTGTGGGAGCGCCGCCAGTCGACCAAGTTCAACGGCACCAGCTACATCAGCCAGCGCGCCGCCGAGGCTATCTATACGCCCGAAGGCCGCGAGCAGACCCGCAAGACCATCGACTACTATATGGGCAACGCCGAGATTATGCACCAGGCGCTGAACAAACTGGGATTCACCGTCTATGGCGGAAAGAACGCGCCCTATCTTTGGGTGAAGACGCCCAACGGCATGGACAGCTGGAAGTTCTTCGAGCAGTTGCTCTACGGAGCCGGCATCGTCTGCACGCCGGGCGTGGGCTTCGGTCCCAGCGGCGAAGGCTACATCCGCTTCACCGCCTTCGGCAACCGCGAGGACGTTGAGGAAGCCATGAAGCGCATTGGCGAATGGATGAAATAATCTGAGCGCACAACATTTATAACAAACAGAAAAAACAACATTCAAAACATATCAACAATATGGCAGTATTAAGATTTGACGCAGTCGAAAAGGCCTCAGCCCGCAAGCCCGTGGAGGTTATCTCCCCGCTGGAGCGCCCCTCTGAGTATTTCGGCAAGAAAGTGTTCAATCGTGCAAAGATGTACAAGTATCTTCCCGCCGACGTCTACGAGAAGCTCATCGACGTGATCGACAACGGAGCTCCCCTGGACCGCAGCATTGCCAACGCCGTGGCAAAAGGCATGAAGCAGTGGGCCGACGAGAACGGTGTCACCCACTACACCCACTGGTTCCAGCCCCTCACCGAAGGCACCGCTGAGAAGCACGACGCCTTCATCGAGCACGACGGCAAGGGCGGAATGATCGAAGAGTTCTCCGGAAAGCTGCTCGTACAGCAGGAGCCCGACGCCTCGTCGTTCCCCTCTGGCGGTATCCGCAACACCTTCGAGGCCCGCGGCTATTCAGCATGGGACCCCACGAGCCCCGTGTTCATCATGGACGACACGCTCTGCATCCCCACCGTGTTCATCTCCTACACTGGTGAGGCACTCGACTACAAAGCTCCTCTGCTGCGCGCCCTGAGAGCCGTCAGCGAAGCTGCCACCGACGTTTGCCACTATTTCTACAAAGACGTGAAGAAGGTTCGCAGCAACCTGGGCTGGGAGCAGGAGTACTTCCTCGTCGACGAGAGCCTCTACATGGCCCGTCCCGACCTCGTTCTCACCGGCCGTACCCTCATGGGTCACAGCTCGGCAAAGAACCAGCAGATGGAAGACCACTATTTCGGCACCATCCCCGACCGCGTGCAGGCCTTCATGAAGGATTTGGAAATCCAGGCTCTTGAGCTGGGCATCCCCTGCAAGACCCGCCACAACGAGGTGGCCCCCAACCAGTTTGAGGTGGCTCCTATATTCGAAGACACCAACCTGGCTGTCGACCACAACATGCTCCTGATGAGCTTGATGAAGAAGGTGGCCCGCAAGCACGGATTCCGTGCCCTGCTCCACGAGAAGCCCTTCGACGGCATCAACGGTTCGGGTAAGCACAACAACTGGAGCCTCTCTACCGATACCGGCATTCTGCTCCACGGACCCGGCAAGACGCCTGAGGACAACCTGCGCTTCGTGGTGTTCATCGTTGAGACACTGATGGGTGTCTACAAGCACAACGGACTGCTCAAGGCTTCTATCATGAGCGCCGGCAATGCCCATCGTCTGGGCGCCAACGAGGCACCTCCAGCCATCATCTCCAGCTTCCTCGGCAAGCAGGTCAGCGATCTGCTCGACCATATCGAGAAGGCCGACAAGAGCGACCTGTTCAAGATCGACGGCAAGCAGGGCATGAAACTCGACATTCCGCAGATTCCTGAACTGATGATCGACAACACCGACCGCAACCGTACGTCTCCCTTCGCCTTCACCGGCAACCGCTTTGAGTTCCGCGCCGTAGGCTCTGAGGCCAACTGCGCATCGGCCATGATCGTGCTCAACACGGCTGTTGCCGAGGCTCTGAGCAACTTCAAGGTGCGTGTCGACGCTCTCATCGCAAAGGGTGAGGACCAGACATCGGCCATCATCGACGTGCTGCGCGAGGACATCAAGACCTGCAAGCCCATCCGCTTCGACGGCAACGGCTACAGCGAGGAGTGGAAGGAAGAGGCTGCCAAGCGCGGACTCGACTGCGAGCCCAGCTGCCCGCTCTGCTTCGACCGCTATCTCGACAAGGACAGCATCAAGATGTTTGAGAGCCAGAACGTGATGACCGAGCATGAGCTCAAGGCCCGCAACGAGGTGAAATGGGAAACCTACACCAAGAAGATTCAGATAGAGGCCCGTGTGATGGGCGACCTGAGCATGAACCACATCATCCCCGTGGCTACCCATTATCAGAGCCAGCTGGCCAAGAACGTGGACAACATGTACGCTATCTTCGGCAAGGACGACGCCACCAAGCTCACCGCCCGCAACAAGAAGCTCATTGAGGAGATTGCCGAGCGCACGCAGACCATCGAGACCAACGTGGAGGAGCTCGTCAACGCCCGCAAGGTGGCCAACAAGATTGAGGACACCCGCGAGAAGGCCATCGCCTACCACGACACCGTGGCTCCGAAGATGGATATCATCCGCTACCACATCGACAAGCTGGAGCTTGTTGTCAGCGATGAGCTCTGGGAGTTGCCCAAGTATCGCGAGCTTCTGTTCATCCGCTAAGGAATAGAATCCGCCTGTTTCCCTCTAATGCAGGGAAAATTCAATATAAGAAAAGCAACTATTTCTTTTATTGGTTGTTTAAGTTTGCTGCGGGACTTCGTCGTGAGATGAAGTCCCGTTTTTTTTGCTTGCTGAGCAAGATAGGAGCGTCGTCATTCCTGACGACGAAGATTTACTTTTGATATACTTCGGTTTCATTTCTTGACCGTCAGGAATGACGGCCCTCCTACCATTCGGCTCTCCTACGAACATCAAATGTTATCTAACACTCTGTTCGCAAATTCTACTAGCCAGAGCATAATGATAACGGCCGAAGGGCAGTCCCTGCAGCATTGTGATGCTGACGCGATGACAAATTTCAGTGTTTTTTATGATTGGCGTTTAAAAGAAAAGCGCACTAAACTTGTTATATTTAGAAATTATCTCTAAATTTGCAAGAGAATGTAGGCACGCCTACCCTTATATAGACACAGTACATGAGCAATAAGATAGAAAGTTTTCAGGCAGATGGATTATGGAACAGGTGGAATATCCGCTGGCACAAAATTAATCCACAAATGAACATACTCGTTGGAATAAATGGCAGCGGCAAGACGACGTTGCTCAATATGCTGTATGAATACTACGCAACCGGTTCCAAATCTCTCCTTCCGACCATGAAGGCCACTCCCAATGAGCTGGATGAAGGTGAGAAAATAATCTATTTGAAGTCTCTTGACAATTATACCCAAAAAGATAAGCGCAAGAAGAGCAATGCCTTGCTTCAGGAATTGGAACATGTTGTCTATCAGAACAAAGAAAACTTTTCTTTTTTCAACTATCGGATGTCGATGCTTGACTATCCTGACATGGCGACAGAAATCAGTAAGCGTATCAGCGATTTCCTCAGGCTCGTCAATGAGTACTTTACCGAAACAGGCAAGGAACTCTTGATACGTGACAGCAGGCTTGTCTTCGTGCAGGGAGAGTCGACGATTGAGCTCGAACAACTTTCGTCGGGCGAGAAGCAATTGCTGCTTATTCTCATGAATGTCTTCTTGCTTGAAGAAAAACCTTCAGTCGTTTTCATGGATGAGCCAGAGATAGCGCTTCATATAAGCTGGCAGTACAGACTGCTCGATACGCTGACTAAGCTGAATCCTAATGCTCAATTCATTATCACAACCCATTCGCCAAGCATTTTTGGAAACGGCTGGGGGGGTAACGTAGTCTATATGGATGATATATTGGAGAAGTTGTGATGAAGAGCGCAGAAACCTATAAGCACCAGGCGCAGTATTGGGCGAACTACAGATTCATCGACCCGACTATTAAGGCATGCGTGCACTTGGAAGACAAAAGTGATACTGAGTTTTGGGACAAGGTATTGCAAAAGTATCGCCCAGGTAAGTATCATTACATCTCCTATAGTTATAGCAGCAAAAATCAGAAGACTACTGGGTGTGAACAATGTCTCCGCTTCATGCCCTATCTGTCTGAATACTTTTTTGTTTGCATTGACAGCGATTATCGGTATCTTTTGGAACAGAAGAATTTGGATGCAGCCCATCATGTTCTTCAGACTTATACTTATTCATGGGAAAATCATTATTGTGCAGTACCCGATCTGCAGAATAGATTAAATCAGTCGTCAGCCATTGAATTTGACTTCCAAGAATTTCTTAGTAAGTATTCCAAGGTCGTATATGAACCATTGCTCTTTCTGATTAATTCAAGAAAGAATAATGATGGCGAGTTGAGAGATAAGGATTTCAATCAATGTCTGATAAGCCAATGTACAGCCAAAGAGTTGGAAAATAATGGAGAGGGTGCAATTGCTAAAATTCAAGCCAATCTTTGCCATTTGCTGCAACTCCACAAACAGTATGTTGAACGACTAAACATTAATTCCCTGAAGGCTTATTATGCCGACAAAGGTCTCAATGAGTCTAATGCTTACCTTCATGTCCGCGGTCATAATATTTTCGACCTAATAAGCAATATCGGCAAAATGCTAAGCCAGAAATCAAGACTGGATTTCGTAAAAACGGTTTTAACATCCAAGCTTCCTGACGACAAATATTGGGAGATGAATAAATTGGCTGAAGATGTCTGCACTCTTGGCAAATAGAGGTGCCGTAGCGAGGAAATAATAAGCAAGTGCCAGCCAATTGTGATACGTGACGAACGTCACGTTTCTTCGTGACGACCATCACGCTCATTCGTGACGAACGTCACGCTTCTTCGTGGCGACCGTCACGTACTTAAGTGACGACCGTCACGTGACAAATGTCACGTTTGTTCGTGACAAATGTCACGCTCGTTCGTGACAATTGACACGTTCGTTCGTGACAGCTGTCACGCACTTTCGTGACAGCTGTCACGAATCATCAACAATCGCCCGCACAGCCTCAACGCATCGCGGACAAGGCGGCGACAGCGCTTCAATGCGTGAACCCGCTGCCGCGTATGGCGCCAATACTGCTATCTCAACCCAAAGACGAACACGATTTGCAAGAATGCACAAAATAGTTATTTACAACTAAACAAACTTAAAATATCGTTCCAAACTACTTAAATTCAACAATATTACGTCAAAAAGTCGTTTCTTTTGCGAAATTCTGATTAACTTTGCACCTAAAAGGTAAATTGATAAATGAGGAAACACTTCATATACTCCATAGGCGGCCTGTTGGCTTGTTCGATGATGTTGGCTTCCTGTCTGGGAAACAACGATGACGATATTACGTACTACGACGATACCGCCCTCACTGCTTTCTCGCTTGGCACGCTGAAATACAACAAGCGCGTCAATGCCGACAGCGTTGCCAGTACCACGCTCGACTGCAGCAGCTACAAGTTCTACATCGACCAGCAGAAGCGCCTCGTCTACAACACCGACTCCCTGCCGGTGGGCGTGGACGTGTCGAAGACCGTGGCCACCATATCGTCGAAAAACTCGGGCACCATCGTCCTGAAGAGCATCAACAGCGACTCGCTCTCCTACTGGTCGAGCACCGACAGCGTCGACTTCACCCAGCCACGAAAGGTGCGCATCTACAACCACAACGGAGAATACAGAGAGTATACCGTCTCGGTGAATGTGCACAAGCAGTACGGAGACACGCTGACATGGAGCAATATGGGAACGCTCAACGCTCTCACGGCCTACAGCGGAATGCGCATCTACGCCACCGCCGACAGGCTGTTCCTCCTCACCAACGCCGCAGGCTTCACCGCCTCGCGCCCATCGGCCGCCAACTGGTCGCAGATGGAACAGCAGCTTGACGCCAGTGCCTATATCAACTCTGCCGTGCTCAACGACACGCTCTACGTGCTCTCCGGCGGCCGGTTGCTACGCACGAGCGATGGACAGAGCTGGAAATCGGAATCGACACAGATCAAGCGTCTCCTCGGCGCTTCAAAGACGAAGCTCTACGCCTTCGATGCCGACGGCAATATCGCCTCAAGCTCGGACGGCGCCACTTGGACCGCAGAAAAATATGACGCCAGCACAGCATGGCTGCCCGCAAACGACATCAGCCTCTGCGCCCAGCAGCTGCAGACCAACGAGGACTCCTACCGACTGCTGCTCTGCGGCAATCGTGATTACGCCCAGGGAGACTCTACGGCCGTGGTGTGGGGAAAGATTGAGGAGCCCTCGACCATGCAGACTCAGGCCTGGTCGCTCTTCAACTGGGATGTCACCAATCCCTATCCGCTCCACGCGCTCAGCAACCTGCAAGTGGTGGCCTACGACGGCATGTTCGTGGCTCTGGGCAGCTCGACCATGACCAACGGCACAAACTGGGGCGCTACAGGCTTCTACCGCTCGGCCGACAACGGCATCACATGGCAGAGAGACACCACGATGGCCCTGCCTAGCGGTTTCTCCTCGCCCAAGAACTTCGCCATCACGACCGACAAGGACCACTATCTCTGGATAGCTGATGCCACGACGGGCATCGTGTGGCGCGGCCGCATCAACCGGCTGGGATGGGCCGAGGAACAGAAGGCCTTCACGAAATAAAACGGGGGGCGACCTTTCCCAGGAAGGACTGAGCCAATGGGGCTTGCCTTCCCAATACATTATTATAAATAGAGGATAGAATCTATGAGACGACTGCTTATCTCGATGCTGATTGTGATGCTCTCTGCCGCCGGTGCCGGTGCGCAGGAAGATCCCATATACCGCATGGAGATTGGCGTGGAAGGCGGTATGGTGGGCTATCTGGGCGACTTCAACGGCAGCCTCATCAAAGACCTGCAGCCCGGTGGAGGCATCGTGGTGCGCAGACTCTTCAATCCCTATATCGGACTGAACCTCTCCGGATTCTACGGCAAGCTGAAAGGCTCTTCGGCCGACGTCGAGACCTACTATCCCGACTATCAGCAGCAGCCCTACGAGTTCAGCAACACGCTGGTCGACGTGAGCCTGACGTTCGAATACAACTTCTGGCCCTACGGCACAGGCCGCGACTACCGTGGCGCAAAGCGGCTGACGCCCTACGTCTTCGGCGGCATCGGAGCCACAAGCGTCAGCGGTGGCGGCAACAACGTGTTCACGGCCAACGTCCCAATGGGTATTGGTCTGAAATACAAGATCGGGCCCCGCGTGAACCTCGGACTGAGCTGGGCCATGCACTTCTCGCTCAACGATGAGCTCGACGGCGTGAAAGACCCCGCCTACGTGAAGAGCTCGGGCGCTTTCAAGAATACCGACTGCTACTCGGCGCTCATGGTGAGCCTGACCTACAGTTTCTCAGCAAAGTGCGTCACCTGCAACAAAGACAATTATTAGAGATACAGCAATATACATATATGGCAGAACTTGACATGACCCGCATACCCCGCCACATTGCCATCATCATGGACGGCAACGGACGCTGGGCCACGGAGCGCGGCAAAGACCGGAGCTTCGGCCATCAGGAAGGCGTGGAGGCCGTGAGGCGCATCACCAAGGAGTGTACGCGCCTCGGGGTGAAATATCTCACGCTCTATACCTTCTCTACAGAAAATTGGAATCGCCCAGCAGAAGAGATCAGCGCCCTCATGGGACTGGTGCTCACCTCGCTGGAAGACGAGATTTTCATGGAGAACAACGTGCGATTCAGGGTCATCGGCGACAGGAAACGACTGCCGGAAAACGTACAGCAGAAGCTGCGCGAGACCGAGGAGCACACTGCCAACAACAACAAGATGACGATGGTGGTGGCACTGAGCTACTCCTCGCGCTGGGAAATCGTCGAGGCCATGCGCCGCACCGCGGCCAACGCCTTGAGCCAGAAGCCCGGCCTGAAGGTCAGCGACATCGACTCGCTCTTCACCGAGGAAGCCTTCGCCAGCAATCTGGAGACAGCCTTCATGCCCGATCCCGACCTGCTCATCCGTACGGGCGGCGAGCTCAGGCTCAGCAACTATCTGCTCTGGCAGGTGGCCTACTCCGAACTGTATTTCTGCGACACCTATTGGCCCGACTTCGACGCGGAAGCGCTCCACAAGGCCATCATCAGCTATCAGAGCCGCCAGCGTCGTTTCGGCAAGACCGAGGCTCAGGTAGAAAAAGAAAGTATCTGATATGCACCATAACAAGAAGAAAGTTTTAGCAGCAGCAATGGCTCTGGCCTGCTCTTTGGCCATGCAGGCTCAGAATGCCCTGGTACATCCCGACATCACCTACGCCGGAACGCCGCGAAGAGTGATCATCGGCGGATTCAACGTCAGCGGCATCGAGGGCTACGAGGACTATGTCCTCACGGGTATCTCCGGACTCAGCGTGGGACAGCAGATCTCCCTGCCAGGCAGCGAGATCACCAATGCCGTGAAGAGATACTGGCGACACGGACTCTTCTCCGACGTGAAGATTTCGGCCGACAGCATCGTGGGTGACAAGGTGTGGCTGCACATCTCGCTCAAGGTGAGACCGCGCGTGTCGAAAATCAACTATGTGGGTGTGAAGAAGAGCGAGAAGACCGACTTGGAGAATAAGCTCGGCCTGCTCAACGGCAGTCAGCTCACGCCCAACATGCTCGACCGTGCCAAGCTGCTGGCCAAGAAATACTTCGACGAGAAAGGCTTCAAGGATGCCGTCATCGACATTCAGCAACGTCCCGACGTGGCTGAGCAGAACCAGGTGATTCTCGACGTCATCATCGACAAGAAGGAGAAGAAGAAAGTGCGCCACATCATCATCGAGGGCAACAAGCACCTGAAGAACTCGCGCATCAAGGGCGGACTCTTCACCAAGGGCGCCTTCTCCAAGACCCACGAGGCCGGAAAGCTGTCGACCTTCCTCAAGTCGAAGAAATACACTCCCGAACGTTGGGAAAAGGACAAGAAAAACCTCATCGACAAATACAACGAGCTGGGCTATCGCGATGCTGAGATTCTGAAAGACAGCGTCTGGGACAACGACCCCAAGCACGTCAACATCTATATCAAGGTCAACGAAGGCCAGCGCTACTATCTGCGCAACATCACCTGGGTGGGCAACACCGTCTACTCGTCCGACTATCTGTCGGCCGTGCTGGGCATGAAGAAGGGTGACGTCTACAACCAGAAGCAGCTCAGCAAGCGCTTGCAGGAGGACGACGACGCCGTGGGCAACCTCTACTACAACAACGGCTATGTGTTCTCCAACATCCAGCCCACTGAGGTGAACATCGTGGGCGACTCCATCGACCTCGAAATGCAGATCACCGAAGGCACGCAGGCCCACTTGAGCCACGTGCGCATCAACGGCAACGACCGCCTCTACGAGAACGTCGTGCGCCGTGAGCTGCGTACGAAGCCGGGCGACCTCTTCTCCAAAGAGGCCATCATGCGTTCGGCACGTGAGCTTGCCTCCATGGGCCACTTCGACCCGGAGAAGGTGGAGCCGAAGATTGAGCCCGACTATGAGAACGGTACCGTAGACGTCAACTGGAACCTCGTACAGAAGAGCAACGACCAGATTGAGCTCTCGCTGGGTTGGGGACAGACGGGTATCATCGGTAAGGTGGGACTGACGCTCAACAACTTCTCCATCCGCAACCTGTTCAACAAGAACAAGGAGCACCGCGGCATCTTGCCCGTGGGCGACGGTGAGGTGCTGAAAATCGGCTTCCAGACCAACGCCAGCTACTACAACAGCATCAACTTCAGCTACTCCACCAACTGGTTCGGCGGCAAACGACCCAACCAGTTCACCGTGGGCTTCTTCTACAGCAAGCAGAGCGACGTCTCCGACACCTACTACAGCAGCGGCTACCTCTACAACTATTATAATTATATGAGCGGTATGAGCAACTACAATTATAATAACTACGAGAACTTCTACGATCCCGACACGTGGATCAAGATGATTGGCGGCTCTATCGGCTGGGGCAAGCGTCTGCGCTGGCCCGACGACTACTTCACGCTGTCGGCCTCGCTCTCCTATACGCGCTACATGATGAAGAACTGGCGCTACTTTCTGATGACGAATGGTAATGCCAACAACATCAACCTGAGCATCTCGCTCAATCGTGCGTCGACCGACAACCAGATCTTCCCCCGCCGCGGTTCGGAGTTCGAAGCCAGCGTCAGCCTCACGCCGCCATGGAGTGCCTGGGACCACAAGGACTACAAGAACCTGGCCAACGACCGCAACTCGTCGACTTATCTTGCCGAACAGCAGGAGAAGTATCGCTGGGTGGAATACCACAAGTGGAAGTTCAAGGCCCGCACGTTCACCGCTCTCTCCAACGCTCCGAAGACCTTCGTGCTCATGACGCGCGTGGAGTTCGGTTTGCTGGGCAGCTACAACAAGTACAAGAAGAGCCCGTTTGAGACCTACTACATGGGTGGTGACGGTATGTCGGGCTATTCCACGGGCTACGCCGAGGAGACCATCGGTCTGCGTGGTTACGAGAACGGCTCTCTCACGCCTTACTACTACGAGGGCTACGCCTACGACCGCATGACGCTGGAGCTCCGCTATCCCCTCATGCTGGGCAACACCACGATCTATGCGCTCGGATTCCTCGAGGGCGGTAACGCCTGGCACAACACCAAGGACTTCAACCCCTTCAGCATGCGCCGCTCTGCCGGTGTCGGCGTGAGAATCATGCTGCCTATGGTGGGATTGATGGGTATCGACTGGGGCTACGGCTTCGACAAGATGATATTCGGATCCAACCAGGGTGGAAGCCACTTCCACTTCATCCTCGGACAGGAGTTCTAATCCCTCCGGCGGTGTAACATCCGGTGGGGATTGAACGTCTGAAGTAAATAAGAAACAGAAAAGAAACAACTATGAGAAAATTCATTTTAATGGCCGTGATGCTGGTAGCGTCAATGTCGATGTCGGCACAGAAGTATGCGCTTGTCGACATGGAATATATTCTCGGCCACATACCCGCCTACGAGCGCGCCAACGAGCAGCTCAACCAGGTGTCGAAGAAATGGCAGGCTGAGGTGGAGGCTCTCAACACCGAGGCTTCCACAATGTATAAGAACTACCAGAACGAGGTGGTCTTCCTCTCGCAGGAGCAAAAGAAAGCCAAGCAGGAGGAGATCATGAAGAAAGAGAAGGAAGCCTCCGATCTCAAGCGCAAGTATTTCGGTCCCGAAGGCGAACTCTTCAAGAAGCGCGAGAGCCTGATGTCGCCCATTCAGGACGAGATCTACAACGCCGTGAAGGAAATCTCCGACCTGCGCGGCTACAGCATGGTGCTCGACCGTGCGGCCAACGCCGGCATCGTGTTCGCATCGCCAAAGGTGGACATCAGCAATGAAGTGCTGGAAAAACTGGGCTACAGCGTCAACTGACGCCATGCGCTTATTCAGAAAGATTCTACTATAACAAATAAATAACAATCAGAAAGAAAATGAAAAAACTTATTTTAATGTTGATGATGTTTGCCCCTCTGGCAACATTCGCACAGCAGAAGTTCGGACACCTCAACGTTCAGGAAGTAGTACAGTCACTGCCTGAATTCATTAAGGCACAAGGTGAGGTCGAGTCGCAGGCAAAGATCTACGACAGCGAGCTCAAGCAGATGGCAGATGAGCTGCAGCGCAAGAGCGACGAGTATCAGAAGGCTGCCTCCACGATGCCTGATGCCAAGAAGAAAGAAACCGAGACCGAACTGCAGACCCTCTATCAGAAGTATCAGCAGGCTCAGCAGGACGACGCTGCCGCCATGCAGAAACTGCAGCAGGAGAAGCTCGCCCCGATTCAGACCAAACTGCAGAATGCCATCAAGAACGTTGGCGACCGCGGCAAGTATGTCTACATCATGGACATTGGCGCCGGCATCCCCTACGTCAGCACGACGCTCAGCACCGACGTTACCGCCGAGGTGAAGGCTGAACTTGCTAAGTTGAAATAAAAACATTGCGCCTCAAAAGCGCTAGCAGACACCACAGGCGTTTTCCGACGTCTGTGGTTTTTTCGTTAAAACAATGAAAAGATACATCTACATTCTCATCCTCACGCTCCTGCCCCTCGCCGCTGCGGCTCAGGAGCACGCCAGCACGGCTGCAGCCGGCCACAGAGTCAGCTTCGGCTACTTCAGCTACGACGAGGTGCTCCACTCCATGAGCGACTACACGCTCGCCATGCACCAGCTCGACAACCTCCGCGCCCAGTATGAGGTGGAGCAGAAGCGCTCCGAAGACGAGTTCAACCAGAAATACGAAGAGTTTCTCGAGGGTCAGAGCAGTTTCGCCCCGACCATCCGCGCCAAGCGGCAGGCTGAGCTGGAGGAACTCATGCAGAAAGGTGTCGACTTCAAACAGCAGGCCGAGCGGCTGCTCTCGCAAGCCAAGAAGGATGCGCTTGAGCCCCTGAAGCGGCGCATCGCCGAGGCCGCACAGACCATCGGCAACCAGAGCGGCTACGACTTCATCCTCAACACCGACAACAACGCGCTGCCCTTCGTTTCGCACGCTTCGGGCGAGGACGTAACAGCCCGGATGAAAAGCATTCTAAAATAAGCGATGACTATGGATTTACCACAAACTGCCGGTCCTATTGGCATCTTCGATTCGGGCTACGGCGGACTCACCATCCTGCATGGCATCCGTCAGCTGCTGCCCCAATACGACTTTATATTCCTGGGCGACAATGCCCGTGCACCCTATGGTCCGCGGTCGTTCGACGTGGTCTATCAGTTCACGCGTCAGGCCGTGGTGAAACTGTTTCAGATGGGCTGTCATCTCGTCATCCTCGGCTGCAACACGGCCTCGGCCAAAGCCCTGCGCACAATACAGCAGAACGACCTGCCGCAGCTCGACCCCAACCGCCGCGTGCTGGGTGTCATCCGCCCTACGGCAGAGGTCGTAGGCAAGATAACCCGCAACAACCACGTCGGCATCGTTGCCACAGAGGGCACCATCCGCAGCCGCAGCTATGAGATGGAGATTGCCAAACTGTGGCCCAACATCAAGGTGTCGGGTCAGGCCTGTCCGTTCTGGGTGCCGCTCATAGAGTACAACGAGGCTGATTCGCCCGGTGCCGACTACTTTGTAAAGAAGCGCCTCGACCAGCTCATGCAGAAGGATCCGCTCATCGACACGCTCATCCTGGGCTGCACCCACTATCCTATACTGCTGCCCAAGATTGTGAAATACGTCAGTCCCGACGTGCGCATCGTGCCGCAGGGCGAATATGTAGCCTCCAGCCTGAAGGACTATCTCCACCGCCATCCCGACATGGATGCCCGGTGCACCAAGGGAGGTCAGGTGGCCTACTACACCACAGAGAATCCCGACCGCTTCAAGGAGGGCGCCCGCATCTTCATCAGCGATGAAGTGAACGTCAATCACCTTGACCTGGAGTAATCAGACCGATCGGACTTTTCGGACTGGTCCGACTGGTCAGACCAGTCCGAAAAGTCCGACCAGTCTGAAAAGTCTGAAAAGTCCGAAAAGTCTGAAAAGTCCGACCAGTCCGAAAAAAAATAATTCAATGAATAATCTTCAAGCAACTCTCGAACTCGGCACCAAACCCGTAGGACACCTGCTATGGCAGTATGCCCTCCCAGCCATCGTGGCCATGCTGGCCTCATCGCTCTACAACATGGTCGACTCCATCTTCATCGGTCAGGGCGTGGGACCAATCGCCATCTCCGGACTGGCCATCACCTTCCCCTTCATGAACCTCACGGGAGCCTTCGGTGCTGCCATCGGCGTGGGCTCCTCCACCTTCCTTTCCGTGAAACTGGGACAGAAAGACTACCGCACGGCAGAGAATATCCTCGGCAATACACTCATGCTCAACGTCTACATGGGCGTTATTCTGTCGGTGATTTGTCTTGTGTTTCTCGCCCCCATCCTCCGCTTCTTCGGTGCCAGCGATGCCACCCTGCCCTACGCCCGCCAATACATGGTCATCATCATGGCGGGCAACGTCGTCACCCACACCTATCTCGGCCTCAACGCCGTGCTGCGCGCCGCCTCCAAGCCGCGTCAGGCCATGACCGCCACTATCTTCACCGTGGTGCTCAACACCATCCTCGACCCCATCTTCATCTATCCTTGGGGACTCGGACTGGGCATCAGCGGCGCTGCCTATGCCACCATTCTGGCTCAGGTGTTGGCGCTCTGCTATCAGATACGCCTGTTGAGCAACAAGCGTGAGCTCATCCACTTCCGCCGCGGCACCTACAGACTCCACTCCCAAATCGTCAGCAACATCATCGGCATTGGTATCTCGCCTTTCTGTATGAACGTCTGCTCCTGCATCATCGTCATCTTCATCAACAATCAGTTGGTGCGCTATGGCGGCGACTTTGCCGTTGGTGCCTATGGTATTTCCAACAAGATACTCTTCGTCTTCACCATGTTCGTGATGGGTCTCAACCAGGGCATGCAGCCCATTGCGGGCTACAACTTCGGTGCCCAGAACTTCGACCGTCTGATGCGCGTGCTCAAGCTCACGATGCTCAGCGCAACAGGCGTGATGGTCATTGGCTGGTGTTTTTCCATGTTCCTGCCCCGGCTGTGCGTGCGCCTCTTCACCACCGACCCCACGCTCACCGACATCGCTGCCAACGCCCTGCGCATCTGTGGCTGCATGTTCCCCATTGTGGGTTATCAGATGGTCACCACCAATTTCTTCCAGTGTATCGGTAAGGTGAAGGTGAGCATCTTCCTCTCGCTCTCCCGCCAGCTCATCTTCCTTCTGCCCATGCTCGGACTCCTCCCGTTGCTTTTCAAGCTGAATGGCGTATGGTTCTCCCTGCCCGCTGCCGACCTGCTGTCGTCAATCGTCACAGCCTTTGTGATGATACACTATATGCGCATTTTCAAGCGGCAACAACAAGAAAAGGAATTGGCCCTTGAGCGCCAAGCCTCGCAGAAGCAGGAAGGAGAATAAGAGGAAGGTAAAGGATATCTGTATAACAGCATAAGCTAAGATATAATGACAAAAGCAATCGTAACAGTGGAAAAAGGCACCGATGGCAATTACTGGTGCAGCACGGAGATCGGCAACGGCGGATATAATGGTTGTGGCCTGACCGTGGAAGAAGCCAAGAAGGACTTGGAGGTTTGTCTCGAGGAAGCAAGACAGGCCGGCGACTTACAAGGCGATATAGCTTTGGAATATAAATATGATTTGCAGTCTTTCTTCAACTACTTCGATTACTTCAATGTAAACGAGGTGGCCCGCAGGGCTGGCATCAATCCATCGCTGCAGTACAGCAGTGGATGCAAGAAAGCGGGAGAAAAGACTTACAGACGGCTTTCAGAATGCTTCAACAACATCAAGAAAGATTTACTGGCCGCATCTTTCTGATTCGGCTATTTCATAATAATGAACTCTTTGAGCCTCCTGCACGTGACGTGTGGGAGGCTTTTTCAAATGATTCCTAGCGATTGTTATGCCCATCCCTACAGAGTGAGCGTAGGAGAAGACCCACCCCCAGCCCCTCCCTACAGAGGGAGGGGCTGGGGGTGGGTCTGTTGGTTATCCTTATATTTCTTCCATTCTCACGAGGTCGTAGCCTTTTATCTGCACGACGATGCAGTGGAGCTGTGTTCCGTGGAGCATGGACTGCAGTTTCTTGTCTACGGCATACGTCTTGATCTGCTCCACCGCTTCTGCCCACTGCTGCGCGGCATCGGCTTCGGTAGCGTCGGCCTTGAGATACTTCAACTCGAGGATATAGCTGTGGGCCACCATCGGATAGACCTCGTAGTTGGGCAACAGGAAGAAGTCACAGTAGCCGTGGCTGAACTCCATCTCCGGTGCGACGAGGTAATATTTGGTCAGCGTCAGGTAGGCATTCATGAATCCTTGCAGGTTGCGTTCGCCCTCAATGAGCTGTCGCACGGCAGTGGTGTCGTGGTAGGCTTTGCAGATGAACGAGAGGAGTGGCTGCCAGTCTCCCTTGAGTGCAGCACGGCTGAAATTCAGACTCAACTCGGTGGTATTCACAGAAGCTATTGACTGATATTCATCCAATAGGTAGCGGTAATACTGCAAGCGCACGTTGTTATTGGGAATGGTGAGCTTGAGCAATTCGCCCTCCACACCGCCGATGGTGAGCATGCCATAGTAGTAGAGCAGGCTGATGAAGTTGCCGAATTCCATCATCCTTTCGGCAGGAAAATGAGTGACTACAATGCCGTAGATGTATCCGTCTTCGGCGATATGATGAATGACATTGAGTCTTTCGCCTTCCAATTTGTCAATCTCTATCAGACGCTTCAACTTGGCATAGTCGGTCATCGTGTTCGGGTCGATACGCTCCTTGGGGCGACGTCCATGTTCTATGAGGTTACTCATATAGTAACACACCATATCGCTGTTGAACATGCTCGGCTCAGTACCAAAGCTGTCCTCTGCAAAACAATAGTTATCGTACCAAGGCTTAATATCATCTATGATGCTGTCTTCAGTCACGCTTGTGGGCAAAGCCCCAGCATCCTTGTAATACCGAATCATTTGTCTGACGTCATCTTCTGAAAAGCCAAGCACCTGATTGAACCGGAAATCCATAGTGATGTTTTTGGCAATGTTGTAGCCGCTGGTGAGGTCGTCGAGTGTAATGGGCGAAACGCCAAGCATGATGATACGGTTGAACATCGGCTTAAAGATTTTGAACACGTCGCGATAGAAGCCAGTACCATGAGTGAGCGCATGATAAGTCTCAAAACCTTTAATATTCAGAATATTATTGGTGAAGTTGTCATACTCGTCGACGACAAGATACAGTTTTAAGTTATTTTTCCTTGCCTCTATACGAACCAAGTTGAGTTTGCCTACAGCCGAGGGCTCTTTGTGTACATTCTCTACAAACTGAGGATCGTAATACTTCTTATAATATTCTATAAACGAATCCAACTCCTGTCCGCCATATCGATTGAAGTTTTCTTCCAAATTCTCCACATCACTCCCTACCAGCGAGAAATCGAGGTGCAGCACTTGAAATTTATTTCTATTATCTGTTGGATGCTGCTCGACATACAATCCCCTGAACAATTCTTGGAAGTTGTCTTTCTCATTGATATCATAATAGGCCTCGAGCATACTGAGGAAAAGGCTCTTGCCGAAACGGCGTGGCCGGACAAGAAACAGGAAGTTGCCTGCCCGTTCCATTTTCTCGAAATACATGGTCTTGTCGACCAAATATTTGTTTTCATTCCGTACCTGCTTAAAATTAGAGATGCCGTAGGGTATCAGTTTGAAGTCGTTGCTCATAATGGATTTTTCTTTTCTGCAAATATAGCGTTTTACTTTCAGACTGCCAAGTGATACGGCTAAAAAACGGCACCGCCCTCACAGGGCTCGATGACTTGTAAAGGGCTGTGACTAAACCGACAATAATCTACTCACAAAGCGGAGTTTGAAATATTTTCCTACCCTAGGTGAGCCATAAACTCTCGGAAACAAGATCAAGAATGCCGCATAAGCCGCCCGCCGATGGCCACAATTATCACAATTGCCGCCCAGCATAGTGAGGATAAGGAGCGAGTGCAGAAAGACGAATGCCAGGCAGGCGCTCCCCAGTTGCTGACGGATTGAACAAGACACAACAATACAGAACTAAAGAAAACTTGAAATATTCTTGCAGAAAAAGGACTGACGTAAGACAAAATAGGTTATCTTTGCATTAGAGATTATCAAATTTAACCCGTATGAGCATAAATATCAAACGAACATCACAGAAGCGTGTCGTCATTGTCGGCGGCGGTCTTGGCGGTCTGCGCCTGGCCGAGGACCTCAAAGGCAGCGGCATGCAGGTGGTTCTGATCGACAAAAACAACTATCATCAATTCCCGCCCCTCATCTACCAAGTAGCTTCAGCCGGTCTGGCACCAAGCAATATCTCCTTCCCCTTCCGCCAAATCTTCCGCAAGCGCAAGGACTTCTACTTCCGTATGGCCGAGGCACGTGCCGTCTTCCCCAACAAGAAGATTCTGCAGACCTCTATCGGCAAGATCAGCTACGACTATCTCGTCTTTGCCGCCGGAGCCACGACCAACTTCTATGGCAACAAGGATGTTGAGGAGTGGGCCATCCCCATGCGTCATCTCGATGAAGCCATGGGACTGCGCAACGTGCTGCTCTCCAACCTGGAGCGCGCTCTGACCTGCGCCACCGAGGAGGAACGCCAGGAACTGCTCAACGTAGTCATCGTGGGCGGCGGTGCCACAGGCGTGGAGATTGCCGGCGCCATCTCTGAGATGAAACGCTACGTCATCCCCTACGACTATCCCGATATGGACGCTTCCCACATGCACATCTACCTCCTGGAGGCAGGCACCAAACTCCTGGCCGGCATGTCGCAGCAGTCGTCGGACAAGGCTCTGAAGTTCCTCAAGGGCATGGGCGTCGACGTGCAGTTTGGCAAGATGGTCACCGACTACAAGGACTTCCGCGTGATGATCAAGGACGGCACGAGCATCCCCACCCGCACCTTCCTTTGGGTGTCGGGCATCAGGGCTCAGCCTATCGTGGGTATCGAGAACAACAAACTGGGCCGTGGATTCCGCATTAAGGTGGATGAGTGCAACCGCGTGCCTGGCCTCGACGGCATCTTCTCCATCGGCGACCAGTGCCTAATGACTTCCGACGAAGCCTATCCCAACGGACATCCGCAGCTGGCTCAGGTGGCCATACAGCAGGCAAGAAACCTGGCCCGCAACCTACGCAAGCTCAACGCTGGCAACAACAACCTCCAGGCTTTCCACTACAACGACCTGGGCTCGATGGCTACCATTGGCCGCAACAAAGCCGTGGCCGACATCGGCAAAGTTCATTTCCAAGGCTTTATGGCGTGGCTGCTGTGGCTCGTCGTCCACCTGCGCTCCATCCTCGGCGTGAAAAACAAACTCTCAGTGATGCTCTCCTGGGCATGGCAGTACTTCAGCTACGCCGGTTCTATCCGCAACATCGTCTATGCCACGAAACCGAAGATTATCCTTGAGCGCATCAAACGAGAGGCCAGTACGCACCTCGGCACCGACCTCTTGGAGGAAGAGAAGCAGTAGTCGTTATAAGCAGTTTTACGGAAAACCGTTTACTAAAGAACCTTAAAATAATTTGTAACAAATCCATTATTTCTTGTTCGAATCAGAATAATTGGTTACATTTGCAATATAGAAAAGATTCACAATATACAAGCATTATGAAAGAACTGAAAGGAACAAAAACTGAGAAAAATTTACAGGATGCATTCGCAGGCGAAAGCCAGGCATGCGCTAAGTACACTTACTATGCTTCAAAGGCCAAGAAGGACGGCTACGAGCAGATTGCAGCTCTCTTCCTGGAGACAGCAGGCAACGAGCGCGAGCACGCTAAGCTGTGGTTCAAGTATCTGCACGGAGGCGAGATTCCTGACACCATGACCAACCTGAAGGACGCTGCTGCCGGTGAGAACTATGAGTGGACCGACATGTACGACCGCATGGCTCGTGAGGCTGACGAGGAAGGCTTCAAGGAGATTGCTGCCAAGTTCCGTGGCGTAGGTGCTATCGAGAAGCATCATGAGGAGCGCTACCTGAAGTTGGTTGACAACATCGAGAAGGGCGTTGTATTCTCTCGCGAAGGTGACAGAATCTGGAAGTGCCGCAACTGTGGCCACATCGTCATCGGCAAGAATGCTCCTAAGATCTGCCCCGTTTGCGCTCATCCGCAGAGCTACTTCGAGATTTCAGTTGAGAACTATTAATAGATTGTCGGACTTTTCGGACTGGTCGGACTTTTCAGACCAGTCGGACTTTTCAGACCAGTCGGACTTTTCGGACTGGTCGGACTTCTCAGACTGGTCGGACCAGTCGGATTAGTCGGAAAAGTCAGATAATCCTCGAAAATAAAGATCCCCGCGACTGCGCAGTCGCGGGGATTTTTTATGGGGTTAACCCACATTGCAGGGTTTAGTTATGTAACTGATTGATTTTCAGTATTGATTTTTTTTGAAGGTGGATTTTGGGCCCCCACAGATTTTACGCTGATCAATGTGCCGCGTGGGTTGGGAGTGATG
>Ga0256404_1004238_pt1 | contig 27432 bp, 24 predicted proteins | sample RumenRJG_01DNA_FD_185990 | JGI IMG/M metagenome (GOLD analysis project Ga0256404, IMG submission 185990) | Bovine rumen microbial communities from Lethbridge, Alberta, Canada - RJG_01 | ecosystem: Host-associated > Mammals > Digestive system > Stomach > Rumen | place: Canada: Alberta | collected...
TCCATCTGCAGATCACGGTTGCGCCTCTCCAGTTCTGCGATCCTGTCCCGCATTTCCTCTTCAGGGGTGCGACTGGGCATAGTGCCTACACGATGGCCTCGACGATCCTCCAGACCGGCAGAGCCCATTTCCTCATACCGTTTTACCCAGTTTCGCACCTGCTGGTACGAACACTGGTATTTCAATGCCATTGCGCCATAGTTCTTATCGTTAGCCAGGCAGTCCTGGACGATAGCAAGTCTTTCTTCCGGCGTTGTGCTTCTGGCTTTCCTCATGTAGCTGCCTCCTCCGCTTGTGCGTGATTTGATCTCTCCATGAGTAGTATACACCTTTATCCAGTTGCGTAACTGACTGGAACTCCGCAAATGATATTTTTTAACAATGTCCCGCTGGCTTGATTTTCCATCAAGATACTCTCGAACAGCCTGAAGTTTTAACTCCTTAGAATAGGTTTTGTTATTGGATTGAACCATGAGGGCAGAGGGACCATCTGAAAGATATAGGTTACGCCAATCCCGAATGCTGTTCCTATCAACACCTATCAGCCGGGCTGCTTCAGTTGCGCTGATCTCATCTGCCAGTACCCGCTCAATGATCTTTACCTTTTCGGCAGGATCGATCTTATTTTTTCTAGACATAGAAATACCCCCAAGTAGGTTTTATATTTCAATGTCCTACTTGGGGGTAGCATATCAGTTTCATAAAAGGGGGTTTTTATTTATGGAAAATGTATGGGAGTTAGTTGAGAAGGCTTATATCTTTTCGTTTCCTCTGATGATCATGGATACTACCATGAAAGTCAGCACCAATACCGTGGAAGTTCAGGATATGGGAAGGGCGCCGGCTAATCAGTGGATGCACGCTAAGAAGCTGGCCACATCCAAGTTCAGACAGGTGGTTACACCTAATGTGGATACCCTGTATTCACAGCTTTTTATGGATCTGACCAAGGAAGCTGTGGTTCTTCACAAGCCTGCGGTGGATCGTTATGTAATGTTCCAGGTTATGGATGCCTGGTCAGACACCGTGGCAGTACTGGGAACCGGCGGAGATACTGACGAAGAGAGGACCTATCTGGTGACGGGACCGAATTTTAAGGGAGAGGTACCGGAAGGCCTGGTTCAGGTCAAGATCCCCACTTCCATAGCCTGGTTGCTGGGCAGGACCATTTGCTACGGACCTGATGACCTGGATAATATCTATAAGATCCAGTCTCAGATGGACGCTAAGCCTCTCTCGGTTTGGCAGTCAGGGGGAGAGATGCCTAAAGGCAAGTATGACCCCGCAAATGACGGAGTGCCCATTAAGATGGCCTTTAACCAGGGGCCTAAGGCCTTTTTTGACCGTGTAAATGAAATGATGGTGGACAATCCCCCCTATCCGGAGGATAAGCCCCTTCTTGATGAGATAGCAAAGATAGGTGTGGGACCGGGACTAAAGTTCGATCCCGGCATCTTAGGCCCTGAGGCTGCAGATAAGTGGGCGGCCATGATAAAGGGTCTTATGCCCAAACTTACCGGAATTACAGACAACTTCCAGATCAAGAACAGGTCCTTTAAGTTTTTGGGAGCGCCCATAAGCCGTTTCGGAACCCAGTATGACTACAGGTGTCTGGTGGCTATAGGAGGCTTCGGAGCTAATCCGGTAGACGTGGCGGTATATATGAAATCCGGTTTCGATGATGCGGGAGAGGTATTAAACGGTAAAGATAATTACCTGATGCATATTGATGCGGGGCAGATGCCTCCGGTCAAGGAGAAGGGTTTCTGGTCCATAACGGCTTACGGAGATGATGATTTCCTTATCGAGAACCCAATTGAGAGGTATTCGGTATCAGACAGGACGCCTTTCAAGGAAAATGAGGACGGCTCTGTAGACATTTATATCCAGAAGGAGAAGCCGGAGGGCCATGAGGCTAACTGGTTGCCGGTATGCGGAGAGGGTTTCCATCTTTTCCTGAGGGTATACAGGCCACAGGATCAGGTGCTTGACAGCAGGTGGAAGGCACCGGCTATAGTGAAAAGATAAATAATCTGAGGGTAAAAAATTATAAAGGAAGGGGAAGGATTTAATGAATTTTAAAGAAACAAGAGAAACTTTTTCGAGAGGCTGCTGCTGCGGGGCTACGGCTCATACAGCGGCTGCCAACAGATCCTGGTACGAGATACTGGATTTTGATGATGAGAGGGAGAAGGAATGTGCCCTAAAGGGACTTATAGAAGCCCCTGAAGACATGGTCATCAAGAGAGATGACGGTGTGGTGGCATGGGATTTGAAGGCCTTTGACTGTGTCAAGGATAAGAAGGCACCGGATACGGCCAATCCCAGTCTCTGGCGGCATACCCAGCTTAACGCCTACGCAGGACTTTTTGAGGTGTGCGACGGAATTTATCAGGTCAGGGGTTTTGATATGGCAAATGCCACCTTTATCAGGACGGACAACGGCTGGATCATTTTCGACGTAATGATGTGCGCAGAGGATATGGCTGCGGGCAAGGCCCTGATGGAGAAGCATTTCGGACCCCTTAATATCAAAGCTGTTTTGTACAGCCACTCCCACATAGATCACTACGGCGGCATTTATGGCGCCATTAAGGCTGAGGACGGGGCAGATGCAAGCCTTAGCCTGGAAGACCAGCTAAAGTCAGGCAAGGTAGCTATTCTGGCTCCGGAAGGTTTCCTCTTCCATGCAGTAAGCGAGAATATCTACGCCGGACCTGCCATGGGAAGGCGGGCCCAGTACCAGTACGGGTCTCAGATGGGCCCGGGAGAGAAGGACCGGCTGGCTATAGGAATAGGCCTGGGTCAGTCTCTGGGAACCAGCGGACTTCTTGCTCCCACCTATGAGATCACCGAAAATGAGACACTGTTTATAGACGGCTTAGAAATCAGATTCCAGCTGACTCCGGGAACAGAGGCCCCTGCTGAGATGCATGCTTATTTCCCCAAATATAAGGGACTCTGGCTGGCGGAAAACTGTACCGGAACCATGCACAACATTTACACCTTGAGAGGGGCGCAGGTGCGTAATGCCGACGCCTGGGCCAAGTACATCCTGGAGGCTGAGTACCTCTTTGGTGACGAGGTAGAGGTTGTCTTCCAGTCCCACAACTGGCCCCACTGGGGAAATGCGGTGGTTAAGGAGTACATGGAGGATTCTGCGGCGGTTTACCAGTTTATCAATAATCAGACCCTCTACTATATCAATCAGGGCATGACGCCGGCGGAGATTTCCCAGACCATGGTCCTTCCTGACCGGCTGAATAAAGTCTGGTATACCAGGCAGTATTATGGCACCTTAAGCCATAATATTAAGGCCGTTTATCAGAAATACATGGGCTGGTATGATGCCAACCCCGTTAACTTAAATCCTTTAAAGCCTGTGGATACGGCTAAGAAATGGGTTGAATACCTGGGAGATAAGGCTAAAGTTTTGGATAAGGCCAGGGAAGATTTCGAAAAGGGTGAGTACCAGTGGGTTGCCCAGCTTTGCAAGGAGCTTGTTTTTGCTGACCCCTCGGATAAGGAGGCCAGAGGCCTATGCGCTGATGCCCTGGAACAGCTGGGTTATCAGGCAGAGAGCGGTCCCTGGAGATGTGCTTACCTTATGGGAGCCTGGGAGCTTCGTGAGGGCTGTCAGGCTGAGAAGCTGGGAACAGTTAAGGGCCGCGGCACCATGAGGGCTCAGATGACGGTGGAAATGATGTTAGACCTTATAGATATCAACTCCGATTCCATGGCGGCCCAGAAGGATGATCTTACCTTGAAACTTAATATCGTTGATACCGGAGAGGTATTCCGCCTTTACAGAAGAGACGGGATCCTGCTGGTATATAAGGGAAAGACCGATGCCGAGAGTGATTGCACTATGGACTTGGCAAGGCTTCAGCTCCTAGGCCTCATGGGAGGACAAAAGGAGATCTTAGATAAGGTTAAGATAGAGGGAGATAAAACCGTGCCGGGAAGGCTCCTTAAATATATGACAAATATGATGTATAATGCCTTCAACATTATAGAACCTTAAAGGAGACATTTATGGGAGAGAAAAAGAAGAAAGAGCCGGCGACATTGCTTTCCGTGGCAAATGTCATTACAGTGCTCCTTATTATCCTGGCCACGGCTACGACCAGACTGGGAGATGAGTCATTGTTTCGCCGCCTGCTCTTTGCATTTCATATGCCCCTGTTCTTCATTCTTTCAGGAATGATACTGGATAAACATAAGGGAGAGGGAAAGGAAGGCTGGATAGCTTTTCTGCGCCACATATTCCGGTCCCTTGCCATACCATATTTTATCTGGGCGCTTATATATTCCGCCTTTTCCTATCAGAATCTGGGGTGGATATTGTACGGGTCCTTCCAGGCCCTGGACCTGGCCCATACTTTGAATTTCCTCTGGTTTTTATCCTGTATGTTCATAGCCAGGATCATTTCGGAGTATGTGCTGTGTTTTCTGGATGGGGTTAAGGCACCAAGACTGGCAGGAGGGATAGGAGCGGCAGTTGTTCTGTTTGCTTGTGGTCTGGTTTTGCCGAAGATCGAGACCTATGGCTATCCCTGGTGCTTTAACAGTGCCCTGGTGGCAGCAGGTTTTTTGATCCTGGGCTATTCCCTTAGAGAGGTGGCGGAAAGTTGGGCTAAAAAACCGGCTTTGGTTTTAGTTACCCTGGTGGTATCTGCCGGCTTGTTTGTATTTGGTACCCTGCTTCGGGGTCCGGCCCTGGAGATGGTATTTATGCGAAGCGGAGATTTCGGCAATCCTTTCTGGTTCTTCCTTAACGCCTTAAGCGGGTCATGTTTTGTGATCAGCCTTTCGGCCCTGCTTTCAAGGTCCTGGAAAGTTCAGGGTCCGGTTATTACCGAGAGGGATGAGACGGGAGTAAACCGGGTGACACTGGGGACCTTCGTTATCCACATGCCACTTCTGCAGCAGGTGGTACTGCCGCTTCTGGCCTTGATACCCGTGGCCCTGCCCAATGCGGTGATATTTATAGTGGGGATGGTGGTGACCAAGATTCTTTCAGGCTTTATCATTAAGGTTTTCGTCAGGTATGTACCTCAGGTCTTCGGAATATACAAAGATGCTTAAAATTTAAAAAAAAGGAGACAGGGGACGGTTCTCTGTCTCCTTTAAGTTTTGCAGTAAAATCAAGGGTTCCGGAAAGGAGACAGAGAACCGTCCCCTGTCTCCTTTTTCTTTACATTCGGGTGATTTCGGAGTATTATATAAAAGGACGCGAATTTTTTGAATAATTCGCATACGAATAGTATTTTTAATGGAGGTATTATAAATGAGTAGAAAGTGGGTTTACAAATTTCATGAAGGTAACGCAGATATGCGAAATCTTCTGGGAGGTAAAGGCGCTAACTTAGCAGAGATGACTAATCTCGACCTTCCCATTCCCCAGGGCTTCACGGTTACTACAGAAGCCTGCACGGATTATTATGAAAGCGGAAAGAAGATTTCCGACGAGATTACTGAGCAGATTGAAGAAGCTTTGAAGTGGTTAGAGGGTATCAACGGCAAGACCTTCGGTGACAAGGAAGATCCCCTTCTTGTATCCGTTCGTTCAGGAGCACGTGCTTCCATGCCGGGTATGATGGATACCATCCTTAACTTAGGTCTTAACGACATTTCCGTTGAAGGATTTGCAAAAAAGACCAATAACCCCAGATTTGCTTATGATTCATACAGAAGATTTATTCAGATGTTTTCTGACGTAGTTATGGAAGTTCCCAAGTCATATTTCGAGAAGCTGATCGACGAAATGAAGGGCGAAAAGGGAGTTACATACGATACAGAGCTTACAGCTGACGACCTTAAAGAACTTGTTGTAAGATTCAAGAAGGTTTACAAGGACAATCAGGGAGAGGACTTCCCCCAGGATCCCAAGGTTCAGCTTATGGAAGCGATTAAGGCCGTTTTCAGATCATGGGATAACCCCAGAGCTATCGTTTACCGTCGTATGAACGATATCCCGGGAGATTGGGGAACCGCTGTAAATGTACAGACCATGGTATTCGGTAACATGGGCGACACAAGCGGCACAGGTGTTGCATTTACAAGGAATCCTTCTACAGGCGCTAAGGGCATTTTCGGTGAATATCTGATAAATGCACAGGGCGAGGACGTTGTAGCCGGAGTTCGTACACCCCAGCCTATTACCCAGCTTGAGAAAGACCTTCCGGATTGCTACAAGCAGTTCATGGAGATTGCTAATAAATTAGAGCAGCATTACCGCGACATGCAGGATATGGAGTTTACCATCCAGGAAGGCAAGCTTTTCTTCCTTCAGACAAGAAACGGTAAGAGAACTGCTCCCGCTGCTATAAATATTGCCTGCGACTTAGTTGATGAGAACATGATCACACCTAAGGAAGCTGTCGCAAGAATCGAGGCTAAGAGCTTAGACCAGCTCCTTCATCCCACATTTGATGCGGCTGCTCTTAAAGCCGGCGAGGTTATCGGTTCTGCACTTCCGGCATCACCGGGAGCTGCTGCCGGTAAGGTATACTTTACCGCTGACGATGCTAAGGAAGCAGGTAAGAGGGGCGAGAGAGTTATCCTTGCAAGACTTGAGACATCACCGGAGGATATCGAGGGTATGCAGGCTGCTAAGGGTATCCTTACAGTTCGTGGTGGTATGACAAGCCACGCTGCCGTTGTTGCAAGACAGATGGGTACATGCTGCGTTGCAGGCTGCTCAGAGATCCTTATGGACGAGGAGAATAAGAAATTCGAACTGGGCGGACACACAATTAAAGAGGGCGACTATATTTCCCTTGATGGTTCTACAGGTAAGATCTACCTGGGAGACATTAAGACACAGGAAGCTTCAGTAGGCGGCAACTTCGGCCGTATCATGGACTGGGCTGATAAATACAGAAGACTGGGCGTTCGTACAAATGCGGACACACCGGCTGACGTTAAGAAGGCTATCGAGCTTGGCGCAGAGGGTATCGGTCTTTGCAGAACTGAGCATATGTTCTTTGCTGCAGAGCGTATTCCTAAGATCAGAAAGATGATCCTTTCCAAGACCGTTGAAGCCAGAGAGGCTGCATTAAATGAGCTCATTGTATTCCAGAAGGGTGACTTCAAGGCTATGTACGAGGCACTGGAAGGAAAGCCAATGACAGTAAGATACTTGGATCCCCCGCTTCATGAGTTCGTTCCTACAGACGAGGAGGATATTAAGGCTCTGGCATCCGATATGGGACTTACCGTAGAAGAGGTTAAGGCTACATGTAATTCACTCCATGAGTTCAACCCCATGATGGGTCACAGAGGATGCCGTCTGGCAGTTACATATCCTGAGATCGCTAAGATGCAGACCAGAGCTGTTATGGAAGCTGCTATCGAGGTTAAGAATGAGAAGGGTTACGACATCGTTCCCGAGATCATGATCCCCTTGGTAGGAGAGAAGAAAGAGCTTAAGTTCGTTAAGGATATCGTAGTTGAGACAGCTGAGGCTGTTAAGAAAGAAAAGAATTCCGACATTAAGTACAAGGTTGGTACCATGATCGAGATCCCGAGAGCTGCTCTTACAGCTGATGCTATTGCTGAAGAGGCTGAGTTCTTCTCCTTCGGTACAAATGACCTGACACAGATGACCTTCGGATTCTCCCGTGACGATGCCGGTAAGTTCCTTGATGCTTACTATGCAAATAAGATCTTCGAGTCTGATCCATTTGCAAGACTTGACCAGACAGGTGTTGGCCAGCTGGTACAGATGGCATGCGAGAGAGGCCGCAAGACCAGAAAAGACCTTAAGCTTGGTATCTGCGGTGAGCACGGTGGAGATCCTTCATCCGTAGAATTCTGCCATAGAGTAGGACTTGATTATGTATCATGTTCACCCTTCAGAGTTCCCATCGCAAGACTTGCTGCAGCACAGGCTGCCATAAAAGAGGAAGATGAGACATCCGCTTTCTCAGAGGCTGCTAAAAATATCAAAGATAAGATCAAAGATTCAGTAGACGACGAGACTAAGGAGATGCTCAAAGAGGCTGCCGAGAAGGCACAGGCTATCGCAAAGGAACTGGCTGAGACATCAGCTGACGTAGCGAGAGCAGGCCTTGCAGGTCTTAAGGCAGGTATAGAGGAAGCAAAGAGAGCTTACAACGAGAATAAGAAATAAAGCAGATAATGAAAAAAGCGCCGCGGTTGCGGCGCTTTTTTGTGGAGGAGACAGGGGACGGTTCTCTGTCTCCTTGAAAAACATGTGAATATATGATAATTTTATGTATATATTTCAAATTTGGGAGGGCATTATGGAACAGAAAGAATACGAAGCATTAGCTGATCTTTTCAAAATATTCAGCAACTCAACCCGCCTGCAGATTCTCCACGCCCTGGTTTTGGGAGAGAAAAGCGTGACAGACATCTGTGAAGACGTGGGGATGCAGCAATCCGCCATCTCCCATCAGCTAAGCATACTAAAGCAGTCCCGCCTGGTTAAGACCCGCAGAGAGGGGAAGTCCATCTACTACACCCTCCTTGACTCCCACGTCCTGACCATCGTGCAGCAGGGCTTAGATCATATTCGCGAGTGAGTAAAATGATATAAAGGAAAGGATGAGTTTGTAATGATTTCGGACAAGATGATGAGTCTTACCAAGAATAATTCGGTTATAAGGGCGATGTTCGAGGAAGGGAAGGCCATGGCCAAGAAGTTCGGTCCGGAGAACGTATTTGACTTCTCCATAGGCAACCCCAACGTCCCGGCACCCCATGAGATTATAGATGCCATAGCCGACGTGGTAAATGAGGAGGACCCCTTATACCTCCACGGCTACATGAGCAACACCGGCTACGAGAAGGTAAGAGACGCCATCGCAAATGATCTGAATAAGCGATTCGGCACATCATTTACGGAGAATAACATCATCATGGCTGTAGGCGCTGCCGGAGGCATGAATGTTGCCTTAAAGACCTTCCTTAATCCCGGGGACGAGGTGCTGGTTATCAAGCCTTACTTCGTGGATTACAGAAATTACGTGGAGAATTACGGCGGCGTTATCGTGGAGGTGGAGTGCGACCCTAAGACTTTCATGCCTGATATGGCAAGTCTGGCCTCCAAGATCACTCCGAAGACCAAGGGGATCATTATCAATACCCCCAACAACCCTACAGGGGCCATTTATTCCGCCGAGACCTTAGATGAGATGGCAAAGGTCCTTACGAGCAAGGAGAAGGAGTACGGCACCAGCATTTATATGGTTTCCGACGAACCTTACAGAGACCTGGCTTACGACGGTATTGAGGTGCCTTATGTCACCAAGCATTACCACAACGCGGTGGTTGTGTATTCCTACAGTAAGTCTCTGTCCCTGCCGGGAGAGCGTATCGGCTATATCGTTGTGCCCTCGGAGCTGGACGATTATGAAAATGCCTTTGCTGGTATGGGGATCGCGACCAGGATCTTAGGCTTTATAAATGCGCCCTCACTGATGCAGCTTGTGGTTGCTCAGTGCTTAGACTGCAAGACCGACATTTCCTATTATGATAAGAATCGTAAGGCTCTCTATGACGGCCTTACCAAGCTGGGATTTGAATGCGTTAAGCCCGACGGGGCCTTCTATCTCTTTATGAAAGCTCCCATCGATGACGATAAGGAATTCTGCAATGTTGCCAAGAAGTACAACCTGCTTCTTGTTCCCAGCTCATCCTTCGGATGGAAGGGCTATGTGCGGATCGCATACTGCGTATCCTACGAGAAGATCGTGAATTCAATGCCCAGATTCGCTGAGCTTGCTAAGGAGTATGGATTATCATGAGCAAATGGGAGAGTTACGTTAGAAAAGTAGTTCCCTACGTGCCCGGGGAACAGCCCAAGGCCAAGGGAATCATAAAGCTGAATACAAATGAGAATCCCTATCCTCCCTGCCCCGGAGTGAGGGAAGCTCTGGAAGAGATGGATTACGGGAGACTCCGCCTGTATCCGGATCCTACCTGCGAAGACCTGGTAAATGTCCTTGCGGAGAATTACGGGGTTAAGAATGAAAATGTATTCGTAGGCGTAGGTTCCGACGATGTCATCTCCATGTGTTTTTTGACATTTTTTAATTCGGACAAGCCGATATTATTTCCGGATATAACTTATTCCTTCTATGACGTATGGGCTGATATGTACCGGATCCCTTATAAGACTAAGGCTCTGGACAAGAAGTTTAATATCGTCAAAGAGGATTATTACGAGGAAAACGGAGGCATCATTTTCCCCAATCCCAATGCACCCACAGGGGCTTTAATGGGACTTGAGGATGTGGAAGATATCGTGGCCCATAATCCCGACTCTGTTGTTATTGTGGATGAGGCTTATATCGATTTCGGAGGGGAGTCAGCCATAGGGCTTACCGCTAAGTATAAGAACCTTCTGGTGGTACAGACATTTTCCAAATCCAGATCCATGGCGGGTATCAGGATCGGTTATGCCATCGGGGATAAGAAGCTTATCAAATATCTTAACGATGTTAAATATTCCTTTAATTCATATACCATGAACCAGGCGTCATTACTCTTAGGACCCCTGGCAGTAAAGGATAAATGGTACTTTGATGAGACCAGAAACAAGATTATCGATACCAGGGAGAGGGTAAAAAAAGAGTTATTCAAACTTGGATTTTCCTTCCCGGATTCAAAAGCTAATTTTATTTTTGCCACTCATAAGACGGCCAAGGCTGAGGATATCTTTAATGCCTTAAGGAAGAAGAACATTTTTGTCAGATTCTTTAAGAAGCCCAGGATAGATAACTACTTGAGGATTACCATAGGCACCGACGAAGAGATGGATGCCCTTATTGATTTCCTAAAAGGATGGATAAAATGAAGGATGAAGTAGTAAGCCTGCTTGAAAGTGTGGGAACTCCTTCTTACGTGGTGGACATAGAGGCCCTTAAGAGAAATCTTGAGGTGCTGCTTAGGCTGCAGAATGAGGCCGGATGCAAGGTCCTCCTGGCCCAGAAGGCATTTTCCATGTATCATCTGTATCCCATGATAGGGGACTATTTGACGGGAACCACTGCCAGCGGGCTCTTCGAGGCGAAACTTGCCCATGAGCACATGGGGGATAAGGAGATCCACGTTTATTCTCCGGCCTATGGCCTGTCGGAGATGAAGGAGCTGGTGACCTTTGCCGACCATATTTCATTTAACAGCAGGGGGCAGTATGAGAGGTTCAAGCCGGTGGTGGAAGCAGCGGGAAGGCAGATTTCCTGTGGGCTGCGCCTTAATCCGGAATACTCGGAAGTTAAAACTTCAATTTATAACCCCTGCGCCCCGGGATCCAGATTGGGGATAAAGGTATCTGATCTTGAGGGAATGGATCTTACCGGTATTGAGGGCCTTGCCTTTCATACCATGTGCGAGCAGGGGGCTGATGTGCTGGAGCGGACCCTTATTCGGGTGGAAGAGAAGTTCGGGAAGTACTTTGACCGGATGAAATGGGTTAATTTCGGAGGGGGCCATCACATTACCAGGGATGGCTATGACCTGGAGTTACTCATCAGACTGGTGAAGGACTTTAAAGAAAGGTACGACACGGAGGTTTATCTGGAGCCGGGAGAGGCTGTGGCATTAAACGCAGGCTACCTGGTTTCAAGTGTAGAAGATATAGTGGAAAATGAAATGCAGATTGGAATTCTTGATACTTCTGCAGCCACACATATGCCGGATGTATTGGAGATGCCCTACCGGCCGGAGATAATCGGTGCTGGTAAAGCAGGGGAGAAGAAGTATACATACAGACTGGCGGGACCTACCTGTCTGGCGGGAGACGTGATAGGGGATTACTCATTTGATGAGCCCTTAAAGACAGGGGATAAGGTGATATTTACGGATATGGCCATTTATACAATGGTTAAAAATAATACCTTTAACGGACGGCCACTGCCCTCCATTGCAGTGCTGGAGGGGGACAGAGTAAGAGTCGTAAAAGAGTTTGGGTATGAAGATTTTAAGTCGAGATTGTAATAATCAAAATATCAAAGGGGTAGACTTATGAAAATAAGATTATTAGCAGGACTTATGGCAGTTATGGTTGTTGCAGCTTCCGGTTGCGGACAGGCTGCAGGAGGGGCGTCGAGCAGCGCGGCAGCGCCTTCAAGTGTGGCTCAGAAAAAGGGAACTATTCAGACGGAATTGGATAAGATCGAGGAAGCTTCGGATAAGTTCAAAAACATGGACTGGGGGAGCATGCCTCAGCAGACCATGAACAAGAACGCTGCGGACTGGTACAAGCTTTGGGACGACGAGCTTAACTCCTTGTGGGAGAGGCTGATGGAGCATATTAATCCGGCGAGAAAAGATAACACGGTTCTCCTGCAGAGGGAATGGATCAAAAAGAAGGAAGAAAAGATAAAAAAGGCCGGAAGCGAGGCTGAGGGCGGAACACTGCAGCCTTATCTTGAGGCCGGAGAAGCGATGCGTCTTACAAGGGCAAGATGTTATTATATCGGGTCTCTCTTAGTGGAGTCCATCGGGGGCGAACCCTACAAGATCCCGGATGACGCTATGAAGGTTTTGACTGAGAAGTAATTTTTTTTAAGGAGACAGGGGACGGTTCTCTGTCTCCTTCGTAGAATTCAGTAATATCAAGGGTTACAAAAAGGAGACAGAGAACCGTCCCCTGTCTCCTTATGAGGGTTTTATATGAGCAAACTGGCTGTGATTTTTCCGGGAATGGGGTATACCGCGGACCGGGCCCTGCTGTACTACGCAGGGAAGGTGGCTGAAAGCTGCGGCTACAAGCGGGTCAGCCTTAGTTTTGGTGAGATCGGGTGGTCCAAGGAAGACCTTTCGGACCATAAGAAGATAATGGAGATGCTGAACAAATGCATTAAGCTCGTGGAAAGGGACTTGTCAGGTTATGATCTGGAGGGGGAAAAAGATATCCTCTTTATTTCCAAGAGCGTCGGAACCCTTGTGGCGGCTGCATTTGCCAAGAAGAAAGGCATTAATGTAAAACACATATTTTTCACCCCCCTGAAGGCCATCGACAGATTCATCCCGGAAAAAAGCGGAATCGTCTTTTACGGAGGCCACGATCCCATATCCGGTGCGGCTTCCATTAAAGAGGTGTGCGACAGGCTGCACCTGGAGGCTCATCTTATAAAGGGCGGCAATCACTCCCTGGAGACGGGGGATATCGAGACTGACCTGGATAATCTCAAGAAGGTTATTTTAAAGGTGAAGGACTTCCTGTCAGATAAGAACATTTATGATTATAAGGTCCTGGCTAGAGACGGGGCTATAGTTCCCATTTCAGACTATCGTGGGAAGGTTCTTTTGATCGTCAATACCGCCACGGGCTGCGGGTTTACGCCGCAATACGAGAAACTGGAGAGCATTTACCGCAGCTATCGCAAGGATGGCTTTGAGATACTTGATTTTCCCTGCAACCAGTTTGGCAGGCAGGCACCGGGAAATTCCAACACCATCCACAGTTTCTGCACTGCCAGGTACGACATTTCATTTACCCAGTTTCGAAAATGCGATGTCAACGGGAAAAATGAGCTGGAGTTGTACTCTTTTCTGAAGAAAGAACAGGGTTTTCATGGATTTGAGGAGAATCAGGATGCGGATTTCTTAAAGAAGAAGCTGTCGGTTGAGGCACCGGATTACGAGCAGACATCGGATATCAAGTGGAATTTCACTAAGTTTCTGGTGGACCGGGAAGGCAAGGTGGTGGCCCGATTCGAGCCCACGGATGACCTTAACGTGATGGAACGAAAAATTAAAGGTTTATTATAAATCCTCATCATTTTCTTTGCTTTTCTTAATAATATTGTATATCTCAAGTCCCGTGAGAAAGACAAATGTGGTGATGGTGTAGGGGCTGGTGAGCAGCCGCATGTATTCCGTGTGGGTAACTAAACTTACCACGAATAAAGCGATTCCGTAGCCTACCATCATGAAAACTATGGTGAAAATGATCATGAACCCCATGTTATTTGGCTTGTTTGGCATGATGTGCTCCTTTATTTCCTTATTATAAGTTCTTTAAATGAATGGTTTTTCCGCCGGGCTTGCTGTTTTGCTTCACCGCCCGGAGGTATTTCTCCGTAAATGAGAGGTTTTCGTCCTCATCGGAAACCTGACTTTTCTTAATCCTCTCATTAATGCAGGAATGGCACATGACCCGCAAATGATCCTCCTCGCCGGATGAGAACCAGTTCCTGATGCGTGCGTTAAGATCATCAAGGGTTTCAACATTCTCGCCGGCCATAAAATTGCTCATGCGAAGCATCAGTTCGGAATTCATCCGCTCTTTGACGGTCTTAATGATCTCGTCCGTCATCAGGTCGTTTGGATTCTCATGCTGGTGCTTTCTCAATTCTTCATCTGAAATGGAGTTGGCCGTTATATTAATAAACTCAACTGTTGCAGATAGTATCTCCTGATTACTTAACATGTGCATCCCCCCTTACAGGCTATTATACCACAACCTCCCACCCCCATGGCAAGAAAAAAGGAGCCAGGGAGAGACAGGGGAGGAGACAGGGGACGGTTCTCTGTCTCCTCCCGCAAACCCTTGAAAAATAAGGATTACAAAAAGGAGACAGGGGACGGTTCTCTGTCTCCTCCCGCAAACCCTTGAAAAATAAGGACTACGAAAAAGAGACAGAGAACCGTCCCCTGTCTCCTAAATATAAAAATCAACATTTCATCTAAAATTTCCCATCCCATATATTGACAATAATAATTATATATGGTAAAGTATTTACAGAATTTAGAAAAGGAGTATATTTTATGCCAAGACAGGCCAGGAAAAAAAGTCCCTACAAAATCTATCACATAATGATGAGGGGGATAAACAAACAACAGATTTTCTTTGCACCTGAGGATTATCGATTATTTGAGTTTTTGCTTTACAGGTACAAAGAAGAATGCGGATTTGATTTACTCGCATATTGTCTGATGGGAAATCATATTCATTTACTGATTCATGAAAGAGATGAGACCATCGGAAATGTCATTAAGCACATAGGCACTTCATTTGTCTATCGCTACAATACAAAATACGAGCGGACAGGTCATTTGTTTCAGGACAGATTTCGAAGTGAACCCGTTGACAGTGAGGCGTATTTATTGACGGTTTTTCGATACATACACAATAATCCTGTGAAGGCCGGAATTACGAAGAATGCTGAGGACTACTCATACAGCAGCGCTCGGGAGTATTTGCGAAGTAAAAGCGGAATCTGTGATCAAACGCTGATTAGAATAGTCTTTGGCAACCGGGTTATGAAGGATTTCATGTGTGAGGAAAATGATGATAAATGCCTTGATTTGGAGGAATCAACGATAATAAGGTGCGATGATGAAAAAGCACAGCAATTGATAGATTATGAAATGGGGGCAGATGAAACCATTGATTTGGGCATAGAAAACAGGGGTCGGCTCAACGATTCTATTTGCAAGCTGATAAACTCGGGAATTTCCATAAGGCAGTTGAGCAGGTTTTCAGGTATACCAAAGAAGATAATTGAAAATGCTATCAAGCATTAGTATATAGGAGAAATTAGGAGACAGGGGACGGTTCTCTGTCTCCTCCCACAAACCCTTGAAAAATATGGACTACAAGAAGGAGACAGAGAACCGTCCCCTGTCTCCACATTGTCTTGAAACGACTTGACAGAGTTGAGATATATCTAATACAATATATACAGGAGGATTGAATTGTTTCAGCTTGAATTCTACGAAACAGAAGACGGAAGGCAACCGGTATCCGATTTTTTGGATTCCCTTAATGTAAAGATGTCCGCTAAGATGACCGGTTTAATGGAAATACTTGAAGAAAGGGGAACAGAATTACGGCTTCCGTATTCCAGATCATTAGGTGATGGTATATTTGAACTTCGTTGTAAACAGGGAAGCAATATCACGAGAGCTTTATATTTTTTCTTTTATGGTGGGAGAATAATTGTAACAAACGGATTTACCAAGAAAACACTAAAGACTCCGCCTGGCGAGATAAAACTTGCAAAGGCCAGACGAGCTGACTGGATAAAACGTCATGGAGAACCAGGCAAAACGAATTGAGAGGTGATTTATATGACATTAAAAGAATACAAAGAGAAGAGAATGAAGGATCCGGAGTTTGCAAAGGCTTATGTTGAACTACAGCCTGAAATGAATGTAATCAGAGCAATGATCGATGCCAGGATATCACAGAATATGAGTCAGAAAGAATTATCCGAGAGAACCGGAATTGCCCAGACTGAGATTAGCAAACTTGAAAATGGAACACGCAATCCATCTATCAAGCTGCTTCAGCGTCTTGCGGACGGAATGGGGATGGTTCTTAATGTCACATTTACCCCAAAGGAACCTGGGGAGATGGTAAAAAACAATATGTGATTAGTTGAAGGGTATATCATAAATAATTAAGTAAAACAAATGCAGCGCTCTTATATATACATATATCATACATAAATAGCCGTATTATCATCAGAGGATGTGGGGTTGTGGGTAACCGGTGCGTTTACGGAGCTGTGTATAAGGTGTGGGCAGGCTGTGGGCAGCTTGCTGTCCATGGGCTGTCCATGGCTTATGCACGGCGGAGTGCCGGTTATCCATAAATCCACATCCTTTATATTTATAAATGAAAAGGAGACAGGGGAGACAGGGGACGGTTCTCTGTCTCCTTCAAAGAATCCAGCAATACCAAGGCTTACAAAAAGGAGACAGAGAACCGTCCCCTGTCTCCTTTTCAAAACCCTTTAATAACATGCGTTCCAGCGAGGAGACAGAGAACCGTCCCCTGTCTCCTCCCCTGTCTCCCTCAAAAAAATTAAATCTCGATTGGCTCTTTACGAATCCGGTAACTTCATATAAACTTAAGCGTAATAAAACGGGGAGACAGGTGCAGGAAGATGAAGTCCAAGTATATCATTAATACTTCTTATATCAGTAAGAACAAGACTTGCGAGACTGCGGACCTTCTTTTCCCTTTTTTAAAACAGGATAATTTTTCTTTTTTTGACCGGTGATTTATTCCCGGTTTTTATTTTTGTTCGCGAGTAATATGATCTAGGAGGAAACAAGAATGAGTAAACGTACAGACATCAAGACAGTGTTGATCATCGGATCCGGCCCCATCATCATCGGCCAGGCCTGCGAATTCGACTATTCCGGCACCCAGGCCTGCAAGGCCCTTAGAAAACTGGGATACAGGATAGTTCTGGTTAATTCAAACCCGGCCACCATCATGACGGACCCGGAGACTGCTGATGTTACCTATATCGAGCCCTTAAATGTCAAGAGGCTTACCCAGATCATCGAAAAGGAGCGCCCGGACGCTATACTTCCTAACCTTGGCGGACAGTCAGGCCTTAACCTCTGCTCCGAACTTGCCACCACAGGCGTGTTGGACAAATACGGCGTTAAAGTAATCGGTGTCCAAATCGACGCCATCGAGCGCGGCGAGGACCGTATAGAATTCAAGAAGACCATGGAGAAGCTGGGCATTGAGATGGCCAAATCTGAGGTGGCTTACTCCGTGGAGGAAGCCCTCTCTATAGCGGACAAACTGGGCTACCCGGTAGTCCTTCGTCCCGCCTACACCATGGGCGGCGCCGGCGGCGGCCTGGTTTACAACGTAGAAGAGTTAAAGACAGTCTGTGCCCGCGGCCTTCAGGCATCCCTGGTGGGCCAGGTTCTGGTAGAAGAGTCCATCATCGGCTGGGAAGAGCTTGAGCTTGAGGTTGTCCGTGACGCCAAGGGCAACATGATCACAGTCTGCTTCATTGAAAATATCGACCCCATGGGCGTCCACACCGGCGACTCCTTCTGCTCGGCCCCCATGCTGACCATTTCCGAGGAGGTTCAGAAGCGCCTCCAGGAGCAGGCCTATAAGATCGTAAATGAAGTTCAGGTCATCGGCGGAACAAATGTGCAGTTCGCCCACGACCCGGTTTCCGACCGAATCATCGTTATAGAAATCAACCCGCGTACATCCCGTTCCTCAGCCCTGGCTTCCAAGGCTACGGGCTTTCCCATCGCCCTGGTTTCCGCCATGCTGGCTTCCGGCCTCACTTTGGACGAGATTCCCTGCGGCGTTAACGGAACCTTAGATAAATACAAGCCCGGCGGAGATTACGTGGTTATCAAGTTCGCCCGCTGGGCATTTGAGAAATTCCACGGCGCCGAAGACAAGCTGGGGACCCAGATGCGGGCTGTGGGCGAGGTTATGAGTATCGGCAAAAACTATAAGGAAGCCTTCCAGAAGGCCATCCGAAGCCTGGAAAAAGGCCGCTATGGTCTTGGCTTTGCAAAAGATTTTCACGACAAGACCAAGGAAGAGCTACTTTCCATGCTCATTTACCCCACCAGCGAGCGCCAGTTCATTATGTATGAGGCTATCAGAAAAGGCGCCACAAATGAGGAAATCTACAACCTCACCAAGATCAAGCACTACTTCCTTGATCAGATGAGAGAACTGGTGGAGGAAGAGGAAGAACTCTTAAAACACAAGGGAAATGTTCCTGCAAAAGACGTGCTTCTTAAGGCTAAGCAGGACGGATTTTCAGATAAATACCTCTCCCAGATCCTTGAAGTTACCGAGGATGACATCCGTAACGCAAGAATAGCGGCGGGCATCGAAGAGGCCTGGGAGCCGGTGCGGGTTTCCGGCACCAAGGACAGCGCTTACTACTATTCTACATATTGCGCAAAGGACAACAACACCGTTTCAGATAAGAAGAAAGTCATGATCTTAGGCGGCGGTCCCAACCGTATCGGCCAGGGTATCGAGTTCGACTATTGCTGCGTTCACGCCGCATTTGCCCTGAAGGAAATGGGCTTCGAGACCATCATCGTTAACTGCAACCCGGAGACGGTTTCCACGGACTACGATACCTCCGACAAGCTCTATTTCGAGCCCCTGACCTTGGAGGACGTGCTTTCCATTTATAATAAGGAAAAACCCCTGGGAGTTATCGCCCAGTTCGGCGGACAGACCCCCTTAAACTTAGCGGCCGACCTGAAGAAGAACGGGGTTAAGATATTGGGTACATCCCCGGAGATTATCGACATGGCCGAGGACCGGGACCTCTTTAGAAATATGATGGATAAGCTGGGAATCCCCATGCCCGAGGCCGGAATGGCGGTCAACGTGGAGGAGGCTCTTGCTATCGCCGAGAAAATCGGCTATCCCGTTATGGTACGCCCCTCCTACGTGCTGGGCGGCCGGGGAATGGAAGTGGTAAATGAGCCCGAGAGCCTGAAACAGTACATGGCAGCCGCAGTCGGCGTCACACCGGACCGTCCCATTTTGATCGACCGGTTCCTTCGCCACGCTACGGAATGTGAGGCGGACGCCATCGCTGACGGAAATGATGCATACATCCCCGCGGTTATGGAGCATGTTGAGCTGGCCGGCGTTCACTCCGGCGATTCCGCTTGTATCCTGCCTTCCAAGAATATTCCGGAGAACCTGGTGGCTACCATCAAGGACTACACTAAGAGAATCGCCGTGGAAATGGGTGTCTGCGGTCTCATGAACATGCAGTACGCCATCGAAGACGGCAAGGTATACGTGCTTGAGGCCAACCCCAGAGCATCCCGTACCGTGCCCCTGGTATCCAAGGTCTGCAACATAAATATGGTTAAGCTGGCCACAAAGATAATGACCAGAGAGCTTACGGGGGATGGTTCACCCATCGAAGGCATGGCAGAGGTTAAGCCCAGATACTACGGGGTAAAGGAAGCCGTATTCCCATTTAACATGTTCCCGGAGGTAGACCCCTTACTTGGACCGGAGATGCGGTCCACCGGTGAGGTTCTGGGACTTTCCGATAACGTGGGAGAGGCATTTTTCAAGGCCCAGGAGGCTACACAAAATGTGCTGCCCAAGGAAGGCGCAGTGCTTATGAGCATCGCAAGAAAGGATAAGCCGGAAGCTGTGGATATAGCCCGCATTTTCGATGAATGCGGCTTCAAGATCTACGCTACGGGAAGTACTTACACCCTTCTTGAAGAAAACGGAATCAAAAATATTGAGAAGATAAATAAGATGCAGGAGGGCCGTCCCAACATCGTGGACGCCGTGATGAACGGGAAGATTCAGCTGATCATCAACACACCGGCCACTGACCGCAACGAGAAGATGTTCGACGACAGCTACATCCGTAAGACCGCCATTAAGGCCAAGGTGCCCTACTTTACCACCATGGCAGCGGCTAAGGCTGCCGCCGAGGGCATCCGCACCGTGATCAAAGACGGAGAGGTAGGGGTAATGTCCCTCCAGGAGATCCACGGATTGTAGACAACCTGCTTTCAATTATGTATAATTATCTAGGTTTTTTATGAAGTTTCTCAGAAAGGGGTATATATATGGAGAGATTAGTTGGTACAGTATCAAGAGGTATCAGAGGGCCCATCATCAGGCAGGGAGACGACCTGGCGGGGATCGTGGTGGACAGCGTCCTCTCAGCAGCCAAGTCGGAGGGCTTCGAACTTCGTGACAAGGACGTTATCGCCGTTACGGAGTCGGTAGTTGCCAGAAGCCAGGGCAATTACGCCACCATAGATGCCATCGCAAAGGATGTTAAGGCCAAACTTGGCGGCGAGACCATCGGCGTTATCTTCCCCATCCTTTCCCGTAACCGTTTCGCCATCTGCTTAAAAGGCATCGCAAAAGGGGCTAAGAAGGTAGTTTTGCAGCTGTCCTATCCCAGCGACGAAGTGGGAAATGCCCTGCTTACCTACGACGACCTGGACGCAGCCGGGGTTAACCCCTACAGCGACGTGCTGACACTGGCTGAATACCGTGAGAAATTCGGGGCCAGAAAGCACGAGTTTACGGGCATCGACTACATCGACTACTACTCAGAGCTTATAAAGGAAGCAGGGGCCGAGGTTGAGGTTATCTTTGCCAACCATGCCCAGGCGATCTTAAAATACACAAAAAATGTGCTGACCTGCGACATTCACACCAGAGCGCGTTCCAAGAGACTGCTTAAGGAGGGGGGAGCCGAAAAAGTATGCGGCCTTGACGACATCCTCACATCATCCGTAGACGGCAGCGGATTTAACAGCAAGTACGGCCTTCTCGGTTCAAACAAGTCCACGGAAGACACTATCAAGCTCTTCCCGGAGAAATGCCAGGGCCTGGTAGACGACATCCAGAAGGAGATCAAGAACAAGACCGGCAAGAATGTTGAGGTTATGGTCTACGGTGACGGCGCTTTCAAGGATCCTCAGGGGAAAATATGGGAGCTTGCCGACCCGGTGGTATCCCCCGCATTTACAAAGGGATTAGTCGGTACACCAAACGAGCTGAAATTAAAATACTTAGCTGACAATGATTACAAGGATCTCTCCGGAAACGAGCTGAAAGCCGCAATTGAAAAGAGCATCAAGGAAAAGGAGGGCAACCTGGTAGGGAATATGGCTTCCCAGGGAACTACCCCCAGACAGCTCACGGACCTTATCGGCTCCCTTTGCGACCTCACATCCGGCTCAGGAGACAAGGGAACCCCCATCATCCTGGTACAGGGATATTTTGACAATTACACGAACGAGTAAAATATAATGTTTGACGAACTTACAAAAGAAGATATTAAGAAAATGGAAGAGGAGATCGAGTACCGCAAGCTTGTGGTCCGAAAGGAAGCCTTAGAGGCGGTAAAGGAAGCCAGAGCTCACGGCGATCTCTCCGAGAACTTCGAATATCACGCAGCAAAAAAAGACAAGAATCAAAACGAGAGCAGGATCCGCTATCTGGAGAAAATGATCAAGACGGCCAAGATCATTTCCGATGAATCCGCCGCCGACGAGGTGGGCCTCAACAACACGGTGACGGTCTACATCGAGGAGGACGACGAGGAAGAGACCTACAAGATCATGACCACCATAAGAAGCGACAGCCTGCAAAACAAGATCAGCATCGATTCCCCGCTGGGCAAGGCCCTCATGGGACACAAGGTGGGAGACAGGGTGCTTATCACCGTGGACGATAGCTACAGCTACTACGTGGTTATTCGAAAAATTGAGAATACAAGCGGGTCTGAAGAGGACGAAATTAGAAAATTCTAGCGACCCAATTTTCCTATCCGCGATATGTAGAAATGGGCAGAGAACAGTTAGAACAAAACGCTCTTTTAAATGTGCTCTGCTTGATTTTTTTTCACCCTCATTTATAATTATTATGGATATGTAACTATTTACATACAAATTGAGAGGGGAAGGTTAAGAATATGAGAGGAAAAGTTAGAAATGACATCAATTTAATCATTGTAGCAGCGGCGCTTATTATCGCTACCTGCATTATGCCATTGCCGGAAGGCCTGTCCAGAGCAGGACTGCAATCCTTCGGAGTTATCCTGGCTGCATTGGTGCTGTGGATAGGAGAGGCTATGAATATGGCGGTTGTAGGTATTTTCATGGCTTCGCTGCTGGTATTTTTGGGGGTTATGTCACCGGCTGATATGTTCAAAGGCTTCGGCGGAAGCGTGTTCTTCTTCATGGTAGGAACCATGTCCATCACCACCGCCATGGCCCAGACCTCCATACCAACCCGTATCGCCGGTTTCATCATGAAATGGGCCAAGAAATCACCGCAGAAACTTGTAGTGGGATTCGCCTGCGGAACGGCCCTTCTTTCGTCCATCATGTCCAACATCCCCACCTGCGCCTTGTTCGCATCCCTTGGAATGGCGGTGCTCAAAGCTAACGGGGATCCGACTCCCGGCACATCCAAGCTGGGCAAGGCGCTTATGATCGCCATCCCGGCAGGCTCAGTTATCGGAGGGTACATGACTCCGGCGGGGGGCCCCACCAACATCATCGCAATGAACTACCTGGCACAGATCGGCCACCCGGTCACCTTCCTCCAGTGGATGATCCAGGGCTACCCCATCGGATTTGCCATGACCATCCTGGTTTCCTTATGGATCACCTTCGTTCACAAGCCGGAATCCATCGGAGACGAGGCTTTAGCCAAGGCCGAGGAGATGGTCCACGGAAATGGTCCTCTGACAGTAAAAGAGATTAAAACTTTAGTTGTAGTTGCGGCCATGTTTATCGCCTGGATCGCATCATCCTGGATTCCCATGCTTAACACCACCTGCGTGGCTTTGATGGGAACCTGCCTCTTTATGTTTCCGGGAATCGATGTATTGGAATGGAATGATTACTCACAAAAAGGCGGATGGGACGCAACATTTATGGTTGGTTCCGTAGGTGCCTTAGCTGACGCGGCCCTTAGTACGGGAGCAGCCGCATGGCTTATAAAGACAGTACTTTCAGGCACAGTAGGCTGGGGAAGCATCGCAGTATTTATGCTTATATCTTTCCTGGTATGCATCCTTCACGTGCTCTGTCCCTCAGGTCCCGCCGTTGCAGGCCTTGCAGTGGTGCCCATAGTTGACCTGGCGATGATGGTAGGGGTTAACCCGGTGGCAGCCGCCATCCTGGTTTCCTTCTGGTCGGCAGTAACCTTTATCCTGCCTACGGATGCAGTGCCCATGTTCACTTACAAATTCGGTTATTACAAGTTCGGGGATATGATAAAAGCGGGAATTCCAATATCCATACTTGTTGCAGTACTGGTGGCGGTTATGATACCCGGCGCCGTGGGAATACTGGGAATCGTATAAGAAAATGTTGACTAAGAAGGACAAATGCGATAAAATAGCATTTGTTCGCAGAAGTGGCGGAATTGGCAGACGCGCACGGTTCAGGTCCGTGTGATAGCAATATCATGAGGGTTCAAGTCCCTTCTTCTGCAGAAAGTAAAAAAGAGCTATAGCACCAAGGTGCTATGGCTCTTTTTTCGCTTCCTGCGGAAGAAGGGACTACTATTTATACCCTTACTTCACCAGCGTCTCGCTCCCCGAGGCCGCATTCATTATCAGCGCATTCCCCTGATACACCTTCTGCACCCGGGAGCCTCCCGCAAAGATCTGAAAGTTTTTCTTCGGTATAACCTTTGTTTCCGTATGACTCCTATCCCTGGCACAAGTGTGCTTCAAAGTGCCTTCCTCATAAACCGTCGCTTCTTTGGCAGTCACCCAGTCACCCCATGAATGACCCAGGGCTGACCCGGATGGGACTACGGCATTACAGCCTGAACATTTGTAGGTCGCAGGTGATGTACAGGTGGCATTTGATACTTTTGTCGTAAGGGTATGAGAGCCCTTTGCTTCCACGTTGATGGAGCCGGGTAAAGCCATATTCACGCCCCAGGTATGGGGACCGGCCGTTTCGCCGCCAAATTCCGTTTCCAAAACACCGGCTACGGCATACTTAATGTAGCTGCCTTCAAGGATAGGGGATCCGCTTACTTTTATGTAATAGTGATTACTGGTTACGTTACCGTATGGAGAACTGTAACCTTTCCAATAAAAACACCGCACTCCCGTGTCTTTCATATGGCTTCCGTAAGATGGATTGTATCCCAATGAGTTTGCTTCAGCTATAGATTCATAGCTATAGGTGGACATATAACCGTCATCATCGTCTCCACCGGAGATCCAGATACTGTGTACCGACTCATAAAGGGCATAGATTTTGGGACAACCGATGGAAGCGGGGATGTATAGATATCCGTTAGATATAGTGGCATTTGCTGCGTGAACGTCCTGTGAAAGGCACAGCCACCCGACAATACCTACTATAAGACTAAGACTCATAAGACTTTTTAGAATAGTTTTTTTCCTTTCTTTCGTTGTAAATGATTCCTCCTTAAAAATAAATTTGTAAACTCGAGTATACTTAAGGATAATACCATGGCTCATCCCAAGAGTAAACTGTAAAACTATACAAATATTGTAAATGCCCAACCTGGTACTTTTTGTTATTTTGCGAAGACATTTTTTATAACCCCCATAAATATGATAAAATAGTACCAGTACAAACTTAAGAAAAGCGGAGGTACCTTATGATCACAGATGAAAAAATGATAAGAACCCTGATACAAGAAGCCATAAATATGCTTCCCAAAGCCTACGCCCCCTACTCCAATTTCCACGTGGGAGCAGCCCTTCTTACCAAGACAGGCAAGATCTATCGGGGAGTTAACATCGAGAATGCCTCCTACGGCTTATGTAACTGCGCCGAGCGAACCGCCATATTTTCCGCGGTAAAAGAAGGAGAGAGAGAGTTTGAGGCCATCTGCATAGTAGGGGGACCAAAGGGAGAGATAAGTGACCTCTGTCCGCCCTGCGGGGCCTGCCGCCAGGTAATGAGCGAGTTTTGCAAGAATGACTTTTCCATCATCTTAGCAAGATCAGTGGAGGACTACGAACTCCACACCTTAGGGGAACTCTTCCCCCTAAGCTTTAACAGCGATAACCTATAATCCTCTTGATTTTACCTGCAATTTGGGTATAATTAGGATTAGCTGTAATATATAAGGAGAAAGGAGCAGGAACTATGGAATACAAATTCACAAACGAGAACTTTCAGACAGAGGTATTAGACAGCAGCATGCCGGTTATGGTAGATTTCTACGCTGACTGGTGCGGACCCTGCAAGAAGATGGCTCCCCTTGTTGAGAAGCTGGCAGAAGACTACGACGGCAAGTTCAAGATCGGCAAGCTCAACGTAGACGAGAACCAGGAGATAGCCGGACGTTATAACGTTATGAGTATCCCGAATTTCCTGTTCTTCAAGGGCGGAGAGGTCGTAGACCAGATCATCGGCGGCGTGTCCAAGAATGATATTATCGCCTGCATAGAAAAACACATGTAATAGCTTATTCTATACCATTAATGATTGAAGGATAATTATGTGGTACGTAATTCAAACCTTTACGGGGAAGGAGCAGGAGGTAGCTGCCTGCATCAACCTGAAGATAGACAAGCACCTGTATAACAGGTGCTTTGTTCCCTTATATGAAGATGTATGGAGAAAAGGCGGCGTAGGCCACATCTCCATTAAGCGGATGTTCGCGGGTTATGTCTTTATCCATACGGACACGCCCACGGATCTCTACGAAGAGCTTAAGCGCTTCCCCAAGCTTACCATACTTTTATATACAAAGGAAAAAGACTTTAAAGAACTCTTAAGCCTATACCCGGAGGAAGAGGTTTTTTTTGATACCATCCTTTCAGAAGGCACCATGCGGGTTAGCTATGTCCACGTGGATAAGAAGGGAAAGATAGATACGATTATCGGGCCACTTCATGACTTCGCGGACCACATCGTAAAAGTAGACTTATCCCATCGCCGTGCCATGGTAGAAATTCCCATGCTGGGGGAAATGAGGACCGTGAAGTTCGGCTTATGGACCGACCGGGATGAGAGGATTGCCTGGATAGAAGAGGCTAAGAAGAATCCGGAGGATTACAGGATAAATGTAACCGGCAGTTCCCGTAAGGCAACAGGATCTGCGGAAAACTACGCCGACAGAAAGGGCGGCACAGTATCAGCTGTAGAATATAAGCCGGGAGATAAGGTGATCTGCACCCGGGGCATCTATGGGGACACCCCCTTGGAGATAGTCGAAGTGCGCCTAAAGAAGTCCACCGTCATCCTTGCCGTCCCCATGTTCGGCACCCTCACCAAAGTAGAGATGCCCTTCGACGACATCACCCCCGCAGAATAATTACATGCGCCCTATCCCCCTCTTGTTTTCCGAAATAAGCATGCTATAATAGAAATTGTCACAAAGTAATGGAAATTATCGTTTCGAGCAAAGAGAGAAATCATCATTTGAAAGGGAGGTCTAGTATGCAACAGAAGTTCTTACGCTGCGAAAAATGCGGCAACATCATCGCTATGGTTCATGAATCAGGAGTAACCCCAATGTGCTGCGGCCAGAAGATGACCGTCATCGAGCCCAACACCACAGATGCGGCAGTAGAGAAGCACGTACCGGAGTACAAGGTAGAAGGGGATACTGTTACAGTAACAGTCAGCTCCGTAGAGCATCCCATGGTAGAGGAACACTTTATCCAATGGATCTCACTCCAGACCACCGAGGGCAATCAGAGAAGGGTTCTTAAACCGGGAGATAAGCCGGTGGCAGTATTTAAGCTTAACGGTACAGAAAAGGTTGAGGCAGCTTACGCATATTGTAACCTCCACGGCCTTTGGAAGAAGTAATAATGTAATCACGCAGTAGGCGGTCGGCAGCAGCCGGCCGTCATCTTTTCATAAGGGGGAAGACAGTATGTGCACAGCAATAAGATTCAGCGATAATAAGGGAAACATGTACTTTGGAAGAAACCTTGACTGGTCCGTAGGATACGGCCAGAAAATCCTCATCACCGGCAAGGGTTATAATCTCGAATCCGCATTTTGCGGGAAGATTACATCTGCTCATGCCATCATCGGCATGGGAATAATAGAAGAGGACGTCCCTTTGTATTTCGATTGCGGCAATGACGCCGGTCTTGCCATAGCGGGCCTAAACTTCCCGGGATACGCAGAATACGAGAAGGATAAGCTGCCCGGTAAAACATGTATAGCCGCATATGAATTCCC
>Ga0256404_1004239_pt1 | contig 27425 bp, 24 predicted proteins | sample RumenRJG_01DNA_FD_185990 | JGI IMG/M metagenome (GOLD analysis project Ga0256404, IMG submission 185990) | Bovine rumen microbial communities from Lethbridge, Alberta, Canada - RJG_01 | ecosystem: Host-associated > Mammals > Digestive system > Stomach > Rumen | place: Canada: Alberta | collected...
TGATTTATTCCGCCCGCCCATCTTACCGCATCTTTTCTGTCCTCTCGTCGTCGACAAATCCTCGACGTAGCTCTGCTACGCCTCCGGTTTGTCTCCTAGATAGGAACAGAAAATCTACGGCAATCTGGACGACCGTCTTAAACCATCGCTTCCTTAACAACGTAACAACTATGTTATCAAGGTTAGCAGATAAATTCAAGCATTTCCGTGTCTGAAGTCACACGGGAGCTATTTTTTGAAAGGGTGACCTCTTTGGCGAAGATTTTGGCCATCGCGAACCAGAAGGGCGGCGTAGGGAAGACGACGACGTCCGTGAACCTCGCGGCGTGCCTCGCGGCGAAAAAACAGCGCGTGCTGCTCGTGGACAGCGACCCGCAGGGCAATGCGTCGAGCGGATTTGGCATCCAGAAATCCGAGCTCGCAGCGACGATCTACGACGTGCTGCTCGGCGGCAAGACGGCGGCGGAGGCGATCGTCTCGACGGAGTTCCACGTCGACGTGCTGCCGGCGAACATCAATCTCGCGGGCGCGGAGGTCGAGCTCGTCGCGGCCATCTCGCGCGAGACGCGGCTCAAGAAAGCGCTCGCGGCCGTGCGCGACAACTATGATTTCATCCTCATCGACTGCCCGCCGTCGCTCGGCCTCCTGACGCTGAACGCGCTCGCGGCAGCGGACGCGGTGCTGATGCCGATCCAGTGCGAATTTTACGCGCTCGAAGGCGTCGCGCAGCTCATGAATACGGTGAGCCTCGTGCGCGACAATCTGAATCCCGACCTCGCGGTCGAAGGCGTCGTGCTGACGATGTACGACAGCCGCACGAAGCTCGCGCAGGACGTCGTCCGCGAGGTGCAGGAAAATTTCGGCGACGTCGTCTACCAGACCCTGATCCCGCGCAACGTCCGCCTCTCCGAGGCGCCGTCGTACGGGCAGCCCGTCATCTACTACGACAAGCACTCGAAGGGTGCGCAAGTCTACAAGGAACTGGCAAAGGAGATGCTGAAACGTGAGCGCTAAACACGGCGGCCTCGGCGGCAAAGGTCTCGGGGCATTTTTCGACCAGAAGCCGGTGCTCGAGCCGAAGATGGATCGCGTCGTCGAGCTCCCGATGCTCGAAATCTTCGCGAACCGCTTCCAGCCGCGCAAGGACTTCGACGAAGCGGCGCTCGAAGAGCTGCGCGCGAGCATCGCGGCCTACGGCGTGCTGCAGCCCATCCTCGTGCGCAAGTCCACGCATGGCTACGAGCTCATCGCGGGCGAGCGCCGCTGGCGCGCGGCGAAGCTCGCCGGCCTCGAAAAGATCCCGGCGCTCGTGCGCGAATACAATGACGCGGAGACGAGCGAGATCGCGCTGATCGAAAACCTCCAGCGCGAAGACCTGAACCCGATGGAAGAATCGAAAGCGTACCAGGGGCTCATCGACACCTTCCACTACACGCAGGATCTGATCTCGCAGAAAGTCGGCCGCAGCCGCTCGCACATCGCGAACTTCCTGCGCCTGCAGAAGCTCGACGCGAAAGTGCAGGACTACGTCGCAAGCGGCACGCTCACCATGGGCCAGGCGCGCCCGCTCGTCGCCATCGAAGACCACGCGCTCCAAAGGAAAGCCGCCGACTACATCCAGGAGCACGAGCTCACGGCGCGCGGCTGCGAGCGCCTCGTCAAAGAGCTCGAAGCAAATCCGGCGCTCCTCGACGCGATGGACGAAGCCACGCCGGCATCTCCCCAAACCACCGACACGGACGCCGCGAAAGCCGAACTCCGCGCGGCCATCGACCGCCTGACGGAATACTTCGGCACGCAGGTGAACATCCAGCGCGGCAAGAAGAAAGGCAAGATCGTCATCGACTACTACGGTGACGACGACCTCACGCGCATCCTCGATCTCTTGAACGGCGGCGAAAAAACGCCCAGCGACGCCGAGGCCGAAAAACAGCGCAAGATCGAAGCGCTGCGGAAAGTGTCGACCCAGGGATTCACGGTCTGAAGGAGATATTATGGCGATTCATGAGGCTATCGTTTATGAGGGACAGAAACCACCGCAGGAGACGATTGATGCAATCCGTCGTGCAGCGAAATTTCCCATCAATTATGATGATGCACCACCTCTGACCGATGAACAGCTGGCGAGAGGCGCGGCTATCGTCCGTGCGCGGCGAGCGGCTGCAAAAAAAGAAAATGTGACGATCCGCATTCCGCACGAGACCATCAGCAAGGCGAAAGAACTGCTCGGCAATGGCTATACGAGCGTCCTCCGTCGGCTGATCGTCAAGGCCGTCAATCATCCGGAACTGCTGGAAGATTGCCGGTAATTCATCAAAGCGACGTCCGTCATGACCGGCGTCGACTGACCGCGCACGGAAAAACCGCAAGCGCCCGGCGCCAGGGTGTTCCACGTGGAACATTTCCGGCGGCCGGGCGCGTTTTTCTTGCAAATCATTGTAATTTTCGTGCAGTTGATGTATGATGAAAGCAACAAAGCAAAGGAGATGATCGTATGGCTGCGACGACTGCAAACATCAGCATCCGCATGGACGCCGACCTCAAGGCGCGGGCGGACGCGTTCTTCGGCGAACTCGGCATGAGCCTCTCGACGGCATTCAACGTCTTCGTGCGCCAGTCCTTGCGCGAGGGGCGCATCCCGTTCGAGATTTCTCTTCAGGAAGAACCGAACGAGGAGACCATCGCGGCGCTGCGTGAAGCGGAACGGATTGAAAAGGATCCGAGTGTCAAGGGATATCATGATTTGGATGAACTATTCGCGGACTTAAAAGCATGAAAGAAACAAAATATGAGGTAAAGGCAACCAACCAATTCCGTCGCGAATACAAATTGGCGATGAAACGAGGACGTAATATCGGTCTTCTCGATGACATCATCGAGAAGCTGTCCATGGGCGAGTCGTTGCCCGAGAAAAATTGCGACCATGCATTGTCAGGGAATTGGGCGGGATGTCGCGAATGCCACATTACGCCAGATTGGCTGCTGATTTATCGATTGAACGAAGGCATCCTGACACTAACGCTCTCGCGCACGGGTTCGCATAGTGATTTGTTTTGAAGAAACGCGCCCGGCGCCAGAGTGTTCCACGTGGAACATTTCCGGCGGCCGGGCGCTTTTTCTAACTTTACGAACACGTGTATACGTGCTAAAATAAAAAAGATCGGAGGCTGCTTCTGTGAAAGGAAAAGACCTGTTGAAACTGTTTCTTCAGAACGGTTGGAAGGAAGTCAATGTCCGTGGCAGTCATCACAAGATTCGAAAGGGCGATGAGACGGAAATCATTCCTGTCCACAACACGGATTTGCCGCCCGGACTCTTGAACGCGATTTTGAAACGGCATGACTTGAAGTGAGGAGGGATTTCTATGCGGTTCACTTATCCGGCGCTTGTGCACAACGATCCCGAGGGCATCTGGCTGGAGTTTCCAGATCTTGCGGGCTGTCAGACGTATGGTGAGACGATGGACGATTTGCTGTCGAATGCAGCGGAAGCATTGGAATGCTACGTTGTCGAGGAACTGGAACATTCCGGCAAACTGCCAACGCCAAGTGACATCCATGCAATCCATGCAGAGGGGCAGGACTTCACGACGCTCGTGCAGATTGACGCAGACCTCGCAAAACATTCGAAATCCGTCAAGAAAACCTTGACGATTCCGTATTGGCTCAATGAAAAAGCGACGTCCGTCGGCGTGAATTTCTCGCAGGTGCTGCAAGAAGCATTGATTGCAAAATTGGCATAAGAATGAGGATGCATGCCAAGCGTCGAGACTTCTACGTGGAACAAATCTTTTGCAGGAGGATACCTATCATGCAGTACGAATGCAAAATCACCGTCCTCGAGACGAAATGTTTCCCCGAGCTCCAGAAGAAGTACCTCGCCGACCCGCAGTCGGGGCCGTGCCCGTTTTTCAAAGAGGGGCAGACGTTCCTTTTGAAACGCACGCCGGCGCAGGATGACTTTTATCACCTCATGAATGGCAAATTTTGCGGTGAGGCGTGGGACGCGGTGAGCCGCTATGTCTACACGGCGCTACAGGGCGGCAGCCCGATGCACGGTTGGACGAATGACGAGCGCATGATGATCGCCTGCTGCAATGACGGCACACGCCCCGTCATCTTCAAGATCGAGCGCATCGACATCCCCGAGAACGACGAGGAACGCGCCTGGCTCGCGAAGCAGGACTTCACGAATCGCGCGGAGGATGCGTATACGGGATAAACGAACGAGCGCACGGCACCAGAGTGTTCCACGTGGAACATTTCGGTGCTGGGCGCTTTTTCGTGCAGATGATTGTTATTTTCGTGCAAACACGATATAATAAGAACAAAAAAGCAAAGGAGATGATCGTATGGCTGCGACGACGGCAAACATCAGCATCCGCATGGACGCCGATCTCAAGGCGGAAGCGGAGGAGTTCTTCCATGAGCTCGGCATGAATCTTTCCACGGCTGTCAATATCTTCGTGCGCCAGTCTTTGCGCGAGGGGCGCATTCCGTTCGAGATCACGACCCAGGAAAATCCAAACGAGGAAACGATCGCTGCAATGCTCGAAACGGAGCGGATTGCAAATGATCCGAATGTCAAGGGGTATACAGACCTGGATGAACTGTTTGCGGACTTGGATGCGGAAGAATGAAAAAAACGAAGTATATCGTCAAGCAGACGACACAATTCAAACGCGAATATAAGCTGGCGAAGAAGCGCGGATTTGATATGCAGTTGCTGAAAGATGTTGTTGGAAAACTCGCCATGGGCGAACCTCTGCCGGCGAAAAATTGTGACCACGCGCTTTCAGGGAAATTTGCAACGTATCGCGAATGCCATATCTTGCCGGATTGGCTGCTCATTTATCAAGTGAAGGAAAATATCCTGACACTGACGCTCTCGCGCACGGGATCGCATAGTGATTTGTTTTGAACCGCAAGCGCCTGGCACCGGAGTGTTCCACGTGGAACATTTCCGGCGGCCGGGCGCTTTTTCGTGGTTTGTGACAGGATTTTCCGTTTCGGCAGCGAAACCTATAAGGTAGAACCTACGGAAGGAAGATGGTTTCGTGAAAGGATCGGAGACGCAGTTCACGTCGTTCCTCGAAGGAAATGACAAACGTTTTTTCATCCCCGTGTATCAGCGGAAATATGATTGGACGTTTGAAAATTGCCAGCAGCTTTACGATGATTTGGTGAAGATCGTCAGGCATGACCGGCCAAGCCATTTTTTCGGCAGCATTGTAGCGAACGTCGTGGCAGAGGGCGGCATCATCGGCTATCATATCATCGACGGCCAGCAACGGCTGACGACGGTGACGCTGCTGCTTTTGGCGATGCACCATTTGATCGCCAAAGGGCAGCTCGCGCCGAGGCGCACGAACTTGGCGGCGCAGATGATGAACCGCTACATTATCGATGAGTATACGGAAGACCGGGAGAAGCGCATCAAGCTGTGTCCGGTGCGCGATGACCGCGAGGCCTTGCGCCGTTTGATCGAGGGCGATGAAGAGGAATATCTTCCTTCATCGAATCTGACGCTCAACTACGCGTTTTTTTGCCGTCTGCTCCTGCATGAGACGCTGGCACCAGATGACCTTTTCACCGCCATTGGCAAGCTGCAGATCATCAGCGTTACACTCGATGCCTCAGATAATGCGCAGTTGATTTTCGAAAGCTTGAATTCGACCGGGCTGGCGCTCAGCGAGGGTGACAAGATCCGGAACTATATCCTCATGGGACAGGCGCCGCAGGATCAGATTCGTTACTATGACAAATACTGGTCGCGCATCGAAGCGAATACGCACGGAGACGTCAGCGCGTTCGTGCGCGATTATCTCAGCATCAAGCAGCAGGTGATCCCCGTCATCAAGCGCGTGTATCCTTCGTTCAAGCACTTCGTGGAAGATGCGGGGGTCTCGATGCTGGAGCTGCTGGAGGAAATGAAAGCGTATTCTTGGTATTACGCCATGCTGCTGGACGGGCGGAGCGGCCTCGGCGACAAGCAACTCGACGACTGCTTGTATCGTCTGCGGCGGCTGGAGATTTCCGTAACGGATCCGTTTTTCCTCGAAATTCTTCGCTTGCAGCATGAAGGGTTGCTGACAATCGATGAGCTCACGGAGATTTTCACCATCACGGAGAATTATCTGTTCCGCCGGAATATCTGCGACGTGCCGACGAATGCGCTGAACAAGATTTTTTTGAAACTGCATCAGGAAATCCTGGGATACGACGGAACATCAGCGGATTATGTCGAAAAATTCAAATACGCCATCTTGTCGAAACGGGAAAGCGGGCGCTTCCCGGAAGATGCAGAGTTTATGCAGGCTTTTGCGCAGAAGCAGGTCTACATGATGAAAGGCAAGTACAAGGATTATCTGTTTGAGCGTTTTGAGAATTACGGCACGCTTGAAACGAAGGACGTTTACACGCTGCTCGATAATGGGACGTACTCCATCGAGCACATCATGCCGCAGCACTTGACGCCGGCTTGGACGGATGCGCTCGGGGACGAGGCAGAGGAGATCCACAAGACATGGGTGCATCGCCTCGGCAATCTGACGCTTACAGCGTACAATTCGAATATGAGCAATGCGACGTTCCGCGAGAAGCGGGATGGGGAAAAAGGATTTCGCGCGAGCGGGTTGAAGATGAACCAGCGGGTTGCCCGAGAAGAGCAGTGGACGGCCGCAGAGATGGAAAAGCGCAGCGATGAGATGGTCGATTTGGCGGCAGGGACGATCTGGGCGTATCCAAAGACGTCGTTTGCGCATGGGAAGCGCGATTTCGAATCTTGTACGTTGGATCAAGAGGAGTCTGATCTCACGAATCGCGACATCATCCAATATGCTTATCAGGGGACGAAGACGCCGGTGAAATCGTGGATTGATATGTATGAACATGTCTTGAAATATTTCCATGAAAAAAATCCGTCAGTCTTGTACCGTGTCATTCACGATAGTGGAGAAATGGGATTGACTTCGTTCTTTTCGGATGACCCAGAAAGATTGCGCACGGCGCTGATGATCGCGCCTGGCGTTTTTGCGGAGAAGAATACGAGCACGGAAAAGAAAATTTCCTTGTTGCGCCGTTTGTTCCAACTGTATCATGCAAATGCGATGGATCTCGTCTTTTTCCTCCGCGATGCTGAGATGGACCAGCAGACGGACGAAAATCGCTATAACATCCGCAAACAGTATTGGACGTATGCGCTGCCGTTTTTGCAGGAGGCGAATGAGGCCCCTGCCATCTATCAGTACGTGCATCCGACGACTGTGAACTGGATGAGCGGGCGGACGGGGACGAGCGGTTTCGATATCAGCTGCATCGCAAACTATGATCAGGCGCGCGTTGAGCTCTATCTCGGGAAATCGAATCGCGAGCGCAACAAGGCGATGTTTGACGCGTTGCTGCAGAAAAAAGCGGTCATTGAACAGCAACTCGGCATCACATTGAGCTGGGATCGCTTGGATGAGTACAAAGCCTCACGGATTTGTTACCGTTTGCAGGGCGTCAGCATCGGAAATCGTGAGGATTGGCCGCAGATGGCGCGCTTCCAAGCGGAGTGGAGCCATAAGTTTTGCGAGGTGCTTTTGCCCTATCTCAAAGAGAAGTACCCAGAGGTACGGGTGAATTAAGATGACATAGAAAAATGTCGTCGCGAGGTTGCATAGGTGCTATGTGCAGCCTCGTTTTTTGTTGACAAATCGCGGTGCGCGTGTTATCTTTATCTCAAAGAAACGGAAAGAATCATAAAAACAAGAAAAGTTGCGAATCGAAAAGGAGCAAACATCATGAAAACGTCGGAAGCAGCAACGTTGTCTTTCCAAGCGCTTGACGATCTGGCGATGGCGGAGCGGATCGGGCGGCTGAAGGACGTCATGCTGGACGAGCCGCGCTTTGCCTCGATCGAGCAGGCGCGCATCATCACGCGCGTGTACCAGGAGCATGAGGGCGAGCCGCGCATCCTCGTGCGGGCGGAAGCGCTGGCGGCGGCGCTCCGAGGGCTCGCGATCCGCGTGACGCCGGGCGAGCTCATCGTGGGCAACCGCACGGCGGGCGTGCGCGCGGGCGTCGTGTTCCCGGAGAGCGGCAGCCGCTGGGTCGACCGCGAGTTCGAAGAGCTGCCGACGCGGCCGCAGGATCGCTTTCATGTGCGCGAAGAAGACATCCGCGAGTTCCGCGACGAGATTTTGCCGTATTGGAACGGCCGCTCACTCGAGGACGTGCTGCGCGCGCGGGCGGGCGAGGAGATCGACGCCATCGCGCGCGTCGTGAAGATCAATCAGAAGGATCACGCGCAGGGCCACATCTGCCCGAATTGCAAGAAATGGCTGGAGCTCGGCCCGGCCGGTTTGCGCAAAGAGGCGGAAGAACGCGCGCAGACGGCGACGGGCGCGGCGAAAGACTTTTACACCGCCGTCGCCATCGTGATGGCGGGCGCGCAGGATTTCATGCACCGCTATGCCGGCCGCATGCGCACGATGGCGCGCGGCGCGAAGCCGTCGGACGTGTTGCGCAAGAATGCGCTGGCCTTCGGACAAACGTTTGCGGATGCGGAAGCGTCTGCATGCGCGAAGAGCGCGACGGGCGCACGGGGCGCGACGGACGGCGCGCCGATGCCGGGCAGCCGCGAAGAGCTGTTGCTGGTCGCCGACGTCTGCGCCGCTGTCGCCGAGCGCCCGCCGCAGACGTTCCACGAGGCCGTGCAGTCGCTGTGGTTCCTGTTCGTGATCCTCCAGATGGAGTCGAACGCGTCGTCGTTTTCGCCCGGCCGCCTCGACGAGATCCTCGCGCCGTATTATGAAACGAGCCGCACGGCAGGCATGACGCAGGCGCGGGCGCTCGAGCTCATCGAATGCCTCTTTTTGAAGTTCAACCAGATCGTGTACCTGCGGAACCGCGGCAGCGCGCGCTATTTTGCGGGCTTCCCGATCGGCTTCAACATCGCCGTCGGCGGCGTCGATGCGGACGGCAACGATTTTGCGAACGATATCTCGTTCCTCTGCCTGCAGGCGCAGGCGCACATCGGCCTGCCGCAGCCGAATCTCTCGGTTCGTTTGCACCCGCACACGGGCGATCAATTGCTGAAAAAAGCCGTGCGCGTGGTCGCTTTGGGCAGCGGCATGCCGCAGTTCTTCAATGACAAGGCGGTCATCCCCGCGTTCGAGGAGCTCGATTTTTCGGAGCGCGAGGCGCGCGATTACGCCATCGTCGGCTGCGTCGAGCTCACGACGCAGGGCAACAACCTCGGCTGGAGCGACGCCGCGATGTTCAATCTTTGCAAGGCGCTCGAGCTCGCGCTGAATGGCGGCAAAGACCTCCTGACGGGCGCGCAGCTCTCGCCGGACTTCGGCGATCTCACGCGCTACGAGACGTTTAGGGACCTCGAGGCGGCGCTCGCGAAAGAGATTGATTACTTCATGGAGCGGATGCTGAAAGGTTGCGCCGAGGTCGAAAAGGCGCACATCGAGCTCCTGCCGACACCGTTCCTCTCCGCCGTCATCGACGACTGCATGGCAAAGGGCGTCGACGTCACGGCGGGCGGCGCGCATCATAATCTCTCCGGCGTGCAGATGATCCAGGTCGCGAACCTCGCTGACAGCCTCGCAGCGATCCAGCAGCTCGTCTATGATGAAAAAATTGTTCCACGTGGAACATTATTGGAGGCGCTCCAGAAAAACTTCGAGGGCTACGATGTACTGCGCGCACGCCTCTTAAATAAAGTGCCGAAGTACGGCAACGACGTCGATTGGGTCGATGCGCTCGGCGTGAAGTGGGCGCGGTATTTCCGCCAGAAGATCGGCGCGCACAAAAACTATCGCGGCGGCCCGTACCACACGGGCATGTACACCGTCTCGGCGCACGTGCCAATGGGCGCGAACGTCGGCGCGAGCCCGGACGGCCGCAAGGCGGGCGATCCGCTCGCCGACGGCGGCATGTCGCCGGCCTACGGCCGCGACGTGGACGGCCCGACGGCCGTGCTGAAGTCCGTCTCGAAGCTCGACAAGGAGCTCACGACGAACGGCGGCCTCCTCAACATGAAGTTCCTGCCGGAGTTCTTCGCGACCGAGACAGGCGTCGACAAGTTCGCCCAGTTCCTCCGCACGTTCGTTGACCTCGAGATCCCGCACATCCAGTTCAACGTCGTCCGCAAAGAAGACCTCCTCGACGCCAAAGCCCACCCCGAAAAGCACCGCAGCCTCACCGTGCGCGTCGCGGGGTATACCACGTATTTCACGGAGCTTGCGGATGATTTGCAGGATGAGATCATCGCGCGGACGAGCTATGCGGGGGTGTGACGGCATCACGCCTCCCCCTCTGGGGGAGGTGCCCCGAAGGGGCGGAGAGGGTAACGCAGTAGCAAATATCGATAGCCGATCGATAGAATCGAGAATCGCAAACGGCGTTACCCTCTCAGTCTCGCATTCGCTCGACAGCTCCCCCAGAGGGGGAGCCTTAGGTGAGAGAGGCACGATTTTCGATGTGCGCCGCTTTTCCACACATGATGGCGCGGGCATCCGGACGACGGTCTTCTTCAAAGGCTGCCCATTGCGGTGCAAGTGGTGTCACAATCCGGAAGGGATCAGCACGCAGCGCCGACCCTTGTTTTTCCCGAAGCGCTGCATCGGCTGCAAGCTCTGTGAGCAGACGGCGCGGGCGGCGGGGGAGGATCTGCTTGCGGCGGGTGACATCGTTGCAACGGATTGCGTTGTTACGGATGACAACATGGCAGCAACCGATTCCGTTGTTGCAACGAAGCAGACGCAGCACCCCGATGGCCTCCGCGTGCGCGGCATCCTTTTTCGCGTGGACGATGCAGCAAGCGTGGAGCTTTGGGAGCGCCTCATCATGCAGTGTCCGGGCGATGCTCTGCGTTGGGATTCGCAAGAAGTCACGAGTGAATCTCTCGCAGACGAGCTTTTGCGCGACCTGCCGTTTTTCCGCCACGGCGGCGGCGTGACGCTGTCGGGCGGGGAGCCGCTCTTGCAAGCAAATTTCGCCGCGGACGTGCTCGCCCGCATGCAGGCGGCTGGCGTCCACACGGCCATCGAGACGGCGCTCCTCGTGCCGGAAGCAAATCTTCGCGCAGTTTTGCCGCACCTCGACCATGTCTTTGCCGACTGCAAGATGCTGGACCGCGCGGCGCATATCCAAGCGACCAGTGTGCCGAACAACCGCATTTTGGAAAACCTTCGCATCCTCTTGCGCGGCGCGCGCACAGCAAGCGTTCGAACAGGTACACCCGTTCCTTCGGGCGGCGGCATGGCAACCAGCGGCACACGTGTTCCCTCGGACGGCGCACCGTTCCCCACGGTCACGATTCGCACGCCGATGATCCCGCGCTTCACGGCGACGGACAAAAATGTCGCGGCCATCGCAAAGTTCCTCGCGAGCGAAAATCCGGACATCCACTACGAACTCCTGAACTACAATCCCCTCGCTGCTGCGAAGTATCCGCTTGTCGACCGTGCGTATTGTTTCGACGAGAACCCGCAGAAATTTTCGGCGGAAGAGATGCAACACTTCGCGGACGTGGCGCGGCGCGAAGGATTGAGGAATGTGACCTTGGACGAATGATGTCGACGGGAACGATTCAAAAGCAAGGAAACAGCAAAAAAGAGCCGGCCTCCTATTGAAAGGAAGCCGGCTTTTGTGCTACAATCATCCATAGGTGTCGTGTTAGCGGCGAATCCGTGCCCTCAGACTGGGGGTAAGGCCTATGGAACAGTTGATCGTAGTATTGCTGTTGATCTTTTTGATCATCATAGAAACCAAGCGGTGAGTCGCTCCTAGCTCCAACTTCGTAGCGACTCATCTTCATGAGCCAATTTTGTCTATGAGGGCCGCTGCTAGGCGACACCTTCTTTATGCATATTATACGACAGTTCTGAAAAACTTGCAAGGGATTTGCGCCTACGCCATCGATGCGTGGCGCGGAGGAAAGGGGGCTTCATGATCAAAAAAAACGTGGAACGTGAAACACCTGGCGTGCGCGAGCAGCGGGCAGTGCGTGCGCTGTTTTTTATCGGCGGCTTCGGGTCGGCGTCGTGGGCGCCGCTTGTTCCATATTTGAAAGCTCGTCTCGCCATCGAAGATGACGTGCTCGGCATGCTGCTCCTGTGCGTCGGCATCGGCTCGCTCGTGACGATGCCGATCTCCGGCACGGCGGCGGAGCGCTTCGGCTGCCGGAAAGTCCTCCTGACGGCGAGTACGCTCTTCGCCGTGCTGCTCCTCGGCCTTTCCATCGTCGATGTGCTGCCGCTCGCGGCGGCGATCCTCCTGCTCTTCGGCGCGTCGATGGGCGCGATCGATACCGTCGTGAACATCGCGGCCGTCATCGTCGAGCAGGCGAGCGGGAAAAGGCTCATGAGCGGCTTTCACGGCTTCTGGAGCGTCGGCGGCTTCGTCGGCGCCGGGCTCTTCGGCCTGTGGGTCGGCACGGTCGGCCTCACGCCGCTCGCGTCGACCGTCATCGCAGCGGGCATCATGGCGGTCGTGCTGCTCGTGGCGCGGAGCGGCCTCCTGCCGTATGGCGGCGGGGGCGGCGGCGCGCTCATCGCCATCCCGCACGGCATCGTCGCCTTCATCGGCGCCATCGCCTGCATCGCGTTCCTCGTCGAGGGCGCGGTCATGGACTGGGGCGGCGTGTTCCTCACGACCGTGCGCGGCATGGACATGGCCATGGCCGGCACGGGCTTCGCCATCTTCTCGGCGGCCATGCTCGTCATGCGCCTGACGGGCGACGCCATCGTGAATCGCCTCGGGCAGAAAGCCGTCGTGCTCGGCGGCACGCTTTGCACGATGCTCGGCTTCCTTGGCGTCATCTACGCGCCAGGCGCGCTCATGTACGCGGGCTTCTTCGCCATCGGCGTCGGCGCGGCGAACGTCGTGCCGGTCTTCTACAGCCTGCTCGGGAGACAAACGGTCATGCCGCTCTCGACGGCCGTCCCCGCCGTCTCGACGCTTGGCTACCTCGGCGTCCTCATGGGCCCGGCGGCCATCGGCTTCCTCGCCCACGCCATCGGCATCGCCGACGCGTTTCTCTTCCTCGCGTTCCTCGTCGCGATGGAAATGGGCATTGCGGCGTATGTATTCAAGACTATGAAAGCATGAACAGATAAAAAAGAGCCGGTTTCTCTTGATGAGAAGTCGGCTCTTATGCTACGATGATGCCATAGGCATCGTTTGGCGGCAAAACAATGCCCTCGGAACCGAGGTGCATGCCCCATGACGGAAATGAACTTGACGCTGTTGCTGATCCTTTTGATCCTCATGGTCTCTGCAAAGAGATAACCGCCTCCCGTAGCTGACGACTCCAGAGGCGGCTTGCCGTGTAAATATCTGTGAGGGCGCCGCCGGGCGGTGCCTCTTTCTACGTTTATGATACGACAATTCTGGGAAAAATGCAAGGTTTTTGCGTTCTTGCGCAGATTTTCATATTTTCGCGTTATGATAAACGAAATAGCAAGACAGCTGTGCAGGAGCTGTGTCCTTTGGACGAAAATCGACATCCTCGTTTGGGGTGTCGATTTTTTTGTAGGTTTTTTAGCAGGTTGAGAACATGAAGAAGAACGCATGGAAACTGAGGCCGCGGGCGCAACGAGTACACAAGCAAGCGTGCCTGCCGCAGAGGCGAAGGCCGTCGTCGCGCCGATCGAGGAAGTCACGGGGCTTGCGGAGACGTATGGCAACTTGGCACACTTTTTTCGGCAGAGGGCATGACTTTTACGCCGCAAGGAGCGGACGCCGCTCCGGCCGCTGCCACGGCCGTGACGAATCCCGTGCGCGCACGTCCACGGATATGTTACGACGTACGGCCACGGGGCCTGAGTTTTGGCGTACGAATTGGTACGACCTACAGGCCGCTCCCTCCTGGCGCTGCGCTTCGCTCCGCGCCTGTCCTCCCTCCAAGGAGGGAGGCTTGGGTTGTGAGCCTTTCACGCTTCACTTAATGACATTGCCCTCAAAGAGGGGGGCTTCGGGCTCGTGTGTTCACCAACTTCTTGACTTAATGACATTGCCCTCGGAGAGGGTGGCTATTTGATCGAAAATGCGCTTTCCGAATACGAGATTTCATGATAGAATAGGGAAAAGCAAGTCAAAAACGAACCAATCATGGGAGGAATTTCATCATGGATCCGATTTTTGAACGCGTGAGCATCCGCAAGTACGAGGAGCGTCCTGTCGAGGACGACAAGATCGAGAAGCTGCTGCGGGCGGCGATGGCGGCGCCGTCGGGCGTGAACCAGCAGCCGTGGGAGTTCTACGTCGTGAAGAACAAAGAGGTCATCACGGAGCTCTCGAAGGCGAGCCCGTTCGCCACGTGCGCGGCGAAGGCGCCCGTCGTCATCGCGACCGTCATGCGGAAAGATGTGCAAGTGCCCGAGATCGCGCCGTACGACATGTCGAATGCCATCGAGAATATCCTCCTCGAGGCGACGACGCTCGGCCTCGGCGCCGTCTGGCTCTGCATCGCGCCATTCGAGGACCGCATCGACAACGTCGTCGACGTCCTCCACACCCCGCACCACACTGTCCCCTTCGCCCTCATCCCCGTCGGCTATCCCGCCGAAAAGCGTGAGTGGAAGAGCCGCTATGATGCGGAGAAAGTGCATGTGATCGAATAAAAAAGCCTCCCCCTTTGGGGGAGGTGGCCCCGAAGGGGTCGGAGAGGGTAGCGTAGGAGCAGGACTGGCATTCCTTTCGACAGGAATACGAATCCCGAACTGCGCTACCCTCTCAGTCTCGCTATCGCTCGACAGCTCCCCCAGAGGGGAGCCTTTTCTTTTGTTATATGCACGAAATACCGAGTTTTTTCAGCTTTTCCACCGTCTCCTCTTCGAGCTCTTTTTCCGTGAGCACGCCGGTGAGGCCGGTGAGGTCGGAGTAGATGCAGGCGCTGTCCTTGCCGACTTTGCGCGATTCGAGCAGGAGGTAGCGCTCGCTTGCGTGGCGGAGGATCGTCTCTTTCGTCGTCGCGTCCTCCGGCGTGTACGTCGTCGCTTCGCGCGCGGCGAGGTCGAGGCCGACGACGCCGAGGAACGCTTTGTCGTAGTGGTAGCGCGCGATCTCGCGGTTCGCGAGCGCGCCGACGAAGCCGTCGCTGCCCTCGCTGAATGTGCCGCCGATAAAGATGAGGCGGTTGTGCTCGTCGCCGCGCATCGCGAGCATGACGTCGATCATGTTCGTCACGACCGTGAGCGAGAGCCCTGAGGTCTTCAGGAGCTTCGCGACCTCGATGTTTGTCGTCGAGATGTCGAGGAAGATCGTGTCGCCGTTTTTCAAAAGCTTCAATACTTTTTTCGCGATTTTCTGCTTCGCCGGACGGTATTTGCGCTTGCGCTGCGAGACGAAATGGTCGTCGTCCGGCTCGATCTTCAGCGCGCCGCCATACGTCTTTTTGAGGCGGCCGTTCCGCTGCAGCAGCGTGAGGTCCTTGCGGATGCTGTCCTCCGTCACGGCGAACCGCGCGCTGAGCTCTTTGACATTCACCGCGCCGAGCTCGTTGACGAGCTGGACGATCGTATTCTGGCGTTCTTCTGGCAGCATGAGGTTGCCCCTTTCTATGCTTGCTTGCCGCATAAAATTTTGTTGTACATAGCAAAATGCCAGCACATATGCTATACTTTTCGTAAGAGCAGCTGGCGTCAGCTCACCCCCAAAGGAGGTGAATGCCATGAGCCTCTACGAAAAGATCAGCCTCGTGCTGGCTTTCGCTGGAATCGTGATTGGCATTCTGCAGCTCCTGAAGTAGTTCCCAGCTACTGAAGGAGCAAAGAAGCCGAACGGGAAGAGGTGATGCTGACAAGTGTCGAACGGAAGCCCCTTCTCGTTTTCAGATGATTTGAAGTGCGAGCTGATGCGACCAAACCTCAGCTGCTCTTGTTGTCTTTGATTATATCATGTTTGAGGCGGGCTCGCAAGATTTTCGCATCATGCGTTTCATCGACAACTTTCATATTCCTGTGGTATGATGAATTCAAAACCTTGATGGTAGGGGGAATTATTTTGAAGAAAACAATGATGACCGTGATCGCGGCGCTCCTGGTGCTCCTGATGGCAGCTTCCGTCTGCGCGGCGAAGGACAAGAAGGACGACCAGGCGAAGGCGCAGGAGCAGACGCTCGCGCACGTCCAGCAGGCGAATGCGCTGACGCAAAAGTTCACGTGCCGCTACGATGAGGAGGCGGACGTCTATACGTTCGTGCCGAATGACGCGGCGCTCGCGCGCCTCTCTGGCAAGGCCGCGACGATGATCCCGTCCGTCGCCTACGCAGGGAAGGACGGCGCCGTGCTGTTTCGCATCTTGTTCTCGTACGGCGGGCTCGAGTACCTCGACATGACGGACGTGACGCTCACGGCGGGCGGCCGCGACATGAGCTTCGCCGTGCCGGAGGGCGCGACGGTCAAGGAGCAGCAGACGGGCTACGTCACGGAAGATTACGCGGCGGGCTTCGACGGGGACATCTTGAATGATTTCTACGCCTTCGCGACGTCCGCGGCATCGGCGGACACCAAGGACGTGCTGAAGCTCACGGGCAAGACGACGGAAGTCTCGCGCCCGCTGACGGCGTTTGACAAAGAGGTTTTGAAAGAGGCCATCGAGATTTATCGGGCGCTGGAAAAGTGAGGATTTGTGTGTAGTTACATTTGTTGCGGAGCATAACTTGTTCCGCTGGCTCTCCCCCTGGGAAAAGCAGACGCAAGGCGCTTTAGCGCCTATGCGGTCGCTTTATCCTTTAGGTAGAGCTGGCGCGCGAAGCGCGACTGAGCGGGTACAAGGGTGCGGTTTGTACCAATAATGAAAACACTATCATAGCATTACGTTTGAACTCAGACGACTTGATGCTATGGTAGTGTTTTATTTTTGCTTTGCTATCGCACCAAAGTACCCTCTCCACCGCTTTGCGGTCCCCCTCTCCCAAAGGGAGAGGCTTCTGTATTTGTTACGTTCGGCAACAGATCCATATGAGCCTATTTTTCACTCCTCATCTGCGCAAAAAAGCAGGGATTCGACGAAAAACGAAGAACTCTATAAAGAACAAGACAAAGGAGTGAGAACGATGAGTCTATCGGAGATCACGCGGGACGCGGAAGCGTTACGCGCGCTGGCGGAGGATATGCAAGCGGATTATAAGCGGCTCGCGTCGCTGGCGAAGCGGCTCGCGTCGTCCATCCAAGGAAAGGGCGGTGCGTTTTTAGCGCCTGCATTGTGCGAGGAAGTGCAGCAGGCGATTGAGAATGTGCAAGTGGATCGGCGGCGCGTGCAGCATTGTGCGGAGGTGTTCCAGTGGGAGCAAGTGCCGGAAGATTTTGAAACGCTCGGGAAAGAGGTCGCGCGTGTCGAGGCGGAGGCGCGCGCGCAGGCGATCGCGGACGCAGCGGCGCCGTTCCTCGCGCTGGTGTCAGACGACGCGAAGGTGCGGGCGGCGCTCGTCGAGGCGCAGGCGACGCTCAAGAAGACGCTGAAGTTGCGCAAAAAATTTCCGACGCACGGCGATGCGGCGGAGTCGGTCGCGCGGCTCAAGGAGACGCTGCAGCCGTATCAGACGTTCGTGCAGGCGCTGCGGTCGCAGGACGGCGCGGAAAAGCTCGCGTGCCTGCGCGTCTTGATGGGGACGGCGGCGTTTTCCGACGTATTGCTCGGAGCGCTTTTAGTGCCGGGACAATTATCTTTGAAAGGGGAAGAAGAGAAGGGGGAGGTTGTATCTGCGTCCGGCCGTTCGGCACAGAGGGCTGGCGCTTCTGCATTGGAAGGTTCGGATGCAGCGACAGCGAACGTTGCTTCTGGCACATCTAACAAGCAAGATGCAGCGCAGGGAACGGATTCTGTGCATATAACGAAGAAGACGCGGGACGTTGATGGCAAAGCAGCAGACAACATCGATGTGACAGGCGACGTTGAAGCTGTAGATAACGCCGACACGACGGACAACGCGAACCCTGCGAACGACCTTGCGCGTGCCCTTGTGCCGTCCGCGAAGGATGAAACTGCCGAAACGCTCGACGAGGAAGCGAAAGCGCGGGCGGAGCGGGAACTGTGGGAGCATTGGAGTACCGAGGGACTTTTGCTGCCCGAAGGATATGATTATGGCGAGCTCCAGACGGAGATGCTGCCGAAGGGCACGGCGAAGGCGGGCGCGAAAGCATTTACGTCGGATTTCGACCGGATCACGAAAGTGGTGCGCGGCTGTGCGCGCAATCTTTTGATGGAGCTCGACGACACGCACTACATCGACCGCGATTATGCTGTCCTCGTCGGCGAGAAGGAGTGGACGCCGGAGGTCTACGACGCGGCGTTTGACCGCCTGCTGCATCTCGGCTGTATCCGCTCGTATACGCTTGCGGGCTGCGGTACGTTTTACATGACGACGCCGAAGATGGAGCAGCTCCTCAGCATGGAACGTGTGCGGAGCTATCTCAATCTGCCGAAAAAACGGCATCCCGCACCATTGAAAGGGACGGAGGACAAGGTAGCGCTGGCTGCCGTGCGCCTTGCGTTCACGAAAATCCACGCGCATCATGCGCGTGCACTCGCAGAGGCGCGGGACGAGTCGGTGGGCGTCGATATCGCAGGCACGGTCGGCTCGGCCGTGATGGGCGCGGACGAATTCCGAAATGGCGTCCACATGGCGGTGTACTGGTTCGCCGGCGAGGACACGGCGGGCGACGAGTCGCCGCTCTCCGGCAAGCACGCGATTGACAAAATCCTCAGCCACAAGGCGTCGGGCGCGCTGCGCGACCTCACGCTCGCGGGCATGGAAAAAGAGCCGCTGACGTGCCTCCTGCGCCTGCTGCGCAAGGCGTATCCGCAGATCCAGGACGTGCCGACGTATTATTATCTCCTGCCGGAGGATGCGTTCTACGACAGCGCGTGGGAGCCCGCGCCGGACTGGTTCGGGCTCGATGCGCGGGAAGAGGATGCGGAAGACGTTGACGACGAGGATGAAGACGTTGAAGAAGGAGAAGAAGAGGAAGACGTTCGCGGTTCGGACGCAGAGGCGCAGGACGATGCGTTGATGGCGGAGGAGGAGCAGGTTGTGGCTTCTGGCTCGTCGAACGCGGAAACGGAACGTTACGAGGATTCTGTTACAGCGAACACGGGAACAGAGCAGCATAAGGATTCTGTTGCATCAAACGAGGGAACAGAAGCTCGGGAAGAATCCATTGCATCGGACGCGAACGAGGAAGATTCGAAGGATTCCGTTGCCTTGGACGCGAAGACAGAGCATCGTGTGGCAGCTGTTTCATCGAACGCGGGAACAGAAGACCACGAGGAAGTTGTTGCATCGGACGCAGACGAAGAACATCGTGCGGCCTTCGTTCCGTCGAACGCGGAAACGGAACAGCATGAGGATTCTGTTCCGTTGAATGCGGCCGAAGAAGATTCTGCGGAATCCGTTCCGTCGAACGTGGGAACAGAACATCAAGAGGAATCTGTTGCATCGCATGTGGAAACGGAGCCCCACGAGGAATCGCTGGCGTTGACGGCAGACGATGAACATCAAGAAGAACCCTTGGCGTTCGAAGAATCTGGCGAGCTCGCCGCGCAGGCGCTTGCGCCCGTGGATTTCGACGATCCCGAGGCGGTCCTCGCGGGCGCGGTGGCGATCCTTGCGCGGGGGAATCTGCCGGCGGCCGCGGCGTATCTCGGCTTCTGCGCGCGCGTCGCGCCGGAGGTGTGGGAGGTGCCGTATCAGCGGCTCGCGAGCGCCGTCGACGATCCCGCCTGCCCGCCGAGCCATGGCGCGGGCGACCTTTTCGCCTTGTTCACGGGCACGGCGTCCACGCTCGACCAGTATCTCGCGGCCGCCGCGGCCGTGCGCGCGTATTTTTCGAATGACGTGCCGCACGACTACGACATGCAGCGCTTCCAGGCGGGCTGCCTCGACGGCCTGCCGCTCCTCGAGCGCTGCACGCCGCTCAAAAACCTGCTGCACAAGCTCATGGACTTCAAGGCCGAAAAAAACAAGGGCATGGACTTCTTCGCGGACTACCGCCGCAAGGATCAGAAGGCGCGCGCGCAGCAGCGCCGCCAGATCCAGCACGATGCGCAAGGCATCTACGACACGCGCATCATCGGCCATATCAAGGAAAACGTCATTATGAAGCGTTTCCATGACACGAAGAAATACGTTTACCACAAGGACGGCGACCTCGCGAAAATGCTGCTCGCCGTGCTGACGGGGGACAACGATGGCGTGGAACGCGTGGCCGCATTCGTTGATGCGACGTTCTGCGACGCGCCGGCGGGCGGCCGCCGTACAGTCAGCCCGCAGCGCGTCGATGACTATATCGACGCGGCCTGGGATGCCGTGCGCAACAGCCTCGAGAAGCGCAGCGACAAGCTCACGAGCAAATTGCGTAGCAGTTTCCATGGCGAAATCACGAACGTCGCCGACGTCCTTTGCCGCTGGGCGGACTTCGGCCAGGAAGACGCGGAAGCGCTCGATGACGCCGACTATCAGCGCGCGAAAAGTGGCGTGCTCGACGACCTCCACGCCGTCGCCGAAGAGGAAGGCGCACGCCTCGCCGCTTCGGACGACGCATCGGAACGCGCCGGCATCGAAGTGCTGTTCGACGCGCTCAAAGAGCTCGAAGAGCGCCTCGGCGGCAGCTACGAGCCGTCCCGCAAGCGCTACTGGTACATCGATTTCCTGCGCTCGACGCAGCTTCTTTTGGATGAAAACGATCTGCCGGACTACCGCGCCTGGTATCTGCGCGACCCAGCGGCGCACTACCTCGCGGCTGTGCAGGCCTATGCCGCGACCGAGCCGCCGACGTTTGAAGCGCGGCTCGACGAGATTTTCACGGGCGGCGACGACGTCCGCGATGACTACCAGACCGCGCGCCTCATCGACGCCTACCTCACGGTGCAGAGTGGCACGTCGTACCTCGCCGCGCACGGCTACCATATCGAGAAAAATGCGCCGTTCGCCAAAAAACAGGCGCGCCGCATCTATGACCGCTTCGAGGAAGAACTCGAATTCGCCCAGAGCTGCGGCCAGATCACGAGCACGGGCAGCGACGAAAATAAAAAAGAAAGCATTCTCGCGCTCATGGACGACTGCTACCGCTACGCGCAGGCCACGCAGAACTACGGCGTGTTCTTCCGTACGGTCAAGGCGTTCCAGCAGCAGATCAAGGACGACGCGCGCGCGCATGGCGCGGAGCTGCAGAAAGAGCTCGACGCCTGCAAGGCTGCCGACCTCGACGCGCCGCACGCCGGATTCCTCGACGCGATCCAAAAGACGATCGACGCGCAGAATTACACCGTCGCCGAGGATATGCTGCGCCGGTTTGGCAGCGGCGACATCGACCTCGCGGGCACGCGCTTTGATGAAAAGAGCGACCCGCTGCGCCGTTTCCTTCAGCCGAGAAATTACAGCGATACCTACCGCCGCGTCAGCGATGGCGGCACGCCGCTCGCGAAGCTCCTCGGCAGCAGCAGCTATGTGCCGCACAACAAAAAAGGCCGCGGCGCCCAGGAGCTCTCGAAAAACTGGATCAAGAACCCGATGGACGGCGACCAGATGAAGCGCCTGCTCTCGGCGCTCGGCTGGGACGTGGATCGTGCGACGCTGCTCTCCGAGGACACGGAAGAAGGCTTCAGCGCGCGCGGCAGCAAGCAGATCGTGTTCCGCGTGACGCTCGAGCCCTCGGCGAACCACGCCCGCACGCGCTACCAGCACCCGATCGCGATCTTCGGCTCCGAGGCCGAGCGCGACGGCTTCCGTGCTGTCTGCCTGTTCGGCCAGTACGACGCGGACAACCTCGTCGCGACGTGCAGCCGCCTCAGCGCGACGCTCCACACGATCATTTTCCTCGACTACGCGCTGGATCTGAAGCAGCGCCGCCGCCTCGCGCGCAAGATGAAGGAAGCGCGCCTCGGCAAGACGTATGCCGTCGTCGACCGCGTCGTCATCGCCTATCTTTTCCGCAACTACGACGAGATCCAGGTGAACCGCATGCTCATGATGCTCATCATGCCGTTCGCCGCGTGCCAGCCCTACGTCCCCGACTCCGGCCAGCCCATGCCGCCCGAGATGTTCATGGGGCGCAAGGAAGACCTCCTCGCCGTCGAATCGCCCGAGGGCGTCAACATCGTCTACGGCGGCCGCCAGCTCGGCAAGTCCGCGCTCCTGAAGATGGCGCAGAACGACATCGACCACGACGAGGCCGGCGACCGCGCGATCCTCATCGACCTCCACGACTGCAAGAGCACCGGCGCCGCCGCGCTGGCCGTCAGCCAGGAGCTCACGGACCTGCGCTTTTTCAAAGCCGGGCAGGGCGTCGAGACGGAGGACTGGTCCGAGCTCGCGCGCGCCATCACGCAGCGCCTGCGCGATCCCGTGGACCGCATCCCGTACTTTTTGCTCATGCTCGACGAGGCCGACGCCTTCATCGAGCAGTGCGCCGCGGAGAACTATGCGCCGTTCGATGCGCTCAAGCGCGTGCAGCAGAATGGCAGCGCGCAGTTTAAATTCGTCATCGCCGGCCTGCACAACATCGTCCGCTTCTCGAAAGCCGCGCTCGGCGAGAACAGCGTCCTCGCGCACCTCACGCACTGCACGGTGAAGCCGTTCCGCGTCAGCGAAGCGCGCGAGCTCCTCGAGACGCCGCTCCGGTACCTCGGCTTCCGCTTCCCAGAAAATGCCTCCAGCCTCATCACGCTCATCCTCGCGCACGCGAATTATTTCCCCGGGCTCATCCAGCTCTACTGCAAGGAGCTCATCCGCGCGCTCGCGAAGGAAGACTACGCGCACTACGACGAGACGAAGACGCCGCCGTACGAGATCACGCGCGACCACGTCCGCGCCGTGCTCACGAACCGCGCTTTCCAGGAGCAGGTCCGCGAGAAATTCATGATCACGCTGCGCCTCGACAGCGACAAATACTACTACATCATCGCCTACCTGCTCGCGAGCCTCTATCACAAAGCGGGCAGCCGCGGCTTCACGCCCGCCGAAATCGCGCACGAAGCTTCGGCCTATGACTTCGAGCAGTTCCGCACGCTCTCGCGCGAGCGCCTGACCGCGTTCCTCGACGAGCTCACGGAGCTCAATGTCCTGCGCGGAAATGCCGACGGACGCTACTTCTTCAACCGCTACTCGTTCTTCCAGATGCTCGGAAGCCGTGACGACGTCGAAGAAAAACTCTACGCGCTCGCGCTCGGAGAGGAGGATCTCGCATGACGGACGACCTCTTTTTCTGGCAGCAGATCCCCGGCGCCGCGCGGCTCGCCGCCCGCGTCGTGGACGAAATCTGCGCGCATCACACGGTCGTGTTGCACGTGCCCGAGCGGCTGCCGTGGAGCGCGGCGTTCCACGAGCTCGTTGCAACGGCGGTGCATCGCAGGGAAGCAGCGCGAAGCCTTGAATTACTCGATGCGTACGAAATCTATCCATTTGAGGAAGGAGAAGGAAGCGGGCTCGGATTTACTGAGGTTCCTTCGGGTGGCTCGGCGGCGGAAGCATCGAACGCGGGAACCGTTATGGGATCGCGATTTGATGAAGGAGAGGGAAGTGTGCGCGGAACGGTTGAGGCTTTTTCGGGCAGCTCGTTCGCAGGGGCGTCGAACGCAAGAACGTCCATGGGCGCGCGTTCCGCAAGCGGGACAACGAACGCACGGAACGCAACGGGAGGAACTCGCGCAACAAATGAACAAGAAATCCGTGATGCGTTCGGCGACTATCTCTTGACGCACTTCTGCCGGCCCGAGGTGCAGGACGGCTTCCGGCCTGCGCTCGGCTATGACGGCTACCTCGCTGCCTGCCGCGACACGACGCTCGGCGCGAGCTATCTCTGGCTCACGGATGTCCCGGCCGTCGCCATGAACCCGTGGACGGCGTTCCTCTCGGATTATCAAGCCGCATTTCAGGCGGCGAAACGCAAGCAAAAGTTTGCGGGTGACGGCTTTGCCTGCCTGCTCGAGACGACGGCGACGGAGGCGTTTGCGAAAAAAGGCATCGTCGAGCTCTTCGCCTCGGACTACCTCACGAGCTACGACAGCTACACGTTCCTGTTTTTCCGCGCCGGCGAGCTGCCGCTCCAAGGCACGCCGGCCGCCGTCAGCTATCTGCGCCCGTATCTCGCCGAGCTCGCGCGGAATCTCGGCGGCGACGATGTCGAATACAGCGCGGCGCTGCTAAAAGAAAGCGCACGCCTCCTCGAAGACCCCGTCGCCACGTGCCAGCGCCTCGCATCGGAAGGCACAGCGAGCGATGGCCGCCCGTTCCCGCCCGCGCCCGACGCCGCGGTCATCCGCCGCCGCACCTGGGCCACGCAGATCCGCCTCGTCTTCCCCTGGCTCGAAGAGCAGCGCATCGCCTTCCTCGACCGCCACGCAGCCGCCGCGCAAGCCCTCGTCACCTCCCGCTACATCGAGAACGGCAACCACGAGGAAATCTCTGACTATCACCTCCTCGAGATCGGCAACATCTCCTGCTGCAAGAACGACCTCGAAGCGACCGAGCGCGAGCGCCAAGCCATCGACCTCCACCGCACCGCCCGCAACGACCTCGCCCACCTCGCACCGCTGCCGCTCGAAAAATTACGAGACCTCTATGCGCATCCGCTGGCGTGAAAAAGAAAATAAGGAGTGGCACTATCTTGACGATATGGTGGATTTGCCATATCATAAACATGGAGGTGCAACGTGATACAGGATAACTTCGAAATCGAATTTTTTGAGAAGGACGATCACTCTTGCCCTGTCCAAGAATTCTTAGACGCACTTGACGACAAGATGGCCGCGAAAGTTTATGGCATGATGGACGTTCTGGCGCAAGCGGGAAATTTCCTTCGGAAGCCGTATTCTTCCAAGCTCGATGAACATATTTTTGAATTGCGTGTCAAGCAGGGATCGAATATCACGCGCGTTCTCTATTTCTTCTTCGTGGGGAGGCGCATCGTCATGACGAACGGTTTCGTGAAGAAGCAGCAGAAGACGCCAACGCGTCAGATTGAAATTGCGAACAAGTATCGGAAGATATATCTCCAAAGAAAAGGAGTGGATGAGGCATGATGTTTCGGGATTCACTGAACAAGCGACTTCAAAATCCGAATTTCCGTAAAGAATATGAAGCCATCCAGCCGGAGATGGACATCATCCGTGCGATGGTCCAGCTGCGCAAAGAACAACACCTCACGCAGGAGGAACTTGCGGAACGGACGGGCATCAACCAAGGCGACATCAGCCGCCTGGAACGCGGAACGCGGAATCCGTCGCTCAATATGCTCAAAAAATTGGCAGACGGCCTCGGGATGCGTTTGCAGATCGGATTTGTGCCAAAGGAGTTTGCGTAAGGTTTTGCTCGCTGCATACAAAACGGCGCCCATCGCGCGGAGATTCCGTACGGCGGGCGCCGTTTTGCAGTTGGAAGTTGGAGTTTTATCGATATAGCTTCCGCAGGTGCGGCAGCTATATTTACAAAAGATGCACCGAGACCGCGACGGCGCAGAAGCCGAGCACCGTCACGCCCGTCGCTACGAGCGTCTTGAGCTGCTCGTAGCGCGAGGCGAGGACGCGGGCGCGGAAAATGTCTTCATGCGACATGGAAATCAGCTCCTTTACGAATGTTTCGCTGCTTGCGCAGGATGTTCCCATGCAAGCGCCAGATCAAGGAATCGAAGGGCAGGGGCGCGCGCCATCATTTCTCTGGCGGCTTTTCGCCCGGATGCGCGAGCCAGTACGCGCGCTCGAGGGAACGCATGACGGCGTCCTTGTCCGCCTCGCTGAGCTGTCCGCCGGCGAACATGCCGGCGAGCTCGCCCGCGAGGTGCTGCGCGACGATCGCGTTGCCGTCCTGCGCGGGCGGCTGCTTGGCAGGCTTTGCCGCGTCCCCTTCGAAGAACTCGTCGACGCTCACGCCGAAGAAGTCCGCGATCTTCTGGTACATGGTGTTCTTCTGCGGGCGGCGCTTGCCGGACTCGTAGCCGCCGTACGTCGGCCGCGATACGCCGAGCGCGTCGGCCGCCTCCTGCTGCGTGATGCCGCGCTTGCGCCGCAGCATCAAAAGCCTCTCGTGGAACTCCATGGCCATCGTCTCCTTTTCTGTCATATGTCCGAACGTTTCTTTTGTTTTGTTGCACATAGTTTATCACAAGTTTATCAAACGTGCAAGAGAAATTTTACGCGGCCGCCCGTCCGCGCGCTGCGCAAAAAAATGCAGGCGCAGCGGCTTTCCATAGACGCGCCGAAAAATTTGTGGTAAAATCAAGGGCTGAAGCAACGCCCGAAGACCCCATTCGAAATTTCCGGGCGCGGACAATGGAAGGGAAGAACACATTTGGATATCCAGCAGGTTTCAAATTTTGTCATGACGAACCTCATGTACATCACGGGCGGCCTCGGCGTGCTCGTCATCGTGATGTACGCGATCATCATCAACCTCTGGCTGAACGTCTCTTATATGAAGAAACGCTACCGCAAGATGATGACGGGCGTCGACGGGCAGAACCTCGAGCGCATGCTCATCGGTCACATCGAAGAGACGCAGCACGTCGTCGAAGAGCAGAAGCGCATCGACGCGGAGAACAAGGCGATCCAGGACCTTTTGCAGAAAGCGCTCACGCGCGTCGGCGTCGTGCGTTTTCGCGCGTTCGAAGACATGGGAAGCGACCTCAGCTACGCCGTCGCGCTCCTCGACTCCGACAATAGCGGTGTCATCCTCTCGAGCATCTTCGGCCGCGAGGACAGCCGCAGCTACGTCAAGCCCATCGAAAAAGGCCAGTCGACGTACACGCTGACGGACGAAGAACACCAAGCGCTGCAAAAAGCGATGGGCTCGCACTAAGGAGAATTTATCTTGCCAGAAGAAAAAGAATCGAAGGCCGAAAGCTATACCATCAAGATCGTGCCCGACAAGGGCGACACGACGCACAGCATCACGCTGTCGGCCGGCATGCTGCGCTACGGCCTCGCCATGCTCGCCGTCTGTGCGCTGCTCTTCGTCGGCGCGTTCAGCTATGGCGTCTACAGCACCATGACAGCGCGCGCGGACGCCTCGGAGATCGAGGAGCTCCGCGAGGTGAACAGCATCCAGCAGGAGCAGCTCCTCCAGCTCTCGAAGAAAGCGTACAGCCTCCAGCAGCAGATGGAAGAGCTCACGCAGATGGAGCAGGAGCTCCGCCGCCAGACCGGCGCGCCCGCTGCCGACGACAATGCATCGGGCGACAGCGCGGACGCGCAAAACGCACAGAATGGCCAAGGCGGCCCGTATCCCGCTTCCATCCTCGGCCGGCCGGAAGAACGCATCGGCATGGACGGCGTGCGCGCGATCGAGCGCGGCAGTGTGAACATTCCTGCGTTATCTCAAATGTTGTTGCAAACAAAAGTGCATGAATCCGAGCAAGAACTCTTTGGCAGCGTCGGCGGCCCCGCGATTGCGCCGGACGTGCAGAACGTCCGGATGGCGCTCGATGATCTTGA
>Ga0256404_1004240_pt1 | contig 27421 bp, 25 predicted proteins | sample RumenRJG_01DNA_FD_185990 | JGI IMG/M metagenome (GOLD analysis project Ga0256404, IMG submission 185990) | Bovine rumen microbial communities from Lethbridge, Alberta, Canada - RJG_01 | ecosystem: Host-associated > Mammals > Digestive system > Stomach > Rumen | place: Canada: Alberta | collected...
CGTTCTGCGGAGCGAACACAGAGAAATAGGCGTGGATCGGGTCGGTGGCATTGGCAAAGTTGTTATTCTGACGACGGCTGCTACCGGACGTGACGGCAGCACCGGAAGCGAACTCCAGGGCGACGGCATTGGCAATGGCGTCCGGACCGTAGGTCATGTTGCCATCTCTGTCTTCCCAAGGCATGACCTGGAAATCAAGTACTATGTCATGGTTGACAGATGCAGGAAGAACTATACCTTTAATATTATGTTTCTTGAGAGCTTTGAAAGTAACAGGGTCGCCTTTGGCATAAGCTGTCCCCTCACTTGTAGTACCATCTTTAGCATAGGATACGAATAAGCTCCGAGTCTCCTCGACTCCGTCAACTTCAACCGTGAATTCGAGAGTAATCGAAGTAAGATTCCTCGGAGCGGCAAAGACTGTAAAGTGGGCAGATTTGGTCTTAGTAGCACCATCAGCAAGTTTAAGCTCGATCGGGCTTTTAAAGGTAGCGGTAACGCTCCTGTTCTCGTCGGAGATTGCGGGCGCGTCATCGACTGTCCAAGTTTTGTCTGTCAGATTAGGAGCGGCCGTGAACTCTCCGGAAAGGGGAGTAGCGGCAACACTGTCGCCCTTGTCGCTGGAGCTCATCTTGAATCCCGTAATCTTCATATCCTTGTCGGAGCAGACCTCGAACTCGAACGCCGTGAAATACGGGTCGAAGTTGAGCTCGACTGTGCTCTTTGCCTCTTCCTTTGCGAGAGCAAGCATGTAAGCATATTTCATATCCGGATAGTACTCTCCGTCCTTGGCCTTGGTAAGCTCCTGGGTTGCAGGGATAGCAGCCTTGGCAGCGGAAACTTTTCCGGGAGCATCGGTCTCCTCGGTCACCTCGAAAGCATTGTAAGGGTAGAGAGCGTAGAAATCATTCGTGCCTTCACCCCATACAAGACCGCCGGCCTCATTGTTTTCGATAGAAGCCTCGCTGATCTTTCCATTCGACGAGGTCCTGCCGTTTACTACATAATAATCAGAATAGTGGTTTCCGTTCAGTTTGGCAGCGACACTACTGTAGACGCGGAAAATATCGCCCTGTTTCCAGTCGATTCGCTCCCAACCAGTGGTTTCACTTTCATTGCTGTTACTGTAAGATGTACGAGTCTCAGGCTTGCCGGTGACGGCTCCGAACCTGACTTCCTGTCCAACCTTGCCGAAGGATCCTTTCTGGCATCCTGTCAAGGAAAGGAGGACGCCTGCTGCGAGCAGGAATGCTTTAACTGTGTTTCTCATTTTCATTTCCTCCTTCATTTTAATTCCATTCGGCAGTGTAGTCACCGCTTTCGTAGTCGAGGGTGTTGACCTCCTGTCCCATGGAGTTCACCCGCATGTCAGGCCCTACGGAGCCCTGCAGGATGTCCCTTTCGAGGCAGACCTCCACATTCTGCAGAATTGTCGGGCTTTTGAATTGTTTTTTCTTGTTCATACGTATGATTGTTAGTAATTTAGTCTTTTCTTTAATAAACTGTTGTTCTGCTAATTCCGATTATCGGAAGTTTAGACCGAAAATCGCCAGTACAATAGTCTGAAATACTAAAAAACTATTAGTTATAAATTTTAAGAATTATTTATTAAATAGTCTTAATGACTCCTAATTATACGCTAAATCATGACCAATCAAAGTTTTATTCGGTACCTTACGAAAAGCCAAATGTCGCAAAACACTATCCGTTCTTACTGCTTTGCCGTTGACGAATACAATAGTATGTTTCAAATTGTAAGTACATCTAATCTGCTAAAATATAAGAGATATCTCCTCGGGAAATACAGCCCGAGCACAGCAAATGTCAGGATAAGAGCGATAAATCGTTACCTTAGGTTTATAGGTAAGGGGAAATTGGCCCTCCACGGAGTCAAAATTCAGCAGGTTTCATTTCTCGGGGACACACTCGATGACAATACTTATGAGATTTTTAAAAGCTGCCTGAAGGGAGAATCCAACCTTCAATGGTATTTCATAGTATCGGTTCTTGCTACAACCGGGGTGCGAATAGGAGAACTCGTCAGGATAAAGGCTGAGCAAGTAATTCTCGGATACATTGACGTGATTGGCAAGGGCGGTAAATGTAGAAGAGTGTTTTTGACCGATTCGCTTCGAAATGAGCTGCTGATGTGGATGGAATTGATAAAAAGGTGCAAAGGACCGCTATTTAGGAATAAGTTCGGGGATCAGATAAGCACCCGCGGAGTTTCCGCTCAGCTTCAGAGGCTTGCCATGAAATACGGCGTCGACCCTGCGAAGGTTCATCCCCACGCCTTTCGGCATCTTTTTGCCAGAAAGTTCTTGGAAAAAACCGGTGATGTGGCCCTGCTTGCGGATCTACTCGGTCACTCCAGCATCGAGACAACTCGGATCTATTTACGCAAGACAAGCGAGGAGCAACATCAAATAGTTGAGAAAGTTATAACCTGGTAATAAAAAAAATTAAAAACTAGCGCCAGAATAAAAAAACATTAAAACAACACCTGAAAAAAGTGCATAAAAAAGGAGAGAAAATTTCCAAAAATGTTTGCAGAAAGAGTTTTTTTGATATAATTTTGCACTTTAATGGTATATTAGGTAAGAGCACCTAAAACAACTTTATTGAAAATTGTTCCGATAATCGGAATTATAACAATAGATTATTTTGTAATAGGTAATAGACAAAAATACTAACAATCATACGTATGAACAAGAAAAAACAATTCACAAGCCCTAAAATCTTGCAGAATGTGGAGGTCTGCCTCGAAAGAGACATCCTGCAGGAGTCGTTCAATAAGAACTCCGGGGTCTACACAATGGGTCAAGGAGTTGAGACCCTTGAGTTTACCAATGATGGTGAGAGCGGGGACTACACAGCTGAATGGAATTAAATGAAGGAGGAAATGAAAATGAAGAATTATTTACACATCGCCCTTTGCGGCATGGGAATCCTCCTCGCACTTGCAGGCTGCAAGAAGGACCCTTCTACCATAGATAATGGTAATGGCACTATCAAATTCACCGCAAGGTCTGCTTCGACAAGAATCGACACCAAGACTTCTTATACGGGAGAAGGCACCCTTCAGGATGGCAAGCTCGTATGGGAGAGAATCGATTGGAAGGCAGGCGATGAGGTGCTCATCTGGAGTAACACCGCAACTGTCCGTGCCGGAGGAAGTCATCCGGAATTCGGCGAGGCTGCGAAGAACATCGCTACCTATACTATAGAGAACCCTCAGAAGGCCAGCGATACCGAGAGTAAAGCCAATCTTGGAGACGATGCCGGAAACGGTCTTGCCTTCGTAGATAAGAATCCTGCCAATTTCTGGGGCATTTATCCTGCCAGCGCAGTAGAGAAAGGAGAAGGCAAGCAGCCGACAGCTGCAGCTGTAACTTACTCTATCTCGGACTCTCAGGAGAGCACCGTCAGCGGCAAGGTAGCAACTCCCGACATGTCGAATGCCGTTATGCTCTCTTACCTTGAAGGTGCGAAGCCTCTCAGCTCGGGTGAGACCAACCGGATGGACTTCTACGCAGCATTCACAGCTTTCCAGTTCAATATCAAGACTGAGTCCGACAAGAACTTCACTATCAAGAAAGTGGTCCTTGCTTCTGCTGACAATACCACCAAGATTGCCGGTAAGGTCGCTGCGACTATCGCAGCCGGCGGTGCCAGCACCTTTGCTGCTATTTCCGAGGGAAGCACTTCTGTTACAGCTACTTTCGATACCAATCCTGCAATTTCAAGCACCAATGATGTGACCTTCACCGTCCTGACTGCTCCTGTCGAGACCGGTATAGTCGCAACCTTCTATATCGAGTCTACAGTCAACGGCGTCACAACCGAGATCGTAAAGAGCGCGACTCTCAAGAAGAAGAATGGTTCGGCATATGAGGTCATGAAATTCGCTCCTTGCAAGAAGTATGTTATCAACGGACTAATTATCCCGACGAGCGCTTATTTCAACGATTTCACCCTCAAGCTCGAGGTTCTCGGCTGGGATGAGGTGACTGTCGCGGGAAGCGCTGATGAATTCCCCCAGGTCACCCAGTTCTCTGTTAGCGGAGAGGGTGTTCTCAATGGCGACACAGATCTTCATCTTGGCGGTCCTATAACTGACGATAATCGTCAAAAAGATCCTTACCGTCAGCAATGGTACTTCAAAACCGATCAGACAGTAACTGTCTTCTTCAAGGTCATGTTGCCTGCCGGCGGAAGCTGGGAGGTCGAGCCGGTGGATCTTCCTGAAGGCTTTGTCATCAAGAATGTCTCTCCAGCCCTTACAGACGATACAACGGTTGACCCCGATCAGCTTTGGGGACCCGTGAATGTCAAGGGAAGTACTGATGTCCAGCTTGAGATTACTTATACCGGAACGGGTACGGCTCAGTTCTATTTCCACACCTATGTATATAGCGGTGCCAATAGGACCGGGACCAAGTTCAATGTGGACTCCGAGACCCAGCTCTATGACCGCGGCCGTGGATACCACACCTTTATCGTTAACAGTTCTTTATATCCCACCGAATAAGCAGGAATAGCCATGAAAAAATACTTTACCTATATAATTATAGCTGCAGCTACTGTTTTTGCAGCATCCTGCGCTGAAGAACAAGTCGGTGTTGACAATTCCGATGCTACCGTTACCCTCCGTCTTCAGACCTCTGAGATGGAAACCAGGGCAACTGTTACTGAGACCGGGAATGTAATAGCCGGAGTGGGCGCAGAGAATACTCTTACCCATGCGGACTTCTTCTTCTTCTCGGACGCTGAGGGCACGACGCTTATTAGTCATGAGCGCCTCGAGGTCGGCACAGATGCAAGCGGTCTTGTCTCGGCAGGAACCAATATCTATGAGCATAAATTCGATGTTTCTGACGAAGGAAATCCTCTTCAGAATGCATCCTATGTCTATGTCATAGCCAATTATCCATCGGAAATCACAAAGACGACTCTTGCTGATATTCTCGATCTTGATATCAACATCGATCTAAGCGGAACTCTCACTGCCTTTGTCATGGATTCCTATGCGGATGGCAGCCTTACCTATCTCTCTCCTTCCAAGACAGCAGATAGCAAGACATTCACAATCGGTCTTAAGCGCGCAGCCGCAAAGCTCGAGCTCAATTTCAATGTAAAGGATGAGTTCGAAGATGCTGCCGGAAATGTTTGGACTCCGGTCTTCGGCCCTATGTGGGTCAATTTCCTCAATGCCAGGAAGGCCGGGAAGGTCGCAGCCAAGCCTGTTGCCTTTGATGATGATGAGAAGACAAACTACTTCAGTACTGCTCAGTATGCTCCGACGAAGGTTACCCCTGCCGCAAAGGAAGGGTACACTTCCTGGACGATTCCTGCTGTCTATACTTATCCTCAGCAGTATCAGACCTCAGATGTGACTGCTCCGTATTATAAAATCTTTATCCCCTGGGTATGCGAAAAGAAGGGTCAGAATAACTTCTATTACAAGATTATTCTTCCCGAGCTCGGATCTTTCAAGAGGAATAAGATCTATAAGCTGACAGTCGATGTCTCCGTTATCGGCGGCACTGAGGATGACTGGGCTCTCGTTACCGACCACATCTATGTGGCTGACTGGTGGGCTCCCGAGAAGATCGAGTCCAGCGTCGAAGGCGCTATGTACCTCGATGTTCCGGTGAAGCACTATGATATCTACGGAATTGATTATGTCGATGTCCCGGTTGTTTCAAGCAACAATATCCAGATTGTCAGCTCCACTGGTACCAAGCAGAATCTTTACGGGACTAATGGCAACGGCGTTCCCTATGATGTCACTGTTACACCTACAGTTACAGTAGGAGCGGACGGCAAGTCCAGTTTCAGGCTGACACATGTGCTTGACAATAATATGTATACTATGTCAGGAAACAATAGAGTCAGAAATCCCAACTTTGATTGTACTCCAATCAATTATACTGTGGTTATCAAGCATACTGAAGGCGGCCTTTCAAAGACTGTCACTGTAACAATTACTCAGTATCCTCCGATTTATGCACAGAGGGATCCTTCAAATTCCTCAGGTTCAGGTAATAATCAACGCGGTTACGTATATGTCAATAGTTATACAAATACGACGAACCACGGTGGAAGGACTAGTTATAATTATTATGCATACAATAATAATAATAATTCGCTTGGAACGCTAAATACTGGAAATGCAGAAAACAGTAACTATAATCAATATGTGGTGTCTGTGAGTGTCCTCCCGACGGGTTATAGCGTTGCTGGTATTTCCGAAAATATTATAATTGGTGATCCACGAGGAGGAACCTTACGGTATAATTATCTTGGATATCAAGCAGGTACTAATGGTGGTAGAGATAATACGGTTCAGACAAATTATAAAGCCGTTTCCTCTACATCTCAGAATATTATTGCTCCTGTAATTCGTATTGCTTCTTCTTGGGGAGCGACCGACCCTATTCGCAATTATGACAGAGCGGAAGAACGCTGTGCAAGTTATCAGGAAAACGGCTATCCTGCAGGGCGTTGGAGAATACCTACTGTAGCTGAAATAGACTTCTTGATCAATCTTTCCGATTACCAGCATATTCCTGAATTATTCTCGCCAGAGTATCACGCAGGAGGATATGGGCAACAAGCTTATTATGACGTATATTGGGCTGGTGGTCACTACGGCTATGGTGGAAAGCCTTATACTGATAGAAATCATTCAAATGCTGCTATTAATCTATCAGATGCTACTGAAAACAATAGTAGGTTAGTTATTAATGGCGAGAGATTCCAAACTTATATGCGCTGCGTCTACGACGAGTGGTACTGGGGATCTACTAAGTATGGCAATAACGGTCAGCCGACAGGAACTGCTGCAACCCAGTGGCTTGGTTATATTTTCTAATAAAACGAATAGATTGAATTGATTATGAAAAAGATATTTTACATACTTTCTGTAGCCGTCATTTTTGCTGCGGCCTGCACCAAGGAAATGACTCATGAGCAGTCTGTTCGTCCGACAACTACAGTAGCTCCGAGCGAAGGAGACATGGCTCTCGTAACCTTCAAGGTGAATGTCCCCGAGGCTTCCCTATATGCTACCCCTACCCGTGCCCAGCATAAGATTGGGGAGCAGCCAAATATTGAAAACGGAGATCTCTTTGTCGCTGTCTTCGGTGGCGGTGATGACGAGACTATTGGAGGTCAGCTTCAGCATTATCTTAAGGCGAAACTCGCCGAGACGATCAAGCATGACTACACCGGCCCTGCTATTGATGAAGAAACGGGAGCAACTATTACCAAGACATATACATATGTGTATGAGGTTCTCCTCCCGCTTTCGAATGATCCCCTTGTTCTCGAATTCATGGTAGGTGCCTGCGACAAGGACGGGAATCTCTACACTCTTGAGAATCCTCTCCCCGTCAAATATGAGGCTGAGCTCATGCCTACCCTTTACTCGCGCGATGGGTATGCTGCCTACTGGCAGAGGATTCGCGTGAGTGGGGTGCATCCGAAAGTAGTAAATGGTGAATATGTAATGACGGACTATGCGGATGACCAAGGAGCAATGCTGCCGGATGCTGACCAGGACTATGTCGCCGAGGATATTCCGGCTCTTGACAATGTCCAGCTTATTCGTAACTTTGCTAAGGTGACCTTCACCGCCAATGAAGACGCTCCGTTTACGCTTGAGCATTTCTACCTTGTTGATACACCTGTTTCAGGTTCTGTCGCTCCATATTCTAACACTGCCGGTTATAACACTGTTTATACTACGGCAACCGGCGCAGGAGCAGTTCTGGCCGCATATGAAGGATACGTCAACTCACAGGTCCTTTCATCGGGTATTTCTGGCAAAGTATTTTTAGCGCCCGGTACATTTGATTATATGTATGAAAGGACCGTCCCTAGTTACTCAACAGGCTTTGCCGAGTCAGGAGCGATGCTGGAGATTAAGTGGAAAGATATTGCGACGGTTGATGAGGCCCTTCGCGGTCAGACTAAATACTACAAAGTAGTCTTCAAGGGAACCGATGGTTATATGCCTATTCTGAGGAATATCCAATATAACTTTGAATTGGAAGACATTGTCTCGGAACAGCATTATGCTACCCCTGCTGCTGCTTATGCAGGACCTTGGCTCGGTGATGTCTCCGCCAATGTCGCGACAGCGATGCTTGACGAGATCGGTAACGGAAAGTCCAACATCAAGGTGAGCCCGATGTCAAATACATCAATCGGAGCCAGCAAGTCATTCGATATTGATTTCTATTTCTATCCGATTGCAGGCAATTCAGAAGTCGTTGTTACAAATGGAGCAACATCTGCTGCTGCCGGTGGTAAGACCGTCACTATCTCTGCTACTATGATGACTGAAGGCAATTATGAGCAGGCTATCGCGTCTGTTGGTGCTCCTGTAGTCACCAAAGTTGACGGAAAGGATGATCATGCAACTGTCACTGTTACTGTCAAGCCTTCTGTTACCGGCAAGGTACTGAAAGGAAAAGTGAGGGTCCTCGGTCAGGTAGCCGGTATGACGGCTCTCTATCGTGACGTTATCTTCACTGTCATGGAGAAGCAGGAATTCGAAACAGGATCTACCGCTTCTTCGGTTACCAAGATGACAGCTGACGCAATGGGACAGGATGTGACTGTCACCATTCAGCTCCCCGAAGCTCTTCCTCGTGATATGTTCCCGCTCCAGATAAAGATTGAAGCTCAGAACAACGGTATTTACAGTGTTCCTGATACCGAAGCCGATCCGGAGATTTCTGCCCTTCCGGTAAAGAGCGGTCCTTCTTCATTTACAACGGGTAAGAACAGCTACTACTTCTTGAAGACCATTACTTATGATGATTATGCTACGCTGAACGGTCTTACATATGAGTACACGACAGCCTTCCCTTGCAAATTCAAGACTCGTCTTGGTAACGGAAGCAATACTACTAAGATTCATATTAATGACCTTAATGAAGAGTACTTCAATGAGACAGAACTTGATCTCGAAGTAGGATCATAGGAGGATTACCTCTTTCGTTTCGAGGCTGAATACTTTAAGTCCTGTGCCACGACTTTAGCACAGGACTTTTTTATTGACTTTTTCACACGTTTTGCCATGAAATCGTGTGAGTTTTCGCAACCGCTGTCTTTTTCTCACACGAATTCGCCTGTTTCGGTGTGAAAGAAGGGCTATGAATACTAGAGTTCTGACATAATCTGCTCTTCTGATAGTCCTGTGCACTTCGCAACAATCTCAACGCTTAGACCCTCGGCAAGCATCTTCTTTGCGGCCTCTAAAAGTCCTTCTTCTCGTCCTTTCCTCTCAGCATAGGAAATATAATTCTTTATGTCACGCTCCGTTGTCATATCGTTTTCGTATTTGATCCGTTCTTCGTGCGTAAAGGTAGCAATTTTTCACACGAATTTGCCTGTTTTCGTGTGAAAACGGGGATTGATATCAGGACTCTTTCAGGTGCGCATGTTCCAGGTCTCCAACCTGAAAAGGGACCTGGAACAGTAATGAAGATTCTGCTGGTCCCCGTGTTACAAATCCCGGGAAACTCATCATGACTTAAGGGGAAAACCTTATTCCCCTGTCAAGAAAGTCGGGAAGGCCTGGATGCCGGTGCCGAGGGTGCGGGCGTAGGGCTTTGTGTGCTGGATCATGTAGCCGAACGGTTCGTCGCTCAGGAGGCAGATGCGATAATGTGTTGTAAGAACGGGGGCGAGATAAGCGCGGCAATCGTCGCGTGAGGCCCTTAGAATAGGGTCTTCGCCATAGAATTTTTTAAGGACATTGGCCCAGACCTGGGCGTAGCGATGGACAACCTTGCGGTCGTATCCGCTCTCCTCGGGAATAGCGACTATAGGGGTAATGTCGCTGTTTTTAGGGGAGATGGTTGTCAGGTATTCTTTTATCCAGTAGACACTCTTCACAGCGTCATTGAAGACGAAGCTCATGCCGGTTTTCAGCCCTTTTTCCCTTGCTAGTGAGACGTTCTTGATGATAGCCGAAGTGTCGGCAAGGGAAGCGGAGTCTACCTGGATATCGAAGTAGACATATTTGATTTTTTTGTCGGAAGAAATTGACTCCCAGTCGAGTACGTTTTCAAGGGCACCGGAGATAACGATGCCGTCATAGCCTGCAATGTGTTTAGGTTTCGGCCTTGCTGAAGTTAGAATAACAGCCGCACCAAGGGCGACGAGAAGAATAGTTCTTACTTTCATTTTCAATTAATTAAATATAACCTTTGACCCTCCGCCAGACAAACTGGGACAGCCTTGCAAAAGGCGACCAGAATACCTCGCGGGGATAGTCTTTGAAGTTGGAGAAGACGCGGCGGTTCTTTCTCATGAACCGTTTCAAGGGAGTCTCTCCTTCTTTTTCATAGTTTCTTGAGTCCATGACTCCGAAGTTACCCATCCTTATCATGTCCCTGACGAGAGTCTTTCCGTGGACATTGTCGGGAGGGCAGAGAAGGAACTCGTCCCCGATGCCGAAATTGTACTTGACCGCTGCCATTACGCTTGCGGTGAAACGCTTCATTCCTAGGCGTTTAAGCGTTTTCATGGCGGGGCCTCTATCAGAGGGGGCGAGATTCAGTAGAATGTAGTAGTAGTCCAGCAGCTGTCTCATCCCAAGACCTCCTTCGAGGTAATGGCGATACATATGGGCCATGCAGAAGACAGCGTTGAAACGCTCATCAGGGTAGGTAAGGGGAGTGCCGTCAGCAATAGGAGATTCTTTCTCGAACCACCTTTGCATCCTCGCGTTCGTGAAGGGATTGTACATCTTGCAAGGATGGAAATGCACTTCGACTACTGTGTCTTCGAAGATGTCAGCTTTGCTCTCCTGGTAGATAATGTCGTGGATGGGATAGCCTCCCTCGCGGAAGGTCGCAATAACCTTGTCCCTCTTTCCCTTGACCCAGAGGTCGATGTCGCCGCAGATGCGCCTTTCCGGCTTGGGGTAGAGGTGCGACAGTCCGGTGCCTTTGAGGATGCAGCCGCTGAGACCGAGGCGTCCCATAATCTCTTCGAGCTCAGCGACATGGGTTTCATGAGTTGCATGGATTCTTGCAATCTCATCTTTAAGCGCGCTCCATCTTTCGAGAATCTCCTTCGGAGGCATCTGGCTCTCTGGAAGCCTCATGATTCCTTCGTAGAGAACCCCCAGGAGGGACTGCATCTTTGCCATATAGAAAACCAGCTCCCAATTCTTCGGAGTCGGGTCTTTCTCGAAGGAAGAGGCCCGGCCCAATGAGATTAGAAGCATGTTTCTAAAAGGATGCATTGAATCTTAGCGGTTGTCCGGCCATCCGAAAGGATGGGGCCCCTGAGGGAGCTTTGCAAGGGGATGGTACTCGCCCTTGAGGCCGATAGGGGTTGCTGTTCGGATCTGGCTGACAATCTCTATGCAGGGACGTGCTTCGCTGATGCGGAAGCCCTCTCCTGAGAGGATTTTCTGGTAGCTCACAGTATGGAGCTCAGTGAATCCCTGGCTGAATTCGAACTCGTCGCCGTCGATGCTGAGGGACCTGTAAGTCCTTTTCTCGCCCTCTACGGCATTCGGAGGGAGGCAGTCTGCATTGATGCTGAGAAAATAGCGCACGCGGGCTTTTTCGAGCTCCAGATAGCCTGCAACACGGTCGAAGCTCATCACATGGACAATATTCTCCTTGACCGGACCGAAGATCCATTGGAGCATATCGTAGAAATGGACTCCGATGTTGGTCGCAACACCGCCGCTCTTATGGATATCTCCCTTCCAGGACGTGTAGTACCACTTTCCGCGGGAGGTGATATAGGTCAGGTCGACGTCGTAGACTTTGTCCTTCGGACCCTCGTCGACCTTTTTCTTGAGGGCCTGAATGCGGTCATGGAGACGAAGCTGGAGGATGTTGTAAGCCTTGTGGCCAGTTTCTTCCTCGACCTTCATGAGGGCGTCGATATTGTAGGGATTGAGCACTACCGGCTTTTCACAAATCACATCGCAACCGAGGCGAAGGCCGTAGCGGATGAATGCATCGTGGGTATAGTTCGGTGTGCAGATGCTCATCCAATGCAGCGGATCTCCGCTTTGCATTCTTTTCGAGCAGAAGCGGTCGAAAAGCTCGTGCTCGGTGAAGAATGAACAATCCGGGAAAAAGCTGTCCAGACGTCCTACGCTGTCGAATTTGTCGTATGCGGCAAGAAGTGTATTGCCTGTATCTTTAATTGCCTTGAGGTGCCTTGGAGCGATATATCCAGCGGCACCGACGAGTGCGAAATTTGCCATTTTAGTCTTCTTTCTCTACTGATTCTGTCTTCTTCTTGCCTCTGTGCTTGCGCTTCTTCTTGCCGTCTTCGTCTTCTCCATAGCCATATCCGCTGCCGTAGCCGTAACCATAGCCATATCCGTAGCCATAACCGTAGCCGTATCCATAGCCGTAACCGTATCCATAGCCGCGGTGCTTCTTGTACTGGACATCGTTGAGGATGATGGACATGTTGGGGAAGATCTTGTTGTCCTTGAGTTCCTGGATGTCAGGCAGCATTCGCTTGTCGACTTTGTTGGAACGGAGGATGAATATTGTATTGTCGGCAAAACGCTTGATGACGTTGGCGTCGGCGATCATTCCGGCAGGAACGGCGTCGATGATGATGTAGTCATAGCGTTCGCGAAGAACTTTGAACAGATCGTCAAGACGCCTGCTGCTAAGGAGCTCAGCAGGATTCGGCGGAATGGGTCCGGAAAGGATTGTGTCCACTCCCGGAGCGATAATGTCATGCCTTATTATCTCTTCGATGTCGTTGGTTTTGCCGGAGAGATAGTTGGAGAATCCGACCTGGCTCCTGTGGGCGAATTTATGGGTAAGTGTACCCTTTCTGAGGTCGAGGTCAAGGAGAATGACCTTCTTTTCAACGAGGGCGAGCGATGCCGCGAGGTTAGATGTTATGAAGGTCTTACCGGAAGACTCCATCAGCGAAATGAACAGATATGAGGTCGCTCCGCCTTCGGTGTTGCGCGTAAAGTCGATGTTGCTCCTTAGGATTCTGAATGCCTCCGAGATAGCATCTCGCTTCTTATCAACTATGACAATATCGCGGGTATCGCCCTTTTCCTTCGAAGGAATTTCTCCGAGAATCGGGATATTGACATATCCCTCGACATCCTTGCGATAGCGGATCTTGGTGTCCATTATCCTTCGGATTACGAAGAACAGAAGCGGAATGAGAAGGCCGATAAGAAGGCCTATGAGCATATTCTTCTTGGTGTTCGGGGCGACGGGGGAACGGTTGATGCGGGCCTTGTCGATGACTTTGGCGTTACCCTCGATAGAAGGCTGGCTGATAAGAAGCTCCTCTCTCTTGCTGAGAAGGGTGAGATAGAGCTGCTCCTTGATGCCCTGTACTCTGGAAATATTGTCGATATAGAGCTGACCTGTAGGTACCTGGCTGATTTTGGCAGCTGCCATCTGGTTGATTCCCTGGGCGGTTGCCATCCTCTGGGAGATAGCACCGATATATGAGCTCAGTAGCTGATTCAGATTGCTCTTCAAAGTAGCCTGTTCAAGCCTCATGTCCTGGACAATCGGGTTGTTGGTGGTACCGGACTCTTTGTATTTGTCGAGCTTTAGGACCAGTTCGTTGAAGCGGGCAATGGTCTTTTTGATATTCTCATCCTCGATGTTGATTGTCATCGGGAAGAGCTTGTTTTCAGAGTTTGAGTTGGTGAACTGGAGAAGGTACTGTGCATGGGATATCTGCGCCTGTAGCCTCTCGAGCTCCTCGGAACTCTGGATGCTCTGCTGCATGTATGCCTGACCGTAATCCTTCAGATTGAGGAGCTGGTTGTCCTTTTTGAATGAAGCTATCTGGGATTCCTTGGCACCGAGCTCGGAGTTGAGCTGGGCAATACGGGAATTGATATATTCGGAAGTCTGGTTGATAATATCCTTTTTCTCGAGAACGGTGTTGTCGTTATAGACGCGGATCATCTCGTTGAGGATGTCGGCAGCTCGGATAGGGGAGGTATCATGGAGAGAGAAGTTGATAATTCCGTCAGAGGTGCTGTTGCGGGCGATATTGACGCGGTTGCGGTAGCTGTTGGCAACATCGTAGATATTGAGGTGGGATACCGTAATCGGGTTGTCATAGAAGAGCTCCCTGAGGGCCCATGTGGGGTGGACTGCGACGCGTCCTATCTGGGTTGAGAGTGTGTCCCCGAGGCGTCCTTTCACGGGCTCGAGCTCGCCAATTCCGATCTGGATGGAAGAGTCCCTGCTGACAGTCACTGAAATAGTGGCGTAATCGGTCTCCTTGAGATCCGGAAACTCCACAGTGATAGGGGATTCCTTGTATAGGTCCTTGGTCCTTTTGACGAGTCTTGTCTTATATTTATAGGTCGTCCCCAGATTGAGGTTTTTGGCAACCTCAATCATCGGGGTCTCCGACTTGAGGACAATGATCTCGTCATTGATGGCGTTCATCGTGGTCGCAACTCTTCGGTTGGTGATGTTCTCGAGCATCGAGGCACCATTGTCAAGGCGGTTGCGGGTGATGGACTTGATCATTATCTTCGCGTGGCTCTCATAAATGCGATCGGCGCGGTCGCTCTTATAGAAGGCGATGGCCGCACCGATGGCTCCGAAGAGGAGAAGCCAATGGAGATTTCGTACTATTGTATAGAATATGTCTTTCCCCGAAAGGGCGTTGGCGTCTTTCTTCTCAAGGAAGGAAAGATCGTTCTCTTGGGAATTGTTGGTCATTTTCTTGTTGGAGGAACTTATTGAGTTTGACTGTATAATCTGTAGGTCATATATGCGGACAGCACGCCGACTACAGTTGATGCTACAGAGAAGATAGGAGTCCAGTTCCTGAAGGAATCGAGGAAGTTCTTGTAGCGGACATCCTGAGTGATGATGAAATCATTCTGCTGGAGCATGTAGTAGGGGTCCTGGAAAATCTTTGAAGATCTAGGATCGAGATATCTCATGACCATCCTGCCGTTGACTTCCCTCATTACAGCGATCTTGCGGCGGTTGGTGTACTGGTTGAGGTCGCCGGAAAGGGCGAGAGCCTCGAGGAAGGTGCAACGCTCGTTGGGAATGGTTATGGCCTTTCCTCCGTTGGATCCGAGGAAGAAAATCTTATAGTCGCGGAAACGGACCATTACGAAAGGGTCGCTGATGTAGCCGCCGTCTATGAGCATTTGACGTACTTTCTCCTGGAGCTTCAAGCGGGTCATACCGGCCGCGTGGATGGTGCCGAGAACGGGCATTTCAATGTTGCCGTACTGGTCGACGAGGTAGGAAAGGTTTCTTGTGGTGTAGTTTCCAGCAGTGACCTGCGAATTTCCTCCAATATTGAAAGGCTTCGCAAGCTCGTTGTCAAAGCAGGTTACCACTATATCAAGCTCGTCATATGGGCTTACTACAGCCTCGAACTTGTTCTCAAGCTCGATCTGCGTGTTGTGAGTCATGTCCTGGAGGTAGGCTATCTGCTTGTTGGTGACACAAGATGCCGCCATGAGCGCTGTCACGGCCAGAATAGCTAATGAAATGATTCTGCTCTTGATTTTCATACCAAATGAATATTATTTTCAACCTACAAATATAGTTTTTTTTATTTTAATATTTCTACTATTCTTTCGCACGCTTGTCCGTCTCCATACGGATTTACCGCTTTACTCATCGAAAGATAATGGTTCTCGTCGTCCAGAAGGGCTGAAACTTCCCCTACAATGAGGTCTCTGTCGGTCCCTACGAGCCTAACAGTCCCTGCTTCCACAGCCTCCGGCCTTTCGGTAGTATCTCTCATTACCAGGACCGGCTTCCCGAGTCCAGGAGCTTCCTCCTGTATCCCTCCGGAGTCGGTGAGAACGAGGTAACTCTTCTCCATAAGGAAGACAAAGTCCAGATAGTCAAGTGGTTCTATGAAAAAGAGATTCTCTTTCCGCTCTTCCCCAAAGATTTCTTTGATAGGCCTTCTTACATTGGGATTGAGGTGCATCGGGTAAACAAAATCGACATCCGGGTATTTCTCGGAAAGATCCTTGATTCCCCTGCAGATATTGAGGAACCCCTCTCCGAAGTTCTCCCTGCGGTGGCCGGTTATGAGTACGAGCCTTCTGTTACGGGAAGTGTCGTATCCGTGCTCTACAAGATCAGCGGCAAGTTTTTCCTGAAGTTCATGATCATTCTTAATCCTCAAAACGACCTGCTGAAGGGCATCGATGACTGTATTGCCAGTAACTGTAATCTTCTGAGGGTCAACTCCTTCCCGGAGAAGATTGTCTTTGCTGAGAAGAGTCGGGGAGAAGTCGTATGTGGCAATCCTGCCTGTAATCTGGCGGTTCATTTCCTCCGGCCATGGGCTATAGATGTTATTAGTCCTGAGGCCGGCCTCGACATGGCCGACGGGAATCTGGCGATAGAAGGCTGCAAGGGCCGCGGCCATGGAGGTGGTGGTATCTCCATGGACCAGGACGACATCCGGTTTTTCCTTGTCGAGAACATCCCTCATCCCGGTAAGGACCCTCGATGTGACATCGTACAGGTCCTGTCCCTCTTTCATTATCGCAAGGTCATAATCGGGCTTTACATCAAATATATTGAGGACTTGGTGGAGCATCTCCCTGTGCTGCCCGGTGACGCAGACAACCGTCTTGAAATCAGCGGGATGCTTCTTAAACTCCCTTACTAACGGGCACATTTTGATAGCCTCCGGCCGCGTCCCGAAAACGAGCATTATTTTTTTCATTTGAAGGACAGATATTTTGAGTTGAGTTTTTTAAAACAGATTTTGTTCCTAAAAGTCTATAAATTCAGTGATTATTGGAAACAAAACGAGAAGCGATGGCTCTTTTTAAGATGTTTTTTGCATTCTGCAGAAATAGCTCTTTGCACCATGCGGGGCCGAAAGGGTTCCAGCGTTGAGGATGGACTGTAATCATGAGATTTCTCGGGATTCGGCCGGAGCGGAGACCTTCGATTACATCGTCTGTCGAGTGGAAAACTAGACCTTTTGATATCCACTTATCCTGATACCCTGGGATTTTATCCCTCACGCTTACCTTGTATCCATCCCATCGCCGGCCGGTGTCGGTGAGGTAAAAGGTCTTTGAAAAATCTGTATCAAGATAAGGCTCTATTTCTATTCCGAGGGTATGGTAGTCGTATTTTTTCCATATATCCCTGCTGTCAAAGGGCGAACGAGGACTTCCATGCATAGAGATGCTTCTGACAGGAACAATCCTTCTGAGCGCTTCAAGATTCTTGCAAAAATCCTCATAAGCCTTGTCCACATCCCCTTTGCATGTAGTTAGCGACTCGTAATGATAGCCAATATCATGTCCGAGGGAAGCAATTTCTTTTATAATGGCCTCATCCCAGCTCTCAGGCACCGCACGGAAATAATAGATACCATAAAGGCCTTTTCCCGATTCCATCTTTGCCGTCCGAAGCGAGTTCTGCGGCTTCAAATCGACATCGTGCCGAAGCGTCAGCGACTCGAACGGATAGGCTTTCAGCGCATCTAGAAGGGCGGAGTATTTATCAAGAGTGAAGTCCATATTGATTACATTCTTTTATTTTCTGCCCGACAAAAGTCATGATATAATTAATCTCTTCTTCCGGGACTCCGCAATCCTTTGCAAATGCAGGGAATCTGCTGATTCCGTATTCAGCCTCCTCAATCAGTTTCTGCGGATTTCTAATCCCCTGTTTATTCGCAAACTCAATTAAGTCAGCCCCTGTGATATGGTCTTTTTTTCCATTGATAGTCATCTGGTGGGCGTTTGCCCACCTTCCATTGGGATTATAGCTGAATCCCATATCGTAGGCAGGAGACAAACGCCATTTCCCACTTTCATCCATCAAAAAAGAAATATTCTTGGTGTGGTCATCCATATTTACGGACATAACATTAAAGACCATCCTACGGAATAGTTCTTCAGAGTCACGGTAATCAAGACCTAACCTTCTCATTGTTACGAATGCTTGTTCGTAAGAGTAAGCTTGAGGGCGTCTGAAATCATAATGTGCCAGACCGCAGAGAGTCTGCATGTGAATTTTTTTGCCTTGATAGCGGTCGAACCTTTTTGTCATGAAATGAGCGCGCTCATTCTCTTCCATTAGACGACACTCAGTCATATTCATACCTCCAGCTGATACACACTCGGAAAACGCATACTCTCTTCTTCCGAAGTTGGAAGCCTTCATAGGACGTCCATTGGAATCAAACCCGTCCAGTTTCAAAAGCCAGTAGTCAAAACCTTCAGGAGCTTCAACTTGACCCGATCGTATCTCGCCGGTGGTGTCATTCAGGGCAATTATAGCTTTAGCTCTTTGCCCGCCGGCAGATGTCCCGATTCTTATAATATCGAGGACAGCTTGACTTTTTTCTTGAAGGTTTGTTCGAAAACTCTCTTTAGAAGCCAAAATATCTCTGGCAGTCTTTACTAAAGAATCGATTTCAAGAGTAGAACTTTCTTCAAGAGATGTCTCTCTTGATGGCTCGAACTCCAGTGCTCCCATGCATCTTTTGCCTTGATATGAAAGTACTTCCAGGATGTTTGCTTCGCTTCTCCCCGTCTCTGCTAGCCATCTGTCAAGAAGGGAACGCCCGAAACTGTCAGGCAAAGAATCCGAAATCATTCCGGGTAGGCCGGAGAATGAATCCCGATTCAAAGAGGGAAAACTATAAACGGTCCCGGGAACTGCTGGCATTTGTAGTGGGGAGGGCTGGAGTCCGCTTCTACAAAAGGCGTCGAAGTACTCAAATTCTGCGAATCCGTCATTTCGCAGAGATAGAACGCCAATCGGTCTACCGAATAAGAGTACTTTTAGAGTTCTAATCATGGCCTCGTGGTTTGGATGCGCGTTTTCTTATTTTTCTTCCCTCTTCCAGTTGTAGCAGTTCAATGGGAGAAAAATGTCTTTCTTCAAAGAAAGGAGATAAGATGTCGAGACGGTTTAGGGCACGGAGGATATAAATCAGGGAGAGGAGCTGGACTCCTTCTCCTTTCTCTGATTTTTGTAATGTAATTAAAGATATACCAGCCCTTATAGCAACCTCCCTTTGTGTGAGGTTAGAAAGAAGCCTCCATTCTTTAATTTTAAGCCCGATTCCCTTTAGAATTTCGGAATCAGACATCCATTTTATATCTTCCATAAAAGATGCATTTATTATATGTTATGTTGCAAAACTATGAATAAAATATAATAAATGCAAGTATTATTGCGAAATCTATTTAAACCGCCATTGGTAATCAGGATCCTCCTTCATGATTCTGAAGCTTTCGGGATAGGACTCAATGAACCAGGTGAGGAACTTGGCGTAGTCTATTTTCTCTGAAAGCATCTTCTGGCGGCGCTCACCGAAAATTACTTTTCTGTTTGGGGTACTGAGAAGATTCTCAATTGTTTGATATAAAGAATCTTCTTGGTCTGTCTTTATCCCATACCCAAGTTTGTATTTGTCTTCAAAATCCCTGAATGTGCCAATCCGTCCTACAAAATCATTGAACCGGATGAACGGTATCCCTAAAACAGCAGCTTCTGCCGCCATGGTCTGACTATCTCCGATATATAAATCAGCAAAAGCCATGACGTGGTGCATATCTATTGTCCTAATGTGGATTCTGAAAGATTCGAATTGTGGCTCTAGTGGTCTTTCTGACGATATATAAACTCGACCATACGTTTTTAATATATCAATCAGTTTTTGAGCTATTCTTGTATTGATTCCATTTATTCCTTCGTCGTGATGTGCCTTTAGTTTGGCAAATCTTAGAATGAAGTACGGGGTGTCTGTTGAAAAATACTGTTTAACTACATTGATGTCGGGACTAAAATGATTTGGATGAAGGTATGCTAACTCGTGATATGAAGCATATTTGATTGATTTATTTTCTAAGTTGAAGTTGTTGCAAACATCTGGGGACAAAAGAGTTTCGATGAAAGGCCCAGCTACCTTTCTGAAAAGAGGGACGATATCCATATCATCTTCTCCTGTATTGATACGGTATTTTCTAGTCAGCCAACCTACATGTGCCACCTCTGGCGTAGAACCAGTCAAAAGGTCAATCTTATGTTTCTTGACAAAACAGAGTATACGCCAATCGCGGACGACCATGTCCCATAATATTCCTAGTTTGCTGTTTCTATGAGCTTGAGGAAGAATATTCCAATACGGCAATTGGGATTCTTTCAGTAGGTCTTCGAGAATATCTTTCGTCTTTATGAGAATAAAGACTTTGTGCCCATCAGACATAAGATTATGAGCGACGAACTTATAAAGATGGAAATGCGCAGGATGACTTAGTTGTATAAGAATATTCATGGGTAATACGTTTTCAAGACTGGAGAATGCTACTGAGGTCCACGCATTTTAGTTTAGTTCCAAGGCTGACCATGTTGTAATCAGGCACATCATGTTCGATTGTGCATCCTGTAGAGATTACAGCAAATTTGCCAATACGTACCCCAGGCATGATTGTACATCTTACAGACACTATTGCATTTTCTCCGATTATTGTTGGCTTAACTTCGGCTTGAAATACTTTAGAATATGTCTCGAATGGATTGAAATGAGTCAAAATCATAGATTGAGCATTGATGCTTGCTCCATCGTAGATATAGATATACTCTGGGTACATATTGTCTAAAAAACAGTACCTTCCGATATATACACCTTTCCCAATATGGCAGCCTCTCCACCTATGAAACTGAATTCTCCACGAATTAATAGGGCACCCGTATGCCCATTTGGAAAGAACAGTATTTAAAATTTTGCGAACCTTTTGCCCAAAAGAGCGCTTTGGGTGTCCGTAGGGTATGATTTTCGGCTCCTTTATAATCCAATCATTGTTTTTACTCATATCTTATAGTTTGGTTTTCAAGATTGTTACAATAGAGGCAAAATCTTTCATTTCGGCTATTTCTTCTGGCTCTAAAGAAATCCCGAATTCATTTTCAAGTTCCAAAACCAGGTCAAGATGGTGGAGAGAATCCCAAGCTTCACAGTTCTTCTGTGAACTTGTTACGTAGATGGCCTCACTGTGGAATGCCCTTTTCATAATGTCTAGTATCTTATCTTCCATGGCTGTTACTTCATGACAATAGTAAAGTAATCTTTGATTATTAAATCTGATTGAAAGAGATTAATCATATAAGTCCTAGTTCCATTTGCCTCTTCAGAAATGCATCGGAAACCGCAATGTTCATAAAAATCTTCTGTTTGCTGATTCTTAGCTGTTGGAATGTAGCAAGATTCGATGATTTCAATTCCATCATTTTTCAATTGCTGGAGAATACTCATTATAAAGGCATATTCAATTCCTTTACCAAGAATTCGGCAACTAAGCAAAAAAGAATCAATCATGTTGCCCTTGACAATGGCGCAACCACAGATGCCGCTATCCCCGAACCGATCAGTCACGCTTATGCACCATATACGGTAACCCTGGTCAGCCATATATCTGATATCAGTATCTTTGTATCGCTTTGTAGTTAGATTAAACTGGTTCGTTTTCTGTGTTAATTGAGCAATGCGAGGAATGTTGTAGTCATTAGCCTTTTCAATTACCAGTTTCATTTCAAGACTTCTGAGAAAATCCTCCAAGTTCGAAAAATGTCTTTGAGATCCAGATCGGAGTGCATTAGCCCTATACTGTTCTATCTTTGCTTTATCTTCTTCAGTTACCGAGTAAACCTTGAAATATGTATCGACTAAATCTTTATAAAAAATGGGTAAATCATATGGCTGTGCAGGGAACTCGGGAACTGATACTTCTGGAAGCATCTGCCGAACAAGCTCACGCTCTGACGGATTGTCATCGATAAAGACCATACTATCCAATCCTATATTTAATTCGTCCGCTAAAGACTTTATATTTGACACTTTGTCAAGCCAATTGATTCTCCATGCGACAAAGTTGTCTTCTCTAAGTATCATGAATGGATTGTCTTTCCAGGCCTCAAGTACATCTTTTTCATTATTTTTAGAGCATGCCGTAAGGATAATTCCACTTTGCGAAAGATTTAGAAGAGCCTTTTGGAAAAAATGAAAGGCCTTACCAGGATAATCACCACCTATTTTTATTCCTTCTTTTCCGTCTTCTCCGAGAACACCTCCCCATAGAGTATTGTCTAAATCAAGAATGAGACATTTTTTGCGCTTAAGAGCAATTTGTGACAACTTTTTCTCAAACCATTCGCTAAAAGGCCTTGATAATCTAGGATTGATGCCCATTTGAGAAATAAAATAATACTTCCAGTCTACTAAATCCTTTTTCGAATACTGATTCGTGAAATCAGCGAAATCGATAATCTTGATATTTGCATGCTCTTTTCCCGCACAATACAATGTTGCATTGTAACCAGCAATAGAATCTCGAACAATTGTGTCCTGTTCTATCGGTGATATATCGAACAAGAGTTCCATTGTAAGAACTACAAAAGTTTTGTCTTTTGGAATCTGCGAGAGAACAATTTGAAATTTTTGAGTGAATCCGTCAATTTCACTGGCTATCTTTCCCTGGTCAGAGCCCATCGGCGCTTGATAAAACCAGAGGTACGAATCATCTTCTGGGATGACAGAAATGTCATCATACCCAGAGAATTTATAAGACTGAGGGAAGAATCGCTCTATTGTATTGTTCCTGAAAACATACATGGTCTTAGTACTCTATCAAAGGTGAGATATTACAATCAGAGAGATCTAATAGGACGCTACCCCAACTCAACCCGGCACCAAAGCCGGAGAGAACAACTTTTTCCCTATTAGGATATTTGTTCCATAATTCAGAAACAATGGTAAGAGGAATTGAGGCAGAGCTCGTGTTTCCGAATTTGTTTATACTATAAGGGGTTTTCTTTTTGTCAAACTTTAGCCACTTAGTAAAAAAGTCAGTCATGAATCTATTTGCCTGGTGATATATAAGGAGGTCAAGCTCTTCGAGCCGGACCTCTGCTTTTTCTAGAAGATTCTTTATGTCTCGAGGCTCTTCTTTCATTCCAAAGTTGAATACTCCCATCCCATCCATTCGAAACTGTCCATCGGTCCGGCGGTCGCCGTTCTCATCAGTCCTTTCAATCAGAGACTCAAAAGTTGAAGGGTTGCGGTACCCTCCAGAAGGAATCATCATGACGTCAGCCCCACTTCCATCTGAGTGCAATGAGAAAACAGATGAGCCATAGTCTCCTTTTTCAATAAGAGTAGCTGTCCCAGCATCGCCAAAAAGTGGAGTATTGACTTTATCATAACGAGATACAATTTTCGACATTGTCTCTCCTACGAGAAGCAGTACTTTGTCTATTCCAGGTTGACTTGCGTAGGAAAATGCAGTAGAAAGACCATATACATATCCCGAGCATGCCAAATTTATGTCAAAGGACAAAGTGTCAGATGAGAGCCCAAGTCGATGTTGAAGAATTGGTGCAGTCGCGGGTTGATGAAAGTCCGGTGTCTGGCTCACGAAAATAAGAGCATTAATGCTGGATTTTTCTAAGTTGTTATCAATGATAAGTTTTTCGGCAGCTTTATAGCACAAGTCTGAGGTACAGGTGTCTTTATCAGCTATTCGTCTTTCTTCTACTCCAATGTTTTTGATAACTTTTTGAATCTCTTCTGGGCCCATGAAATAATTGAGATCCTCTGATTTCTCAATTTTGGAAGGGACACATGCTGATATTGCTTTAATCCCAATATTGTTGAAAGTTATGAATGCCATATCATGCTTTTGGTTTATTCTTGCAAACTTCGTCTATTAATTCTTGCCAATGATTCATTATTGCTTCGGAAGAAAAACGTGAAACGCTCCTTTGAGCTTCTGCTGCCATTGTCACACGTGTTTCATCATTCTTCATAAGATTAATTAGTTCTCTTGCGTAAGAATTAATATCGCCGTTATTAATTATAATGCCGTTTTCGCCATCCTCGATAATATCAGCAGCTGACTCAAAAGAATTGAATGAAATCAAGACGCACCCTCTTGCAGCGGCCTCCAAAAGGACCATCGGGAATCCTTCATAGCTACTTGTCATGCAGAAAACACTACCTGTTTGATAATAATCTTCTGGATTAACATGTCCCATAAAATGAACTCTTTCTAACCCTATTGTATGGCTCAATTCTATTGCTGTTTCATTATTCCCTCCACAAATGTTCAGTTGCCAATCCCTTAATTGTTCTTCTCGTTCTACAATGGCCCAAATTTTCAATAGTAGGTCAATTCTCTTAGACTTACTTCCGACTCTTCCCACAAATAATACTTCTTTCTTTTTATCATAAGACTTATGACTTGCCTCTATATCAATTTCTGAGAGAAAGTTTGGAATGGCAATGACTTTATGTGGATATATCTTAGAGGGAATAAAACCTTTAAAAAAAGTCTCTGATAATAAAACCATTCTATCAGCATGGGCTGTAATATAAGAGAACGCCAATGAATTATATATGCTATGCGTTATGGAGTATAAATGATTGAACAAGCAGTTGTTTAATAATTTTGAAAACTTAGGTTTAATCTTGTGCTTATCAAGGAAATCCGTAAGATTACTATGAAAAAATGGAGTGCTATGCCATAAACAGATAAGCGGACATGGTGGATTAAAAGGTCTTTTGATTTTCAAAGATGTCATATGCCATATGGCTATGTCGATCTGGTTGTTGATTAGAAAAACATTAAGACCTGAATATTGTTCCAGCGAAAACAAATGATAAAAGATTACTATGTCTCCACGTTCTCTAAAAGCCTTGGCCATATTGAAAATAACTCTCGCGACGCCATTTCCAAAATGTACTCCGTCTGGCTCGGGATATCCAAGAAACGCAATTCTGGTCATAATTATTATAATATGCTATATCCCCCGTCAATGACTAATTCTGTTCCAGTTACATATGTACTAGCATCAGAAAGTAAAAAGACTATCGCATTAGCTATATCTTCGGAAGAGGCAAAACGCTTCATCGGGCAACTTGTTCTTGCAGTTTCTTGCAGCATATCCTCTGTTACATTTGACGTTCGAATCATAGGTGTATCTGTTGTCCCGGGTAAAACGCAATTCACTCTGATTTTTTTACCTGCAAGATCAATTGCCATGTTGCGGGCCATGCCGACGAGGGCACTCTTGGATGCTGAATAGACCGAGTTCCCGGGATGTACAATTCTGGGGCCGTCGATAGAAGATACGAAAACGACAGAACTCCCTTTTTGTAATTTCTTCTTGGTCAAAAGATGTTTTACGAGCATTACCGGAGAAAAACAATTGACGGAGAATACGGATTCAATTTCTTCTTGATTAATAAAAGGGAATGGATTCATGTCCGCTATTCCTGCGCAGTTGGCAATCCCGTCTATCTGCGGGATAAAAGGAATCTGGCGTTCAATTGAAGCCGGGTCGCTGAAGTCCATGATTATCGAACTATGACAATCTCCTTGAAGACTCTCCAACGTGTTATTCAATCTGTCTATATTGCGCCCCGAAACCACGACCTTTGCCCCCATTTCGGCACACAGTTGAGCTGTTGATCTCCCTATTCCGGAAGATGCTCCTGTGACAAGAATTGACTTTCCTTCGAGTGAGAATGGATTATTATTCAACATGAGACATCACTATATTAAACAAATCCATTATTGTTTCAGCGTTGCGCATCTCTTGGGCGGAAATCGCTACATCATATTCGGTTTTAATCATAGCCATTTCGCTAAGTGCCATAAAAGAGCACCATTCATCCAGATCACGGAATCTTGTCTCGGGATTGAACAATTCGGTTTCTGTATCTTCAAACTGTTCTGCAAAATTCTTAATAAACTCTTTAATATCCATATGTGATAAAAATACTAATTACAATGATGAAAAATTATGCCAATAATGATTTATAGACTCCTTTAATTCGTAATGAGACCAAACTATTTGTAAGACCTTTTTCTATAATAACAGACTTGCCTGTTGTACGAAACTTAGAAGCAAGGGCTTTCTTCACGATTTCAGCGATTGTCACTGAGTTCCTTTTGGCGATACAGCATCCGTCAACGCCTTTGATTTGTTCTTTGACATCCCCGACGTCTACACTGACTATTGGGCAGCCGCAGGCGAGGGCTTCTTTTATGACTTGCGGTGAACCTTCGGAGAGGGACGTCATTAGAAAGCAATCGACAGCGTTCATTAGAGTAGCAACCTCAGATCGAGTATATCCCTTTAGCTCAAGAAGTTCCGCTTCTGGAACCAGAGCCATTGCCGAAATAGCCAGAGGAGCATTTTTCACCGCGTTGTCAAAGGCTCCGGCAAAAAGGACGTATTTCTTATCGGGGTCAAGGCCCATAAGTTTTCTCGCCTTAGCTTTATCCATCTCAGGATAGTCTTCGAGATTGATCCCACAAGGGATCAGAGCATAGTTTTTACGGACTTTTGCAGTGTCGATATTCTTTTGGGAGACAAAGATATTGAACTTGGATAGTCTTATAGCAATCTTCGAAAGTTTTAGGATCCGAGGATCGTTGATATCGCTTCCATGATAGGTTGTGACTACCGGGACTCTTCTTTGAAGGTTGGCTAGAAGTCCGCAGAGACCGTAGTGGGCATGGATGAGGTCGGGATGGTACACTTTTATGGCTCTTTTTAAGCCCCGGACTTGGCTTAAGTACCCCGCGAGCCCTCTTTTTGTCACCGGAAAGAATTCAAAATCAACTCCTTGCCCTTTCAAGGCATTGACCTGCTCCACTATGAATGGAGCATATCTGCCTTGTTTGCATCGAGCTACAATCAGGACTTTCATGTTAGGTACTCGAGGATTGTATCAAGTATCTTGGTGGCGGCATTCCCGTCTCCAAAGAGCCTCGGGAAGGAAACACTTTGGCCGGAGAGCTTGTTGTATGCTTCCTTGATTGTATCTCCGTCAGCATCGGCTATAATCCCGGCTCCATGGGTGACTATCTCCACCCACTCTGTCTCTCCGCGGAGAATGACGCAGGGCTTTTCGAAGAAGAAAGATTCCTTTTGTACACCGCCGCTATCGGTCATCACGATATGAGCGTTCTTTTCAAGCACAATGATGTCAAAGAATGATGCCGGGGGGAGAATTTTGACCTTTGGAGAGGACTTCAATTTCTCGTAGACATCGGGGCGGAGGTTTTTAGCGAGGAGGTTCCTTGTCCTAGGATGAAGGGGGAATACAAGGTCCTCACCGTTCGCTTCGGCGATTGAGATGAGGGCGGCAATAATCGATGTCAATCTCTCCGGAGAATCGGTATTGGCGGGTCGGTGGATGGTTGTCAGTATATATTTTCCGGCTCTCAGATTGTTCTCTTTCAGGATGCTGGACTTTTCCTCGGCGATGGCAGCGAAGTACATGCTATTATCGTACATCACATCACCGGAGTTTACGACAAGGCGCCCTTTCCCGCCGGAGAATTTTGCAGGGCTAGTCATGAAGCCCTCCTTTCGGAGGTTGTCGATGG
>Ga0256404_1004242_pt1 | contig 27412 bp, 26 predicted proteins | sample RumenRJG_01DNA_FD_185990 | JGI IMG/M metagenome (GOLD analysis project Ga0256404, IMG submission 185990) | Bovine rumen microbial communities from Lethbridge, Alberta, Canada - RJG_01 | ecosystem: Host-associated > Mammals > Digestive system > Stomach > Rumen | place: Canada: Alberta | collected...
TAGGAATGAACCAGTGCTGGTGCGCACAGTCTCTTCATCTGAAGGGATATGAGGGCAGGATCCATATCAGCGGCGGATACGGCACGATGGGCTGCGGACTTCCGTTTGCCATCGGTTCGTCCATCGCACAGGGAAAAGCAAAGTCATTCTGCGTAACGGGTGACGGCGGATTCCAGATGAACATCCAGGAGCTTGAGACTGTACACAGAGAGCAGCTTCCCATTAAGATTTTTATTTTGAATAACCATGTCTTGGGAAAGATCTCAGAGACACAGTATTTCGAGCACGAGGGAAGATATGCCGCTACGGCTATCTCAGGCGGCTACACCGTTCCTTCATTCCGGAAGATATCTGAAGCATACGGCATCAAGGCCGCTACGCTCGCGTCATACGAAGAACTCGACAACTACAAGGAATGGATCGAAGATGACGAGCCTTGTCTTTTCGACATTCAGTTGCCTGAGGCATCTTTCCTTACGCCGAAGATCAAGTTTGAGACCGGCAAGATGAGACCTGAACTCGATAGTCGTATAATTGATGAAGTAATTCGTATATTGAAAACAAAAAACAGTTCAACATCAAAAAAATGAGGGCATTATGGCAGATCATCCATTTGTAACTATTATTATTCCTTTTTACAATACACCGGAAAAAGAATTTAGAAGGTGTATAGACAGTTTAATTAAACAGACCTGTGGTGACTTTGAAGCCATCGTTATTAATGATGGCAGTGAAGAGAAATATAAAGATGTTCTTGATAATATTGTTAGTTTGGATTCTAGAGTTCGCTTGATTAATAAAGCTAATGAAGGATCCGCTGTTGCTCGAAATCTTGGTATTTTTGAAGCTAAAGGCGAATATATTATGTTCCTTGATTCTGATGATGCACTTACGGATTTTTGTTTGGAAGAGGCTATTGACGCTGTAAATAAATATAATGCTGATTTAGTTATAGGCGGTGTACAAAGAGTTACGGAAGAAGAAATAGATTCATTAACCCTAGATAAACAGACGACCACAGACATAATTAAAGTTGGCCCAGATGATGGAAGGGACACTTTAATGGCCCATATGATTGGATATACAAATGAGATGTTTAACATTAAAAACGGCTATATAGGAGATGGACCTGTTGCTAGAGTAGTCAGAAGGTCAATTGCCTCTGAGTCGCTTTTTTCAAGAGAGTCTATGTGGAGTGATGACACTATCTGGAATACAAAAATGTTGAAGAAATGTGAGAATACTGTAATAATTGATGATCTTTGGTATAAGTATCTGATTTTTCCGTTTTCTAAGACTAGAAGATTTAGACCTAATTGCCCGAATGAATTTGATTTTAGAACTAAACAGGAATTGGATTTATTTAAAGAATTATGGCCTAACTGTATGGATGGCATATATGTTCGGGTTTTTAATGATATCTTTTTGTTTTGTAGAACTTTTCTTTTTCACCCCAATAATCCATTGTCCTGGAAAGAAAAGTATGGAAAGTATAAAGAATGTATACACGGAGATGCCTATAGAGAAGCTTTAAAAGAAGTTGATTTTAAGAAAGATAAGCGATTTATAAACCGAACTGCTAAAGAAATACTGAGATTTACAGCTTATCATGGTCCTAATATTGTTTCGTATTGGATATTGAAAACGTTTTATAATATGCGTAAGAACACTTTATGAAATATATTGTAGATAAAAGGATTAATTTGCTATTGCAATGATTATCGATATTTTAAGAAGAATACATTTTAAACTTTTTAAACTTCAACAGAGAAAGAATAATGTCATAATTGAGAAAAAAGCTCTTGTGACAACAGATACATTCTTTGAAGGAAATAATACCGTTCATAGAAATGCATATGTTTTCTGTTCTCATATTGGAAAGGGTTCATATATTCATGAAAATAGCTCAATAAAAAGATGTCTGATCGGAAGATATTGTTCTATTGGACCTAATGTTAGAATTGTTGAAGGTAATCATCCTACGAGGACATATGTGTCCACTCATCCGCTATTGTACGCTGACAGAGAAATGGCAGGGCTTTCTTTTGGTGCACAATCAGATTTTAAAGAGTATAGTTATGTCGATGATAACCATAAATATTTTTGCAAAATTGGTAACGATGTTTGGATTGGAAATTCTGCGTTGATCATTAATGGATGTACTATAGGTGACGGAGCTATTATAGCTTCAGGTGCTATTGTTACAAAAGATGTTCCTTCATATGCTGTTGTAGCGGGAGTTCCTGCTAAAATCCTACGTTATAGATTTGATGCTGCAACGATTGATAAACTTGAAAAATTTAAGTGGTGGGACAAGGATGAAGACTGGATAAAGAGAAATATCAGCCTATTTAATGATATTGAACTGTTTAAGGAATGTTTTCAAAATGAATCTGATAGCTAAATTCCTATATGGATTTCCAAATCGTATTGAGAGAAGACGATTAAAGTTCATTTTTTGCGGGTTGACCGGAAATAAACCGAATGGTCTTATAATAAGAGGGAAAATCTATTTAGAAAACAAAAATATATTAATTGGTAAAAACGTTGATATATATCCTGGTGTAACTTTTGCCGGTAATGGTTTAATTAGAATTGGAGATAATTGCAAAATAGGACAAAATACAATTATCTATGCGAATAATAATGGCGGCGTTGTTATTGGAGACAATACCATAATTGCTGCCCAAAATTACATTATAGATTCTAATCATAATATGAATGCTGGAAGAAAGATTTCTGATCAGGGATTATCATCTTCATTAGTTACTATAGGTGAAGATGTTTGGTTAGGCGCCAATGTTACTGTAATTAAGGGGGCTGTAATTCAAAATGGCGTTGTTGTTGGAGCAAAGAGTTTAGTTAATTCTGAAATAGCGGAGAATTCTATTGCTGTAGGTGTTCCGGCAAGAATAATTGGAACGAGGAAAAACTGTGATTAAGAAATATATTATTTTGGGAAATAATTATGGATGGTGCAAGTATACACATGCATTAGCTGAAAAAACTGACAATGTGGAGTATATAGATGATTATCTTCCAGTCAGAGGCTCTCTAAGAAAAAAACTTGCTCATTTGCATTATTCAAATGCTTTAAACAGTCATTTCAGTCTTCCTTTGAAAAGAATATGGTATGGTACGTTTTATAAGACAATAGGGTTAAACTATAATTCAAGTGATGTTTTGATTATTTATGATAATAATAAGTTATGTAATGATGTTGCATTTTTAAATTCTGTAAAGAAAAGATTCCCTCAAATTACTCTGGTCTATATGTTTACTAACATTATTGCTAAGTCCAGAGCTATAGAAAATAATTTTGTTGGAGAATTAAATAAGTATTACGATATAGTATTTGCTTTTGACAGGGTTGATGCGGAAAAATACGGCTTTTCATATTCGCCATTAGTATATTCACCAGATGTTTCTGTAAAGCATGATTCATCTTCTAAAGGTGAAAATGTGTTTTATATTGGAAATGCTAAAGACAGAATTGATATGCTGCATTCTTCATTTAATAGATTAATTTCATTAGGTGTGAAATGCAATTTCTTTATTGTAGGAGTTCCACAAGAAAAGCAGATACATAATGAAAGTATCAAGTATAATACTACATTACCTTATAATGTTGTGTTGGATCACATACAAGATTCAACTTGTTTACTGGATGTGATTCAAGGAGATTCTACCGGATTGACTATAAAGGTATGTGAGGCAGTATATTTCAATAAAAAGCTTATAACGACTAATAAAGATGTTATGAATTATGATTTTTATGATGATAGATTCATTGAGGTTATTGAATCGGTTGCTGATATTTCAGAAAAGTTTTTACATGAAAATAAAAAAGTTGAATATAAAGAAAGTGGAAGAGAATACTTCTCATTAAACGCATTGATTAATCGAATTAATAATATTATCGACTCTAGAAGTTGGGTTGCTGTTGATTCTTGAAAGAAAGAGAATAAGGGAGGGCTGAAATGAAAATACTGGTAACAGGTGCAAACGGATACCTAGGGCAGGGAATTGTAAAGCATCTTTTAGATCATAATGTTGATGTTATTGCTACTGATTTCAAAATGGATTACGTGGATGAACGAGCGGATAAAATTGAATGTGACTTGTTTACTGTTGAAGATCCATATAACTTTTTTGGTAAGCCTGATGTTCTTCTTCATCTTGCTTGGCGAGATGGTTTTGTTCATTATTCTGATGCTCATATCAACGATCTTCCGAAGCATTATGCTTTTATTAAGTCTTTTGCTGAGTCTGACGTAAAGATGATTTCCGTAATGGGTTCAATGCACGAGATTGGTTTCTTTGAAGGAAGCATCAAAGAAGAAACTCCTTGTAATCCTACAACTCCATATGGCATTAGTAAGAATAGTCTTAGAATGCTCACAGCTATGTTCTGTAAACAGAATGATAAGAAGTTTATGTGGTTGAGAGGTTATTATATAGTCGGTAACAGTCAATTTGGTTCATCTATATTTTCAAAGATAACTGCTGCTGAGAAAGAAGGTAAAGAGGAGTTTCCGTTTACCATGGGTATGAACCAGTTTGACTTCATTGACTATGATGATTTTTGTGAACAGGTAGCGAGAGCTTCCATGCAGTATGACGTTTTAGGTATTATTAATATTTGCACAGGTAGACCTGAAAAACTTGCTGACAGAGTAGAAAGATTTATCAATGAAAATAATTATAAAATTAAGCTAAAGTATGGTGCATTTCCAGATAGACCATATGATTCAAAGGCTGTTTGGGGCGATAATTCAAAAATCGAACAAATATTAAAAAAAGATATTTAAACAATAATTTTGAGTAATATAAAGTGAAAGATGTAATAGCCAGTAAAACTAAAAATTCTTCTAGGAATTTAGCCTTTGGCATAATTTTAAAGATATATCAGTTACTGTTGCCTTTTGTGATTCGTACAATAATCATAAAGGTTCTTGGTATGGAATATGCAGGACTGAATTCTCTTTTTACGTCTTTGATGCAGACTCTAAATATAGCTGAATTAGGTGTTGGAACTGCTTTGGTTTTTAGTATGTACAAACCAATTGCAGAAGGTAATAAAGAGAAAATATGTGCATTGATGAAGTTATATAAGATCTATTATAGAGTAATAGGTCTTGTTATTTTTATAATTGGTATAATTCTTACTCCTTTTTTACCTTGGCTTGTGAAAGAAGATGTGCCTGAAGATATTAATCTGTATATCTTATATTTTATGAACCTTGGTGCTACTGTTTTGTCCTATTGGTTATTTGCATACAAAAACTCATTATTTCTTGCACATCAAAGAAATGATGTTGCTAGTAAGGTGACTCTCATAACAAATACTATTCAGTATAGCTTGCAAATCATTCTTTTGTTTTTATTTAAGAATTACTATTTTTACGTAATCATACTTCTTTTCACACAAGTAATAAACAATATTGGCATAGCTTTTTTGGCAGATAAATATTATCCGGAATATAAAGCCTATGGTTCTCTTTCAAAAGAAGAGAGGAAAAAGATTAATGGTTCGATAAAGGATCTTTTTTATGGGCAGTTGGGTTTAGTAGTTACGGTTTCTGTTGATTCTATTGTAATTTCAGCCTTTTTAGGATTAGTGCCATTGGGTATATATCAGAATTATTATTATATTGTAAGTGCATTGATTGGTTTCTATTTGATTTTCTATCAATCTTGTAGAGCTTCTATCGGAACAAATATTTTAACTAAAAGCACGGACGAAAACTTCAAAGATTTTAAATTTATAACATTCGTAATAGTTGGTTCTTTAGCATTTTGCGTTTCATGTTTATACAATATGTTTCAACCTTTTATAGAAATATGGGTTGGAAAGAAAAACTTATTAGACATATATTGTGTTGCCTTGTTTTGTGCATATTTCTTTACATATGAATTATCTTGGTTGATTGGTGCATATAAAGATGTGTCAGGGAAATGGCATGCTGATAGATTCAGACCTCTTATTACTGCAGTTTTTAATCTCATAACAAATATAATTCTTGTTAATATAATTGGCATTTATGGTATTTTGATTTCAACAATAGTTGCTTACTGGATTATTAATATTCCTTGGTTGTATAAGCGAGTATTTATTGATGTGTTTGAAAAAGATAAGAGCAAAAAATATTTTATCTTTCTTTGTAAGAAACTAATTGTATTTATCATTATAGTGTTTGCTTGTGGCTTTATATGCAGCAGAATACAGTTAAACAATAATTTTGCAACTCTGATAGCTAATTTTGGAATATGCTTATTTGTCAGTGTGTTTATTTATTTATTATGCAATTATAAAACAGAAGAAATGAGTAGGGCCAAGACTATTTTGTCTACCTATTTGGGAAAATTTAGAAGTCGTATATGATATTAATAATTTCCGAAATTAATTAATACGTGAAAAGGTGATTTTCTTTGAAACTTTTAGTTACCGGTGTTTGCGGACAATTAGGACATGATGTTGTTAATAATGCAATTGCCAGAGGTCATGAGGTTTATGGTTCCGATATTCATCCGTTATATTCTGGCATTGCTGACGGTAGTACAGTAACTTCTGCCCCATATGTACAATTGGATATTACAGACAAAGAAGCAGTATTTGCTATTGTTGAAGAAATAAAGCCTGATGCTATTATTCATTGCGCGGCTTGGACCGCTGTAGATGCTGCAGAATGTATTGAAAACAGGGAACTGGTTGATAAGATCAATCATCTTGGTACAATGTATATTGCTGAAGCTGTTAAATCAATTGATTGTAAAATGCTTTATTTGTCAACCGATTATGTCTTTGATGGCAAGGGTGTGCGTCCTTGGAAACCTGATGATAAATGCTATTCGCCGTTAAGTGTATATGGTCAGAGCAAATTGGATGGGGAATTAGCTGTTTCATCTGTTCTTGAAAGATTTTTTATTGTTCGTATTGCTTGGGCATTTGGATTAAATGGACAGAATTTCATAAAGACAATGATAAAAGCTGGGAAGACTCACGATATTGTCAGAGTAGTTAATGATCAGATAGGCACACCTACTTATACATTGGACCTTGCCCGTCTTCTTGTTGACATGATAGAAACAGAAAAATATGGTTATTATCATGCGACAAATGAGGGAGGTTATATTTCGTGGTATGATTATTGTGTTGAATTTTATAAACAGTATGGACTTAATACTAAGGTTATACCTGTTTCTACAGAAGAATATGGCCTCTCTATAGCATTAAGACCTCAAAATAGCAGATTGGATAAACGAAAACTTGTTGAATCAGGTTTTACTCCTTTACCTGATTGGAAAGATGCAGTTAGAAGATATTTAGCGGAGGCAGATTTGTAATGGCATTTATATTCGAGAAGACAAGAATTCCAGGAGTTATCATCATTCAACCTCAAGTTTTTGGTGATTGCCGTGGATATTTCATGGAAACATTTAAGAAGAGCGATTTTGCTGCCGCAGGTATAGACAAAGAGTTTGTTCAGGACAACGAGAGTTCAAGCACCAAGGGAGTTTTAAGGGGACTTCATTTCCAGAAAGAACATTCACAGGGTAAACTCGTAAGAGTAACACATGGTGAAGTTTTTGATGTTGCGGTCGATGTAAGACCCGGATCTGAGACATATGGCCAATGGGAAGGCGTTGTTTTAAGTTCAGAGAAGAAGAATATGTTTTATATTCCTGAAGGTTTTGCTCATGGTTTTCTAGTTCTGTCTGACACAGCAGAATTTGTTTATAAGTGTACTGATGTTTATGATCCTTCGAGTGAAGGTGGTATTCCTTGGAATGATCCTACGATTGCGGTAGAGTGGCCTCAATTGGATTGCGAGTATAAGACAAGTGAGAAAGATGAGAAGCATGAAGGGTTTACTAATCAGGATTTCTCTTGGGCTAGTAAGTGGTTATAAGGAGTAGTTTTCTATGAAAGGCATTATTTTAGCAGGTGGTTCTGGAACAAGACTTTATCCGTTAACTAAGGTTACTTCAAAACAGTTATTGCCTGTTTACGATAAACCGATGATATATTATCCCTTATCAACGCTAATGCTGGCCGGTATAAGAGATATTCTTATAATTTCTACTCCTGAAGACACGCCTCGTTTTGAGGCATTGCTCGGCGATGGAAGCCAGTTTGGTATAAAGCTTTCATATAAAGTTCAGCCTAGTCCGGATGGTCTTGCTCAGGCCTTCTTAATTGGCGAGGAATTCCTTAATGGCGAAGCCGGTGCTATGGTGCTCGGCGATAATATTTTCTATGGGATGGGATTTAGACCTATTCTTAAAGAAGCATTGAGAAATGCTGAAGAAAATGGAAGGGCTACTATATTTGGGTATTATGTTCCAGATCCTGAGAGATTTGGCGTAGTTGAATTTGATGATGATGGAAAGGTTTTAAGTATTGAAGAAAAACCTGATAAGCCTAAGTCAAATTATGCCGTCACCGGTTTGTATTTTTATCCTGCAGGAGTAAGTGAAAGAGCTAAACAGATTAAGCCTTCTGCAAGAGGCGAATTGGAGATTACAACTCTTAATGACATGTATCTCAAAGAAGAATTGCTTGATGTTAAGATCTTGACCCGTGGTTTTGCCTGGCTTGATACAGGAACAATGCAGAGTCTTTTACAGGCTGCTATGTTTATTGAAATGGTACAAACAAGGCAGGGCGTTACGATATCTGCACCAGAAGAAATAGCGTTCAGAAATGGATTTATCGATAAGGATCGTTTAATGGAATCTGCTAAGGCATACGGAAAAAGTCCTTATGGTGAGCACTTAAAAGCAGTTGCTGAAGGAAAGGTGAGGTAATTACCTCGCCTTCTTACTTATTGAAAGAGAGAAATTGAGCTATGAGTTCAAATGAAGCCGGTACTACTTTAAAACGTTCCCTTTCCCCAACACATGTATGGGCGATTGCTTTTGGTTGCGTAATAGGGTGGGGTAGTTTTATAAATCCGGGCAAGAAGTTTTTGCCGACATCGGGTGTAGCAGGCACTGCTATTGCGATGATTCTTGGTGCTCTGGTCATGATCATCATTGCATTTTCGTATGCTTATATGGTTCCGAAGTATCCAAAGGCAGGTGGTGAGTTTACATTTGCCAAGATGTGCTTTGGTAAGAACATGGCTTTTGTCTGCGGGTGGTTCCTAGTAGTTGCATATTTGACTAATGTTCCGATGAACAGTACGGCTATTGGTCTTATTGTTGATGGCCTTGATGGCAGCAGCGATATCTTGAAATTCGGTTTTCATTATTCAATTGCAGGATTTGATATCTATATGGGAGAGATGATCCTTGCTATGGCCATTCTTATCTTATTTGGCTGGCTTAATATCATTGGTGTTAAGAAAGCGGGATTTGTTCAGACTATCCTTTCGATTTTACTTGTAGTATGCGTTTTCACATTGTTCGTTGCGGCATTGGTATCAAGTAAAGCTAAAGGAATCAATATGGAACCCGTATGGGGCTTTGATAAGGCTGACGCTATTGAGGCAGGTGTAAACACTTCGGGTATTGCGGAGTTTGCACATAAAGGTACAGGCGGGATTATTGGAGCCATCCTCGCAGCTTTTGCTATAGCTCCATGGGCGTATGTAGGATTTGATGCTATTCCTCAGGCAGCTGAAGAGTTCAATTTCAGCTTTAAAAAGGTATCGTTCATAATGATCATTGCGATAGTATTCGGTTGTTTTGTATATACAAGTAACAACACAGTTGCCGCCGCTGCTCTGGAGAACTGGCCGGACAGGGTAATGGCAGGGGAGTGGGTAGTACTTGTTGCTGCAGAGGAGCTTTTGGGTACTTTCGGTAAGGTCTTGGTCGGACTTGGCGTTTCATGCGCTGTTTTATCCGGTATTATGGGCTTTTATTTAGCATCTTCACGTTTAATGTATTCCATGGCCCGTGACGGATATCTGCCTGAATGGTTCGGTAAGGTTGATCCTAAGTACGGAACTCCCAAGAATGCAATGTTGTTTTGCATTATCGTTTCTTTATCCGGTCCTATATTAGGCCGTGAAGCATTAGGCTGGTTTGTTGATATGAGTGCAATAGGTGCAAGTATAGGATATTTCTTCACATCGGCTTCAACGCTTGTTACCATAAGAAGAGATAAGGACGGTACACCATTTTTAAAGATAATGGCAGGTGTCGGTGTAGCTTTTTCTTTGATATTTATGGTGTTACAGCTTATTCCTATACCAGGTATTAATGGAGTTCATTTCGGTAAAGAGAGCTATATAATGCTGATTATATGGTCTGTATTAGGCATCATTTTCTATATCAAACAAAGAAAGTTATTCTCAAAGATATGATCAAAGTCGCTTTTTTCGATTGTAATACATACGGAAAAGTACTTATGGTGAGCATTTAAACTCTTTTTATCTGAAATTATCAAATAATCCCTATAAATAATAAAATATTATATAATATAATATTGAATTTTCGTTTTAGGAGACGGTACTTTGTATAAACGCAATGTCCAGGGTTGGGCAAAAAATATAGGGTTTATGCTGCTGGATATGATCTGCTTGCAGGTCGTTTATATTGTATCGGTATATATCCGTCATAGCATTTTTGCGTATTCATATCCTCTCTATAAGACTATGGCTATCAATCTTATATTGGTTGACGCTATTGTTTTGCTATTAAACGATTCAATGCATGAGGTACTAAACAGAGGATATTACATTGAAATAGTAGAGACTTTCAAACACAGTATCCTTGTTTTTGCCATAACTACAATTTATATGTTTGCTACGCAGAGCGGTGACGCTTACTCGCGTATTATCTTGTTCCTGACATTCATTTTCCATTTCCTGTTCGGTTATCTTACCAGAATAATTTGTAAGATCGTTGTTTCAAAGTTGGGTATAAAACTTGAAAAGCAGAACAATATGCTTGTTGTCACTTCTTCTAATGAAGCAGAATCTATTCTTGATAAGCTTTCAAAAGATAAGACGGCAAATTATAAGATTACTGGTGTGATTCTTACTGATGACTCTCAAATCGACAACATAAACGGAATCCCGGTTGTTGCTAATCTTGACAGTGCAGCTGATTATATTGTTCGAGAGTGGGTCGATTCCGTTTATATTGATGCTTCCATCTCAGATAAGAAAGTTGTCGAACTGATGGATAAGTGTACATTGATGGCAATTCCTACACATTACCATGTTAAGAACTTAAAGCATGATGAGATCAAGCGTTTTTCCGAACAGCTCGGCGGAACTACGGTTCTTACTACATCTATCAGTTTTGCTTCGCCGTTTCAGCTGTTTATCAAGCGTGTGTTTGATATCTTTGCCGGAATTATAGGCAGCATATTTGCTTTGCTTATAATCGCTGTTGTGGGCCCGATTATCAAGTCTAAATCCCCCGGCCCGGTCTTATTCGCACAGGAACGGATCGGCAAGAACGGTAAGAGATTCAAGATGTATAAAATACGTTCTATGTATATGGATGCAGAAGAACGTAAGAAAGAGCTTATGAATGAGAACCGTGTCAAAGACGGTATGATGTTCAAGCTTGATTTTGACCCTCGTATAATCGGTAATGAGATACTTCCGGACGGAACGAAGAAGACGGGAATAGGTGAGTTCATAAGAAAGACAAGCCTCGATGAATTCCCCCAATTCTTTAATGTGCTTGGCGGATCTATGTCGACCGTCGGAACCAGACCTCCTACGGTAGATGAATATGAAAAGTATCATTTCCATCATCGTGCCAGGATGTCTGTTAAGCCCGGTGTGACCGGTATGTGGCAGGTTAATGGAAGAAGTGAGATTACTGATTTTGAGGAAGTAGTTAAGCTCGATACATCTTATATCGTTAATTGGAATCTTCTTTTGGATTTAAAGATCCTGTTTAAGACGGTCAAGGTGATTTTCACACATAAGGGTGCAATGTAAATGAAAGTCTGTTTAGTTGGTTCATCCGGTGGTCACCTTACTCATTTATATATGTTGAAGCCGTTCTGGGAAGGCAAGGAACGCTTCTGGTGTACTTTTGATAAAGAAGATGCAAGATCGCTTCTTGAAGGTGAGATGATGTATCCTGTTTATTATCCCAGCAACAGAAGCATAAAGGCATTGTTTATAAATACTCACCGTGCAATAAAGATACTTAAGAAGGAAAGACCGGATGTGATCGTTACTTCCGGAGCGGCTCCTGCCATTCCATTCTTTTGGATCGGCAAGATGATGGGAGCAAAGACAATATATATTGAGGTCTTTGACCGTATAGATAAATCTACTATATCAGGAAAACTATGTTATCCGGTCACGGATCTGTTTATCGTACAGTGGGATGAGATGAAAAAGGTCTATAAGAAGGCCGTTAATTTAGGTTCGATATTCTGAATGGGGATAAGTGATGATATTTGTTACAGTCGGTACACATGAGCAGCAGTTTAACAGACTTGTGAGTTATATGGACGAATGGGCCTCATCACATGATGAAGAGGTTGTTATCCAGTCCGGTTTCTCGACTTATGAGCCCAAAAGTGCAAAGTACAGCAAACTATATCCTTATAAAACGATGGTCGAACTTGTTGATAAAGCGCGTATCGTTATTACTCACGGAGGACCTTCCAGTTTTATTATGCCACTTCAGATCGGCAAGGTACCTGTCGTTGTACCTCGTATGAAGGAGTTTGACGAGCATGTCAATGACCATCAGCTTGATTTTGCCCGTGCGGTAGCTGAAAGACAGGGAAATATCATAGTTATTGAAGAAGTTACTAAGCTTTCTGAAACAATTGATAACTATGAAACTATCGTTAATGGCATGAAGAATGGACTTACAAGTAATAACGAGAAGTTTTGTAAAAGGTTCGAAGAGCTTGTTGATGATTTAATGTTATGAAATGTTATTTTGTTTGGAGGATAATGAATGAGTGTTAATGCGATAATTCAGGCCAGATGCGGTTCTACCAGATTCCCTAATAAGGTCTTTGCCGATATTAACGGTAAACCTTTGTTGTGGCATGTCGTTAACCGTCTTAAATATTCAGATTTGATCGATGAAATTATCGTTGCAACTACAGTTAACGCCAAGGATGATGTAATTGAAACCTGGTGTAAGAATGAAAATGTTAAATGTTTTCGTGGAAGTGAAGACGATGTTCTTGATCGTTATTACCAGGCTTCACTCGCTTTTCCGTCTGATTATGTTGTAAGGGTAACTGCAGATGATCCCTTTAAAGAACCAAGTGTTATAGACCAAGTCATTGGAAAGCTGATAAATGAAAATTTGGATTTGGTGACTAATAATTTCCCGCCTTCTTTTCCGGAAGGACTGGATTGTGAAGCATTTACCTTTGAGATTTTGCGGACAATGGCGTTAAATGCGACTGATCCATTTGAGAGAGAACATGTTACACAATATGTTTACCGTAATCCCGATAGATTTAAGATCGGTAATGTTTCATCTGATATTCCGCTGTCCCATTTAAGATGGACAATTGATAACACGGAAGATTATTTAATGGTCAAAGAAATATATAATAAACGTAATAAGAATTCCAACGATATTCTTCTTATGGATGAGATTTTAAGCATCCTAAAGGAAAATCCGGATATTGCAAATATTAATTCCGGCGTTAAACGAAGCGCGATGTATCAATAACAGAAAGGATTAGTGTTATGGAAAGAATATCTGATCTTGAAAGACAATATGTTTTAGAAGCTTTGAACAATGAATTTGCAACATCTAAGAATTCTGAGTTCAATAACAGGCTTGAATCATCTTTTGCAGAAAGATTTAATTCAAAGTATGCTATTGGTCATTGTAACGGAACAGCGACTCTTCATGTTGCTTTATTGGCTTGCGGAGTTGGTCCCGGAGATGAAGTTATTGTTCCGGCTCTGACAATGTCATCTACATCTATTCCTGTTGTTCTTTGCGGTGCTGTCCCTGTATTTGCTGATAGTGACTTAAATACTTTTGAGATTTCAGCAGATAGTATTGAAAAATGCATTACTGACAAGACAAAAGCGATAATTACCGTTTCTTTATATGGTCTTGCACCTGACTACGACAGAATAATAGATATTTGCCAAAAACACAGATTGTATCTTATAGAAGATAATGCAGAATGCTTCCTTGGTGAATATAAAGGGAAGTTAGTAGGCGAATTTGGCGATTTTGCAAGTTTCAGTTTTCAGGCTAGTAAGCATCTTACTTCTGGCGAAGGCGGAATGTTGATTACAAATAACGAAGAATTAGCTGACAAAGCCCGCAGATTAAACTGCCTTGGATATGCAGGCGTTAATGCTAAACAGGGCAAGATTACCAGAAACGACATTCAGGATCCCAATTACAGCAGACATGTCTCATTCGGTTACAATTACCGTATGTCTGAGCTTCAGGCTGCCTGTGCTTTGGCTCAGCTTGAAAGAGCAGAAGAATTAGTAAAGAACAGGATTGAAGTTGCTTCAATATTTGATGAGGTAATTGACGGTCAGACTTTATTACGAAAACAATTGGTTCCTGATGGATATGTTAATTCTTATTGGACGTATTGTCTTGTGCTAAATACAGATGATCCTGATACAGATTGGTATGCTTTCCGCGATCTGTTCCAGAGCAACGGCGGTGACGGTTATTATGCGGCATGGAAACTTTCGTACAATGAACCGGCATTCCAGAATGAAGTTCAGCCAATGGATGGTGTATGGCAAAAATATGATGAGACTTGCTGTCCTAATGCTGAATATTTGCAGAAACGTATGATCCAGCTTAAAACAAATTATTGGAATTTAGATGAAGCTAAAAAGCAGGCAGAGATATTAAAAAAGACTATAGATGAGTTTTCAGCAAAGAATAAATAAGCAGGAGGTATGAAGATGTTACAGTTTAATCAAAACATTAAGATCGGTAATAAAATGATTGGACCCGATTATCCTACATATTTTATTGCTGAAATCGGTGGTAATTTTGATGGCAGTATTGATAAAGCAAAAAGACTGATCGATGCTGCAAAAGAAGCTGGCGCTGATTGCGCTAAGTTCCAGACGTTTACGGCAGATACCATTGTTTCTGAAGGTGGTTTCTCCAAAATGACGCTTCATGGTGTTCACGGCTCATGGGGCAGAACCGTATCTGAGGTCTTTAGGGATGTTGAATTCCCGATCGAATGGCATCAGGAAATAGCTGATTATTGTAAAAACGTTGGTATTGATTTTTCAACTTCACCGTATTTCAAGGAAGCTGTTGATCTTTGTGCTGATATGAATCTTCCTTTTATTAAGATCGGATCCGGCGAGATCACCTGGCTTGAGATGCTTGATTATACGGCACGTAAGGGTCTTCCTATTATGCTTGCAACAGGCGATGCCACCATGTCTGAGATCGACGAAGCCGTAAGAACTATTGAAAAGACTGGAAATAAGGATTTTGTATTAATGCAGTGCATTACAAATTATCCTTCCAAGATCGACAGCGCAAATGTAAATGTCTTAAAGACATATCAGAATGCGTTTGGCTGTCTGACTGGTTATTCAGATCATTCACCGGGACATGTTGTTGCACTTGCTTCTGTTGTTTTAGGCGGACGCGTAATAGAGAAGCACTTTACTTTGAATAAGAATGACAAAGGACCTGATCATCCTCATTCGATGGAACCTGATGAGTTTAAATTCATGGTTGATTCCATTCGTGAAGTTGAGCGTGCTATGGGCAGTACGAGAAAAGAGGTTGTTGCAGAGGAAGGCGAAACAGTATTTGTACAGCGCCGTTGTCTTTATGCAAAGCGTGATCTGAAAAAAGGTCAGGTTATCACAGCTGACGATATTGATGTGCTCAGACCTGCTCTGGGAATCCCGCCGAAATATAAAGATACTATTATCGGTAAGACAGTAAATAAGGATATACCTGCTAGAGATCCTATTTTCTGGGAAGATATTTAATTCTTTATCTTATTAGTTATGACGACGAAGCATTAGAGAGGTTTTTATATGATTACTGACAGAGAGATAATTATGGCAATTGTTGATAACGATTGCTTAACTAAATCCGATGCTGCTGTTTTACTTGAAGGTGATGGTTTCTTCAGATTTCAGAAGGCTGTTGAATTATATAAGCAGGGAACGGTTTCCAAAATAATCTTCAGCGGTAACATTATCGATAAAGATTATGGAAGTTTCCCTTTTGAAGAGGTTAAACCTTATATCATTAACGGTGGTGTGCCCGAAGAGGATCTTATTCATGAGGATAAATCCCAACATACCCGTCAGCAGGCTATTGAAGTAGTGAAGATGGCAAAAGAATACGGCTGGAAAAAACTTGCTCTTGTCGCTTCTCATGAACATCAATATAGAGCATATCTGACATTCCTCAGAGAGGTTTTGGATACCAACAGCGGGATCATTCTTTATAATGCACCTGTTCGAAACTTGAATTGGTTTATAGACAGTGGCTGGGGACAGCGTTTTGACCGATTAGCAGCTGAGATCGAGCGAATTGAAAAGTATTCTGCTATGGGCCACCTTGCTAATGCGCAAGAGGTAATCGAGTATCAGAAATGGAAGGAATCCCTTTTGAATGGATAATTGTACAGAATACAATTTAGCTAAAGAGTTGTTCGGTGATAATTTTATTGGGATATTTGAACTCTCTGAATTGAAATCTCTTAATCTTCAGGTGCCTTCCCAGATACCTGCAATTCCTTTTTCTTATAAAGAACTTAGCAGGAAGAAGGATGATTATCTATTGATCCTTGGCGTAAAAAAGTTTTCTGATGGAAAATATGTTAATCTGCGTAATCTAATCAGACTTTTTGGTAAGGACCCTGAAATATCCGAGCCGTGTTTTTACAATCAGGATTGGTACAACAATGAGGATTTCTTAGATAAATCCCTTAATGATGAGTGGTTTCTTGTCAGAAAGGATGTATATTCCGACAGCAGAGCTGTTCAGCCTGATGAACTTATAGAGAAATATTCTTTCCCGTCTGCAATTGTATGTGCATATTCCTTTTTTGTTGCCTGGGAGAGTAAAGGTATGAAGCTCTGGTACCATGATTTTGTATGGTGCAGCGACAAGGATCATAACGGGGACAGGATCTATGTCGGTAAATACCACGATGTTGACGGCGTGAACAAGAACGGTTTTAGCATTCATCGCCATTTGTCTTTGAGACCGTGTTACGGCTGTATTGATATATCCTAATTGAGCGTTTATATGTATTTGTTTTTGATAATGACATCAGCTCAGTTAATGAATGCAATCGTTTTATCCAAGACGGTTTTTAAGGATATTCAATGTGATGCCTATTTGATTTCAAGTCTGGATAAATACCGTGATTCTGTTGAAAAGATCCAGGCATTTCATAAAGTGTATTCTTATGATTTGCTTCCTGATATAGCCGGAAGACAGAATCCCTTTAAGAGATCGATAGTCAGAATAAAAAATGCAATTGATGTTAAAAAGATACTTGGTATGTTGCCCAATGATCCAAAGGATTATAAATGCATATTTGCGTCCGGAATCAGTCTCAGAAATTATGAAATCTATTATGCAATTAAGCAGGTTAATCCTTCCGTAAAGATTTCTTTGTATGAAGAAGGATTATGTGAGTATTATATTCTTACGGAAAAGAGTAAGAGTAAGAAGGCATTTTCACATTTTTTCTTTCATTCTTATTATTTGGAAGACTGCCGGGAATTATATGTTTATGAACCAAGAGTAGTAAAAAAATACTGGGACAACATAAATGTAAAAGCTATTCCCAAATTTTACAATAACCCTGAATTGATAAGTAATCTTAACTATGTATTTGGTTTTACATCAGGAGAAACAATACATTTTCCCGGTAAGATCATTTTTCTTGAAAGCTGTTATGATTATGATTTGGAATCTGAGAATAAGCAATTGAATTTCCTGAATAAGGTGGTTGATATCTTTGGAGTTAATAACGTAATAGTGAAGATGCATCCGAGATCACCCAAGGGGAAATATCCCGAGAGAATTAAAACTATTTATTCGACTGTCCCATTTGAATTGATAGCTGCTAATGTTGACCTGAATAAATGTGTTTTTGTTTCAACTTATACATCGGCCATTGTTAATCCTAAATTGATGTTAGATCAAGAGCCTTTTGTCGTTTGCCTGGAAAGATTAAGTAAGAATAACAGAAACGAAATGGATCTGGTTTTTGACAGAGTCGCAGATCTATATAAGAGCAATTCGTTTTATCTTCCTGAGACAGATGAACAATATCAGGAAGCATTAAAAAGCATAAAAGAACGAATGTTGATGAATAAAGGAAAAAGCATTTGAAGACAAGCAGAAACAAGGTAACGATCTTAAATATTGCCAGTACGATTGTATTACAGGGACTGGCTTTTTTTACCGGTCCGATTTTTTCTGCGATGTTAGGAACAAGTAATTACGGAATTGCTTCCGTATATCTTACGTGGGTGCAGCTTGCTTCTACAGTGTTTACATTACAGGCAGGCGGTACTGTTGCAATTGCAAAAGTTAATTTCCCGGAGGAAGAACAGGCTAAGTATCAGTCCAGTGTATTAAGCTTATCTTCAATCTCGTATCTTTGCTTTTCAGTTTTGACCGTTATCGGATCACTTATAATGTCCAATTGGTTCAGTATCAGTATTCCGATGATCCTTGTCGGACTTTTACATGGCTGGGGATTATATGTTGTTTCGTTTATGAATCTGAAATACACATATGAGTTAAAAGCCGGAAGGAATTTTATCCTTTCTGTTTTAGTATCGGCATTATCCATTGCTCTTTCCATTTTCCTCATTTATAAGATGTCTCCGGATGTTAACTATTGGGGACGTCTGATCGGACAATCAGCCGTATATACCGTTATCGGTGTTATTTTATTCAGCAACATCTTAAAATCCGGAAAAGTTATAGTTGATAAGAATTACTGGAAATTTACGCTTCCAATAGCGATTCCGACCATTTTCCATTTGCTTGCCGGACTCGTATTAAATCAAAGTGACAGAGTAATGATTCAGGGATTGATCGATAATTCTGCTGCAGGCATATACGCACTGGCTTGTACATTCGGTACGGTATTACATTCCATCTGGAGTGCGCTGAACAACAGCTGGGTACCGTATTATTATGAATATACGAAGAATAAACAGATTGATGAGATCCGTAAACATGCCAATAACTATATTGAGTTATATACGGTTATAGCTATGGGCTTTATTTTGCTCTCCAAAGAAGTATTTCATTTTTATGCCAAACCGGCCTTTTGGGAAGGTACTGATCTGATCCCAATTTTTTCCATAGGGTTCTATTTTATCTTCTTATATAGTCTTCCCGTGAATTTTGAATTTTATCATAAGAAGACAAAGACGATTGCTGTCGGTACAACGTTGGCGGCCGTTTGCAATATAATTCTCAATTACTTTTTTATCCTCAAATTCGGGATCTGGGGTGCAGTTATAGCAACCGCCATAGCTCATGGCTTGCAGTTTGGATTTCATTATATATGTGCCAAGCGTATTAATCCGGAAGAATTTCCATTTAAGATCCTGCAATTTGTTCCGGGTTTCATCGCTGTCTGTCTGACGTGTATTGTTTATTGGTTTACTAGAGAACTATGGTTTGTAAGATGGGGATTGGGAGCTCTTCTTGGAGCATACTTATTAATTAAAATAATTAAAAGGCGTGAGATATTCTGATATAATACTAAAATAATTTTGAATTATGTTTAAAAATAGGAATGACAGGGATAAATGAGCAGTTCTGGTCAAAATAGCATCAATCTTACAGATATCGGCAAGAAAACTAAAAAGGCAGTCGATATTATTTTTGTAATTGCGGTCTTTTTGTTCATTGCAAGTTATGCATGCAAATTGACAATGTCATATTTCCCGATAATAGATACTTTATATGTCAGTGGTACCATTGGCTTGTCCATTATTGCTCTATACCGTGTGTTCTTTGCATATTTTGAGGACAGGAAAAAGGTGGTATTACCGCTTTTGGCTATTGTTTTTGGTGCTGTATTCAATTATGTAACAGGCAACAACATAGTACTTCTTGCCGCTACTGCAGCTATAGCCGGTATGGGTGTCAGTGCCGACAAGATTCTTATTTCCGGTATCTGCGGTAACTTAGTCATGATATGCAATAACATATATGTGACTCTTATGAGCGGTTATGGTCTGTTCGTTGCCGATAATCAGGAACGCCAGTATGTTTTACTTGGAGATAACACATTCAGCGTATCGAAGATGAATAACTTCTCATCTACTGATTTCGGTGCACACTATTTCTGGATCATTGCTCCGTATTTGTGGGTCAGAGGCAAGAAGATCACCTGGGGAGAGATATTTGGTCTGGCCGGCCTTAATATCTTTATCTATACGCTTACAGCGGCTAAGACTGCTCTGCTTTGTATTTTCATTTTGATCTTCTGTGCTTTTGTCATGAAGATATGGCCTTTGATCTCCAAGAATACCAAATCAAAAATGGCAGGAACAGAAGTAAAAGAAAGCAAATTTGTAAAATTATTTAACATTTGCATTAAATATTCATTTGTAATTTTCGCGTCTATTTCAATATTTTTTTCTTGTTTATTTACTTGTTCAAGTCCTTTGTTATTAAGAATTAATGAAGTTGTTCATAGAAGATTGAGTTTAGGAAAGCGAGGAATACTTGAGCATGGAATTCATTTGTTTGCTTCCGGAATTCAAAATTACGGCATGGATTCATCGGCTGATGGATTCTATAACTTCCTTGACTGCTCATATATAAATCTTCTGATCCTTTACGGTGTCTTAGTATTGTTATTCTATTTGCTGTGCATGACATCAATCCAGATAAAACATAAGAAGTATATTTATGGTGCTGTGATCCTGGCTGTTTGTGCTTTTTCATGCATAGAGGAACATCACCTGGCTGAACTTCCTTATAACATGTTCATGCTTATAGTGTTTGCTGATTTTAATGTTGATAAGAAGATAAATCCGGCTGGTGATAAGAAGATAAAAAATCTCAACCTTAGTAATATATTGAATTTGAGCTGCTTAGGTCTTTGCGCAATATTTATTGCTATGTCTTTTCTGAATTACTATCCGAAGTATAAAGCTGTTAAGGAACTTGACAGGTTAGACAATAGGGCAGGCGATATATATATGGCTGTTCAGTCCAATATTGATACTCTTATTGCAGACGGAACATGGTCAGAGAAAACATCTGACATGGACTCAAATGAATTTGGTCATAAAATATCTAAATTAGACGATTTTGCAGATGTTACAGGTGTTAACTGGCATGAAGTCAATTCGGATCCTAAGGTTCATTCGTTTTATGCTGTTTCATATGATTCTCTGATCCCTGATTCATCGGCATCGATCGTTGATCTTATGTTGACAGATAATGTTAAAGCTTTGATAGGAAGCGGCAGCGTGATCATTGAATATGATGTGATCACCGGCAAGCTTTATTCTGTCTGGTATTGTGAATCAACTGGATGTTATGTAATTGAAGGTGGTAGAAGGGCAGACAGGGCCGGAAGATTAAAATCTGATGTTGCCAGAATTGAAGGTTATTATACGGGTAATGTATATGGCTGACAGATTAAACATTAAAAACAGAATTCATATTACGAGGATAATTTCGTTGATCCTTGTAATGTCGTTTGCAGTTGGAATTTGTTCATGCAAACAGAATAATAATGATTTTGATGGAATTAGATTTTCTAGTACTAGAGTTATTTCTGTACTGTCTAATACCACAGAAACTAATATAGAACAGTTTATTCATGATTCTGTATTGAGAGATTGTAATATTGATGTCCAATTTGTTCCTAAGAGTCTCTTTGGTCAACAATCTGGAATTGTCCCTGATGTTTCGTATTCCTATGACTCAAATATCCTGACTACATTTTACAGGATGGGATCTGTCATAAATATTGCCTCATATCTTGATGAATATAATTCTTCTCTTCCTTATCTTACGGATATGCTCGGTGAAGAGAATATCCACTATTGCAGTAATGATCATTCGGAAGTGTGGTATCTCAAAGCTAAGAGACCTTATAACGAGACAAGGATCACATTTATAAGAGGAGATTGGCTTGATAAATTGGGACTAGAAGTTCCTTCAACACGTGAGGAATTTCATAACTGTCTTATTGCTTTCCGCGATAATTCTGATCTTTTGCTCGGCGAAGATGCTTCTAAAATGATACCTTTCATGGTAGATAATGAGCCGAATGTCAGTTGCAAACCTTTGCTTGATTCATTTCTTGATACTAATATTGATGAAATGAATATATTCACTCAAGGATACTGCCGTGCAACCCAGCCGGGTTATTCTGATGGCCTTAAGGTTTTAAACGAGTGGTATTTGGAAGGCCTGCTTCCGTCGGATTTTTATACGATAGCACCTGATTCGAAGGAGACTTATCTGCCAATTGAATCCGGATATGTCGGCGCATTCTGTGGCCAGTGTGATTATCTGTATGAGAATGGCGATAATTCCCATATCAGCTCATTGAAAGATAAATGCAGCGATGCAACATATATTGCCGTAAATACCTTTGAGAATTCAGAAGGTGAATATACATGCTGGAGTGAGGATTATATTGAGGAATTCGGCAGATATGTTTACATGCCGTCCACATGTTCTGATCCTTTAGCCTGTCTGGTTTATCTTAACTGGATTTCAAATCCTGATAATATCGAAGCAATGGATTCTATTGCGTCAATTAAGGCATTTGAACATTCAACGCTCGATGATTATGTTCTTACTTTCTATGGCCATTATCCCGATTTAGGTAATATTACTTCTGATGAATTCATCCAGGCTCAGGAAACTGCAGATGCTGTAAAGATGATCCGTGTAGCAAACAGATGTGTCCGCCAGGGTCCTACCATATTCCCGTACTTTAAGGCCGGAGTTGATTATTCCGTAGTATATCCCGGTTCAACAGCTAAGTTAGTATGTGATGCCGTAAGTCTGCCTGCAGGTGAATTTGACGATTCTTATCCTGTGTTATTCGAAGAATACATAGAAAAGGGTGCCAAGATTATATATTCTTTCCGCACATCAGAGTGGGAGAAGGTTATAATTAAGGGTGATATGACACCGTATTAATTATTTGTTTTTGGTTTACAGGTATTTGCTAACTATAGTTCTTTTGCAGAGGTGAATATCAGTGAATGATGCGTACGACATAATCATTATCGGTGCGGGCGTCACAGGATGTGCCATAGCCCGTGAATTATCCAGGTATGAGTGCAAGGTGCTTGTGCTTGATAAAGATGAGGATGTCTGCTGCGGAACATCTAAGGCCAACAGCGGTATCGTTCACGCCGGTTACGATGCAAAGCCGGGTTCTCTTAAAGCAAAGATGAATGTCAGAGGCAATGAGATGATGAGATCTCTTGTCAGTGAACTTGATATACCGTTTAAGCAGATAGGATCGCTTGTAGTTTGTATTGATGAATCTTTTCGTGGAGGAATCGAAGAACTCTATAACCGTGGAATTGCCAATGGTGTCTCCGGTCTTAAGATCCTGGAAGCTTCTGAGGTCCGCGAACTGGAACCTAATATATCTGATGATGTAGTTTGTGCTTTGTATGCTTCAACGGCAGGAATCATATGTCCTTTTAGACTTAATATCGCTCTTGCTGAATGTGCAAATCAGAATGGGGTGGAATTTAAATTTGATTCTCCGGTTACAGGAATTGAAGCCATCGGCTCCGGATTCAAGGTGACTTCTTCCGGTGTCGAATATTGTGCTTCTGTAATCGTAAATGCAGCCGGGTGCCATTCTGATGAGATCCATAATCTTGTTTCTTCAAAGAAATATCACATCACGCCAAGACGCGGTGATTATATGCTTCTCGACCGTTCCTGTGAGGGACTTGTAAATCATGTTATATTCCCTCAGCCTACTTCGTTAGGTAAAGGCATACTGGTTACTCCAACGGCTCATGGCAATATCCTAATTGGTCCTACGGCGATTGATACGGACAATAAAGATGAGGCACCCGTTACATCGGAAGGTCTTGCCAAGGTAATCGAAGGTTCTGCAAAGAACATTAAAGGCGTACCCGTAAAACAAGTTATTACAGGCTTTTCAGGACTCCGTGCCCATGAAGACGGTGGTGAGTTCATTCTGGAAGAAGCATCTGATTGTCCGGGTTTCTTTGACTGCGTGGGAATCGAATCTCCCGGTCTTACTGCCTGTCCTGCTGTTGGCGAATATATGGCTTTATTGGTTGCGGATAAGTTTTCTCTTTTGCTTAAGAGTTCTTGGAACGGTATCTGTCATGATGTTAAGAAGCCGTTTGAATTATCTGAAAAGGAACGTGCGGAGCTGATCGCTTCTGAACCTGCTTACGGAAAGATAATATGCAGATGCGAGACGATAACTGAAGGCGAGATCATCGATTCGATCAGGCGTCCGTTGGGTGCACGTTCATTGGATGGCGTAAAACGCCGGACCCGTGCTGGTATGGGAAGATGCCAGGGCGGATTTTGTTCCCCTCGCGTCATGGAGATATTAAGCCGTGAATTAAATGTTCCGCTTGAATCCATAACCAAGAGCGGCGGATCTTCAAAGCTGTTATACGGGAGGACCAAAGATGAGAGCTGATATTGTTGTTATCGGCGGCGGTCCTGCCGGCCTTGCAGCTGCGATCTCTGCAGCACGATTCGATCCTTCGCTCAATGTCCTGATACTTGAAAGAGACAGTGAACTTGGCGGTATCTTAAACCAGTGCATTCATAACGGCTTTGGCCTTCATACATTTAATGAAGAGCTGACAGGTCCAGAATATGCAGCGCGTTTTGAAGAGCAGCTTGAAGGGCTTGGTATTAACTATATGCTTAATACTATGGTGCTTGATGTGTCTTCAGGTTCGGTTACTGCAGTTAACAGTACTGATGGAGTATTTACAGTTGAGTGCGGTGCGATCGTACTTTGCATGGGGTGCAGGGAAAGACCCCGCGGAGCACTTAATATTCCCGGACTTCGTCCTGCCGGTGTATTTACTGCAGGTACTGCACAGCGTCTTGTAAACATCGAAGGCTATATGCCCGGTAAAGAAGTGGTTATCCTGGGCTCCGGTGATATAGGCCTCATCATGGCTCGCCGTATGACATTGGAAGGCGCTCATGTAAAGGCTGTATGTGAACTGATGCCATATTCAGGCGGCTTAAAGCGTAATATTGTCCAATGCCTTGATGATTTTGACATTCCGCTCCTTTTGTCCCATACGGTTATAGATATCAAGGGCAAGGAGAGGCTTACCTCGGTTGTCATTGCTGAAGTTGATGAACATTCAAAGCCAATACCCGGAACAGAACAGGAGATACCTTGCGATACATTGCTTCTGTCATGCGGTCTTATTCCTGAGAACGAATTGTCACGCGCTGCAGATGTAAAGATCAATCCTGCAACTAACGGACCTGTTGTAAACGAATCTTTTGAGACTTCGGTTCCCGGTATTTTTGCCTGCGGTAATGTATTGCATGTTCACGATCTCGTCGATTATGTATCCGAAGAATCGGCAAGGGCAGGGCGGAGCGCCGCAAGATATGTTAAGGCATCTTCTTCCAGATCAGGCCCGGTTATTCAGATAACTAACGGAAATGGTGTCAGATATACCGTTCCTTCTTTTGTAAGAGTAGGTGACTTGGATTCTGATCTTGTTATCAGGTTCAGATCTGTTGGAGTATATAAGGATTCATATATCGATGTAAGTATTGATGGTGTCAGATCGATACACAGAAGAAAACAGATAATCACTCCTGGTGAGATGGAACAGGTTATCCTTAAGAAAGATGATCTTTTGAACGTTGCTGACAATATAAACATTGCGATTACGGAGTGCTGATATGGAGACCAGAGAACTAACATGCATTAATTGTCCTATGGGTTGCCGTATTACCGTAACCATGGAAGGCACTGAGGTTTTAAGTGTAACAGGGAATACCTGTAAGCGCGGTGAAATATATGCGCGTAGTGAAGTTGTTGCTCCTGTAAGAACAGTTACTACTACTATCAAAGTTACAGGTGGAGCTGTTGACCGGGTAAGCTGCAAAACTAAGTCGCCTGTTCCGAAAGATAAGATTTTCGACGTTATGGAAGAGATTGCATCGGCCAGCTGTAAGGCACCTGTCCGGATAGGCGATGTGCTGATACCGGATTGCGCGGGAACCGGCATTCCGGTTGTTGCGACTAAAAATGTATATTGATTTTTAACAATGCCATGAGAGATTTTTCTTCTCAAGTTTTTGGACAGCACATAAATCTATGTTGGGAACTAAATTAAATACTTAGATCCTTTGCATATTTAAATAAGATTACTTTATTTGGATTAGTATTCTTATAAGCGGTTTCTTTATGCATAGTCTGAACTATTTCTTCTCTAGATACTTTTCCAAATGTTTGAATAATTCTTTCAAGTATTTCTTTGTCTTCGTTTGTTAAGTATTTGTATTTTTTGATTTTATTTGGTTTGAATTTATATCCTGTTCCATCTCCAAATTCGATTTCTTCATAACTTATATCAGATAGATCTATTATTGATTCGTATGCAATAGGAACAGCTCCCATTGGAAGAGAACGATATATTAGACCTGATATTGAATGTCCGTATTCTTTATAAGATAAAGCATCGGCATACCAAAGCATCTTCATAAGTTTAACCAAGAATAAGTTAGTTACTTTAGTAGAGTTCCCAAAATAACTGATCATATCTATTACAGCATCTATTGAAAGCTTTTTGTTTCCATTCGCATCTGAATTGTTAATATATCTAGCATATTTTGAAAGTATAACTCTGCGTAAATATATATCATGATCTTTTTCAAATAGAACGGATGCAGAGTTTAGATACTTAATATATGAATCTTCAGATAATTTGGATTTTGAATTGTTCAATAATTCAATGAACCATTCCGGATCGTTGTCTAGTTTGCGAAGGATAGTGTCATGAGCTATATCCTGTACCTGGTGACTTTCATAACGTGTTATTGTTTTTTGTCCCCATCCAAGAAGAAGACATAAATCGCTCTGACTTATGGAGTATTTACTTCTAATATTTGAAATTTGATTGGAATTAAGAAGACCAATCATTTCTCTATATGCATTCTTCATGGAAATATCATTTTTAATTAATTGTGATTCATCAGCATATGTTTCATCTGATTTTTCGCAATAATGGTATTCAGCTTCGTATTCAACCATAACATCTTTAAACAGATTAGTTTCTTTAACTCTATTAATCCTGGATTCATGCTCTTCCATACAGCACGGACAGATATTCATATTTAACATCCTCGTATTATTAGATTTGTAGTTTTTATAGACCCTCATCAAGGTCTTATAATGCTCACAGACGCTGTGGATTAGTCTATGCCTCCTAACGCTTTGACGTTTTAAGAAAGGCAATAACCACAGCCG
>Ga0256404_1004244_pt1 | contig 27410 bp, 28 predicted proteins | sample RumenRJG_01DNA_FD_185990 | JGI IMG/M metagenome (GOLD analysis project Ga0256404, IMG submission 185990) | Bovine rumen microbial communities from Lethbridge, Alberta, Canada - RJG_01 | ecosystem: Host-associated > Mammals > Digestive system > Stomach > Rumen | place: Canada: Alberta | collected...
TTTGTTACCTCATAAGGTAGGTGTTGAGGTAGGTGTCAGGTAGGTCATAGGTAGGTGATAGGGCAACACCTACCTCATCTGAAACGCTGTCTATATCGGCCTTTCAGCTATTTAGAGGTAGGTGTTGTGGGGTAACGATAAATTGGTGAAATATTAGTCGCCCAATTTCTTGCCTATATCAAGATTATTCATTAAATTTGCCGCCAAATATGAAGCTTATGCAGAAAACTGCCTGTGATATCAGTTATGCCTATGATGCTAAAGGACGTTTAGAGTGGATCAGAGTCCCCTGATCCAGAATATTTAATTGGTAAAATAATTGATGATGTTCAACGTTTAAATTGTATGAGGTTTTTAAATTATATTAAATTTTGTAGTTACATTTTTCTTGGGATGATGGCTATAAGTTCTTGCTGTCATCATAGTGAATATCTGTTTCCCAATTGTATAACTGTTTCAGGGGTTCGTTCAAACGATACGGTGATGGTAGATGTTGACGAGTTTGATAGTTATAGACGTGACAGCGGGCTGACTATGGACTCCAGATATGTAATTTACCAGCTGGTTAAGTCAGATGCCAACATTGTGATAGATGATGAAAGTTCGTTTACGGTTTACTGCCGCGACCAAGTCATCAAACCAAAAATCGTGAGGGCTAAGAAGCATATTTGGAGGCGGGCAAAGAAAGCAGAATACCCCAAGGTCTCGTTATTTGCCCTGAACTTTAAGACGTATGCTGACTATGGTGATACTATTACTTTAATGGAACGGAACTTCCCCCATCAAGGAGACTCCATCGTGATTAACACCAGGATTCCCGACAAAAGGAGTTCTAAATACCATCTTTATTATTCTGGAACGCCAGAAATACGAAAGTATTTTCCTAAATAAATAGACATAAAAAGCCAATTATGAAAAAGTACAAGAAACTATTACTGATTGGGGCTGTACTGGTAAGTACAGTCACTCCTTTGCATGCTCAGACAGAAGGGAGCCGTGTAAACAAATGGTCAATTATGCCGCATGTGGGCATCAGTTTTGCACATGGCAGTTTTTGCCAGAAAGGTTATTATTCTCCTTCTTACAGCTCATATGGCTCGTATGGAGGACAATCATCTTATCACTATGACAAATCAGAAAACGGCACGGGAATAGCATTGGGCGCTGATGTGGAATACCAATACCACAAGCTTTTCAGTACAACGCTTGGTTTCAACTTCTCGTCTGACAAATTCGACGATAGGCTATTAGATAAGAAGAAGTACTGCATTACTGCTCTTGAGAATATGTATGTTCTTCCTCATTTGGCACTAAAGACGGGTTTCCAGTTAGTAAACCTCGATGAAAGCATGGAATTGCCGTTAGGTATTAGCTACGAATACTGTAATTTTGTACTGGACTGTCGTTATAATTTCCACTTATTTGACCTAAAGGACCAGAAAGAGAAAGCCACCTATGAAACTAAACACTCTGCCCTATGGCTCTCACTGGGTTATAAATTCTATCTGTAAATCGTTTGAGAAGGTTGGGGAAGGTGGGTGTTAAAATCGCCTGTTCTTTGCCACTTTTGCCACCATAATGCCACGCGTAACTGGCTGATTGTCAGTGACTGTTGCAAAGGTGGCATTGTTGCAACGAAAATAAATTTTTTGGGGGAGAGAGCCGTGGTTTGTACCAAACTACACCCTAACGCAAGCCTCTCTCCACCCTTGTTTGGCCCGAAGAAGAGTGGAAAGTGGCCCAAAGAAGAGTGGAAAGTGGCCCGAAGAAGAGTGGAAAGTGACCCGAAGAAGGTTGGAAAGTGGCCCAAAGAAGAGTGGAAAGTGGCCCAAAGAAGAATCAGGTTGAGTTGGTGAAATTTTGGTCGTTTAGAAAAAAAACGTTAAATTATTTGTGTTTTAGTGCAAGATTTCTGATGATGCGATGTTACAAGAGTAGTGAGTTTCAAAAAAATATTCTACAATATGAAAAAGTCAATGATTGTTTTTGCTTTTATGGCAATGGTTCTGCTGACCAATTGTTCAACGACAGAAGATGGCGTGTCGGTTGCCAGGGTGTATAACACGGAATGTTCTCATGCATTAAGGGGTGCCGCATTAACTGACAGCGAGGATGGTGACGCTGGGGAGATGCCCCAAATGGAAGTCAAACTGACTCGCGAAGGAGACATCATCTCTGGTGAAATCGTCAACTATCCTATAGGTTGCTCGCATGGTGAACTGTATGTGGACTGCCAGCAGACAGGTAAGCGACTGGATGTAAGAGTGCGTGAGAAAACTGACGGAGATGGAATACGCACCAACTGCATCTGCTGGGTGAATGTTTATTTTACGCTGTTTGATGTGGAGGGTGACACCTTCCTGCTGACACTTGACGGGCAGGACATGGGTGAAGTGTCGCTCAAATAGAGTAATAATTTTTTTTACCGGCATTTCCTCTTCTGATTTTTTTGACAGTCCTGCTGACGATAATTTGTTTGTTTCAATACTTTTTTGTACTTTTGTACACGAAATGTGCAAAAGTGCATACATCAGACGACTATGAAACAAAAGATTCTTGCTTTGTTTGCAGTTGCTGTGCTCCTGCTTGGCATGGGAGCCTGTAAGGACGATAATGATGACAACGCCGTAACCCCCAGTCAGCAGGAGATGGACGATAGGCTCGTCGGCCTGTGGTGCGAGGAGTTCAAGTATGAAGACGTGACCGAGAATGGCAAGCCCTTCAATCGTGCCTTGATTGTGGTGGAGGCCAAAGCCGACCACACGGGCTACGTAGCTTTGGCTGTGTTTGACGACGAATTCAACGAGCCGCTTGAGGTCTATGGCGGTCCGAAGGATGCACCGTTCACCTGGCAGATGACAGCCGGAGGGCATGTCAAACTGACTGCAGCGAAAGCCGTTAAGGCGATGAAGCAAGCCGTTACACGCAGTGACGGTGACCACAGCGGTTTTGTCGATGTTGATCAGATTGACATGAATTGTGAGTCGGGCCAGATTTCCTTCAGCAATGCATCCCATGATGGTTCACTGAGGAGGGCAGGAAGCGATATAGGCGATTTGATAGAGGACTGGATGGGTAAGTCAACCCTCCCCCGGGCCTGCATTACCGACCGCATCCCGGTGGAGCTTTTCCCCGACTACATGAACTATGTGTTCAACTACCCCTCGGTTGACCCCTTCGGCAATCCGTGTACGCTAAGCGGTACCATCACGGTTAACGAGTCGCTGATAAAGGACGACAAGCCCTTCAACGGCATCCTGCTCTACAACCACTTCACCATCTACGCCACCACGCAGGCTCCTTCGCGTGGAGCCGTCGAGTTTCCCACGGGGGCTGCCTTCACCAACTTCATCGTCGTAGCCCCAGACTACTATGGCTTCGGCATCACCGAGAAAGAGCCGCAGGCCTACTGCATCTCACGGGCCAACGGACGCGCCTCGCTCGATGCCTACATAGCCGCCAAGCGATTGATAGAAGACCTGGGTGTGAAGAAAGGCAAAGACTTTGTCATTGCAGGCTACTCAGAGGGTGGGCAGACCACAATGGGCGTGTTGCGTGAGATTTCAGAACGCCATCCTGAGATAAAGGTGAAACGAGCCTTTGCCGGCGACGGTCCCTACGACATCAACTCCATGTATGACGCCATTAGCTTAGGTGAAACCGAAATGCCCAGCACCGTGTGCAACGTGCTCTATGCCTACAACCATTTCTTCCGTCTGGGTTACGATATCCACGACTACCTGAAGGACCCCGTGGCCAAGAACTTCAACGATTGGTTCCTCAGCAAAAAGAATAAGCGCAAGGCCCTTGACGAGGAGCTCATCAAGACCAAGAAGACGAGCGACATCTGCACAGCGGCCGTCCTTGATAACAACAGCCCCCTGTCACGCAAGTTCAAGGCCGCCTTCAGCACCGATGCGCTTACCAGTGGCTGGACGCCGCGCCGCGACTTAGACGTGATGCTCTTCCACGACACGAAAGACGATGTTGTGCCAGTGGAGAACTTCTATGCCATGAGCAAGTTTCTCAAGGATAATGGTATCAAGACCGAGGAGTTTGTCGATGAGTACAGCGCCGAAACGACAAAGGAGCTTGGCATCACCAACCATGAGGTGTCGGCCGTTACCTTTTTCCTTAAGATTATTGAGTGGATGACGGATAACTATTGATGATTGTTGTACGCAACAGTAGAATCCCTAACAAATGAGTTGGAGATAAGTCTGGATGGCGTGCTCTATTTCGCTGATGCAGATGTATTCGTCGGCAGAGTGGGAGCGTGCTGACTCGCCCGGCCCGAGCTTGAGCGAGGGGAAGGGCATGAGTGCCTGGTCAGAGAGTGTCGGCGAGCCGAAGGGCCTGAGGCCGAGTTGCAGGCAGCGCTGCACCAAGGGATGCCCCACGGGAATGTGCGACGAGGAGAGTCGGAAGGAGCGGGCTTTCAGCTCGCTCTTGGTGTGTTTCTGCAGGAAGCTGAACAGGTATTCGTTCTGATAGAACTCGTTGGTGCGCACGTCAATGACGAAGCGGCACTCGTCGGGCACCACGTTGTGCTGTGTGCCGCTGTTGATGACCGTCACCGTCATTTTGGTGGGGCCCAAGAGTTTGCTCACTTTCTTGAATCGGTAGTCGCGCAGCCAGATGAGGTCGTCGAGCGCCTCGTAGATGGCGTTCACCCCTTCGTTGCGGGCGGCGTGTCCGCTCTTGCCGCGGGCAATGCCGTCGATGACCATCAGACCTTTCTCGGCTATGGCAGGTTGCATGCCGGTGGGTTCGCCAACGATGGCGACGTCAATCTTTGGCAGTAGCGGCAGTGCCATGCTGATGCCGCCCTGTCCGCTGACCTCTTCTTCGGCCGAGGCAAGGAAGATGAGGTTGTAGGGGGGGGAGGGTTGAGCGTGGAGGGTTGAGGGTTGAGCGTTGAGCGTGGAGGGTTGAGGGTTGAGCAGACGGTAAGTGGTGAGCAGGCTGACCAGTCCGCCTCCGCAGTCGTTGGCGCCTAACCCGTAGAGTCGGTCGCCTTCGAGGGTGGGCTTGAAGGGGTCGCGTGTCCACGAGCTGACGGGTTTCACGGTGTCAATGTGTGCGTTGAGGAGCAGCGTGGGTTTCTGTTCGTCCAGTTCGTCCCAAGCAGCAATATTATTACCGAAGCGGCGGGGGTTGAGTCCCCATGCCTTCATCTGCTGTTCCATCACGTCGGCAGCCAGTGCCTCGTCGCGGCTGATGCTGGGTTTGGCTATCAGGCACTCCAGCAGCTCTACCGCCTCCTGCATATATTTTTGTATGTTCATGCCTGCAAAGGTAGTGCAAACCGAGTGAAATGCAAAATAAATTGTAATTTATTTTCATTTCCGAGGTGCAGCCTGCCTTCGACAGAAGGTCAGAGTAGTGCAAACCGAGTGAAATGCAAAATAAATTGTAATTTATTTTCATTTCCGAGGTGCAGCCTGCCTTCGACAGAAGGTCAGAGTAGTGCAAACCGAGTGAAATGCAAAATAAATCGGGATTTTTTTTGAGGAGAGTGGAGAGTGGAGAGAGAAGAGTGAAATGCAATAAGTTGCAGGGATATGCGTTTTATAATAAAAAGAAGGTTATGATGATGAATGAAAAGCAATTAGACGAGAGAGTGAGCCGCGCGGTAGAGAACTTCATGGCGGGCTATGGGTGTTGTCAGAGCGTGGTGGCAGCCTTTGCTGACCTTTATGGGCTGGACGAGACGATGGCTAAGCGCATAGCTGCCGGTTTTGGCGGTGGCGTGGGACGCATGCGGATGATGTGTGGGGCCGTGTCGGGAATAGTGATGCTGGTTGGTCTGGACTGTGGACAGACGGAAGGCAGCGACCGTGAAGGCAAATCAGCCTGCTACAAGGTTGTGCAGGACCTGTTGGCCCGTTCGAAGGAGGAGAACGGCAGCCTGATATGTGCGGAGATACTTGGTATTAAGGGTTACGACAAGGCTCCGTGCAGCTATGTGGCATCGGCCCGCACGGCCGAATACTACAAGCAACGGCCCTGTGCTGCGAAGGTGGAGAGTGCGGCGCGTATCTTTGCTGACTATCTGAAAGGGAAGGAAAAATAAGAAAAAAGTGATTTTTCTTTTTGTACTTTGCTCACTTATTCGTACCTTTGCAACAACAAAAACGCGTATATATGCAAATAAACAGTCACATGTCAGTGTTGATTCGCGACGTGGCCGCCCACTACGGCGAGCGCGAGGCACTGATTTACCAGGACTTCGGCGGTTCGGAGTGGAAGTCATATTCCTGGAGGCAGTTTGCTGACACCGTGCGCAAGGTGTCGCTGGCACTGCTCGGTATGGACGTCGGCCCGCAGGAGAACATAGGTATTTTCTCGCAGAACTCGGTGCAGTATCTGTTTACTGACTTCGGCGCGTGGGGCGTCAGGGCCACTACGATACCGTTCTATGCCACCAGTTCGGAGCAGCAGATACAGTTCATGGTGAACGATGCGAAGGTGCGCATACTCTTTGTGGGCGAACAGGACCAGTACGACAAGGCCCATAGGGTGTTCTCGTTCTGTCCCACGTTGGAGCATATTGTGGTCTTCGACCCGAAGGTGCGCATCAGCCCGCATGACCCGGGAACCATGTATTTTGACGATTTCCTGAAGACAGGCCAGTCGCATGAGCATGCCGACCTGCTGGAGCAGCGCTACGGCGAGGCATCGATGGACGAAGTTGCCAACATCCTCTATACCAGCGGAACAACGGGCGACTCGAAAGGTGTGATACTCACCTTCGGACAGTTCCATGCTGCCTTTGAGGCTAACGGCAAGTGCGTGCCCGTCACGGAAAAGGACCGTGTGATGAACTTCCTGCCTTACACGCACATCTTTGAGCGCGGATGGGCCATTCTGGCCATAACGAAGGGTGCCACCATGATTGTCAACACTTATCCGCAGCAGGTGCAGCAGTCCATGCGCGAGACACACCCCACGTGCATGTCGTCGGTTCCACGCTTCTGGGAGAAGGTCTATATGGGCGTGATGGAAAAGATAGAGACATCGAGTGCCGTGCAGCGTAAGGTGTTCCAGCATGCCCTGGCCGTCGGACGTAAGCATAACATTGACTACCTGAGCCAAGGAAAGAAACCGCCTCTCTCGCTGCATCTAGAGTACGAGATGCTGAACCGCACGGTGTTCTCGCTGGTACGCAAGGAGCTGGGACTGGAGAATGCCAACTTCTTCCCCACGGCAGGTGCTGCGGTGTCGGCCCATGTGGAAGAATTTGTCCATTCCATCGGCATCGACATGATTGTGGGCTACGGCCTGACAGAGAGCCTGGCCACCGTGAGCTGCGACCATCGTGGCGAGCCATATACCGTAGGCTCAGTAGGGCGTCCAATCGACTCCATCGAGATAGAGATCAGCCCAGAAGGTGAAATACTGCTGAAGGGGCCGACCATTACACGCGGATATTACAACCGTGACGACATCAATCGCGAGGCATTCACCGAGGACGGCTTCTTCCGCACAGGTGATGCCGGCTACATGAAGGACGGTGAACTTTTCCTGAAGGAGCGCATAAAAGACCTCTTCAAGACGTCGAACGGCAAATACATCGCCCCGCAGATGATAGAGTCGAAGCTGCTTGTTGATAAGTACATCGACCAGATAGCCGTCATTGCCGACCAGCGTAAATTCGTTTCTGCCCTCATCATTCCCGAATACAGACTCTTGGAGGACTATGCCGCCAAACATAACATTTACTATAAAGACCGTGAGGATCTGTGCCGCAACCGTCAGATATACGACATGATGATGGAGCGCATAGAGACTCTCCAACAGCAGCTTGCCCATTACGAGCAGATCAAACGTTTCACATTACTCCCCCACCATTTCTCCATGGACCGTGGTGAACTCACCAACACGCTGAAAATCAAGCGCCGCGTGCTGAATGAGAACTACAAGAAGGAAATCGAAGAGATGTACCTTGATTAAATGAGAAATGAGGAATGAGGAATGAGAAATGAGGAAGTAATTAGTAATTAGTAATGAGTAATTAGTAATTATGATTACCATGCTGTTTGATAGTTATGATGGAAAGGCGCGAAATATTGTTGTTAAGAAAACGGAACTGTTTGCAGATAGAATTGTCAAGATGTGTAAGTATCTGGCCAAAAAGAAAAGTGGTGATAGTGACATGTTACGACAAATTTATCGAAGCGGAACCAGCATAGGGGCCAATACGGCTGAAAGCCAATATGCTCAGAGCCGGGCAGACTTTCTGACCAAACTGACAATAGCCTTGAAGGAAGCAAATGAGACAAAATACTGGCTCGGGCGTATCTATTCTTGTGAACTGCTTACGGAGAAAGAGTATGAGTCGATCATTTTAGACAATGAAGAAATAATAAAGTTATTAACGAGTATAACAGGAACTGTAAAGAGGAGTTAGTAAGGTAATCATAATTACTCATTACTAATTACTCATTACTAATTAAGAAAAGAATGATTACACAGGACCAATTGAAGGATGTGCTCGAAAGAGCAGATAAGCTCAGGCACTACTTGAAGATAGACGAAAAGCAGGTAGAGTGGGAGGAAGAGGACCTGCGCACTCAGGCGCCTGACTTCTGGGAAGACCAGAAACGGGCTGAGGAGCAGATGAAGAAGGTGAAGAGCATCAAACGCTGGCTCGACGGCTATAAGCAGGTGCGCACGCTGGCTGACGAACTGCAGCTGGCCTTCGACTTCTATAAGGACGAAATGGTGACCGAAGAGGAGGTTGACGATGACTACAGGAAAGCCCTGACGGCCATTGAGGAGCTGGAGCTGATGAACATGCTGCGGCAGAAGGAAGACCCGATGGACTGCGTGATGAAGATTAACTCTGGTGCCGGTGGTACCGAGAGCCAGGACTGGGCCTCGATGCTCATGCGTATGTATCAGCGCTGGGCCGACCAGCATGGCTATAAGGTGACCATCAATAACCTACAGGATGGTGATGAGGCCGGCATCAAGAGCGTCACCATGACTATAGAGGGTGGTGAGTATGCTTACGGCTACCTGAAGAGTGAGAATGGCGTACACCGGCTGGTGCGTGTGTCGCCCTTCAATGCCCAGGGAAAGCGCATGACGTCGTTTGCATCGGTCTTCGTCACCCCGTTGGTTGACGACACCATCGAGGTGTATGTCGATCCGGCTAAGCTGAGCTGGGACACGTTCCGCAGCAGTGGTGCAGGCGGTCAGAACGTCAACAAGGTGGAGTCGGGCGTACGACTGCGCTACTGGTACACCGACCCTGATACTGGCGAGGAAGAGGAAATTCTCATTGAGAACACCGAGACGCGCGACCAGCCAAAGAACAAGGAACGTGCCCTGAAACTGCTGAAGTCGCAACTCTATGACCGTGCTATGAAGAAACGCCTGGAGGCGCAGGCCAAGATTGAGGCTGGCAAGAAAAAGATAGAGTGGGGCAGCCAGATACGCTCCTACGTCTTTGACGACCGTCGCGTCAAGGACCACCGCACCAACTACCAGACGTCAGACGTTGATGGCGTGATGAATGGTAAGATAGACGACTTCATCAAGGCCTACCTCATGGAGTTCCCAGTAACAGAAGAGTAAGGAGCCTCCCCCGCCCCCTCTCAAGGAGGGGAGTGCCTACGCGGGGGGATAAAGGCAGAAATATGATAAGAATGAAACAATAACAATTTTAAAAAAGTCCGACCGCTAAACAAGGAACGTGGAGCCCGTAGGTACTTCCCTCCTTGGGAGGGGTTGGGGGAGGCTTAAAACTATGAGTCAAAAAGGAAAGGCTCGCCGTGCAGCCCGTGAAGCACAGCAGGAGAAAGAAGGCAAGAAAGTGATTAACTGGATTTTCGGAGCACTCATTCTGCTCGGAATCATTTATGTGGTCTATGCCGTTGCTACGGCATAATCCGTAATCCGGACATGAGCGGTTTCGAAATCGAACGCAAGTTTCTTGTCTGTGGCGACGACTATAAGCGTCAGGCCTATGGCAAAAGCCACATTAAGCAAGGTTACATCTGCAGTGGTCGCGGACGCACCGTCAGGGTGCGACTCCGCGACGACCGCGGGTACCTGACTATTAAAGGTCCAAGCACGAATGGGGGCTTGAGCCGTTATGAGTTTGAGAAGGAAATAACCCTTGACGAGGCAGAGCACCTGTTCGACCTTTGCGAACCGGGTGTCATCGACAAGACCCGCTGGCTGGTCAAGAGTGGCAGTCATACCTTTGAGGTGGATGAGTTTCACGGTGACAACGACGGTCTCGTCATGGCCGAAGTGGAGCTGCAATCAGAGGACGAACCTTACGAAAAGCCCGATTTCATCGGAATGGAAGTGACCGGTGACCGTCGCTACTACAACTCGCATCTTCGCCTGCATCCTTTTAAGGAGTGGGCAGGATAAAAGAGGCTTATGAAATGTTTTTACCTGCTGATGATATTAAGTCTTCTTTCTGTTAGCGGAATAAGGGCGCAAACAGAAGAATACTCCCCTCGACAGGTAGATTCCTTGTATAATGTAATAGAGAATTACAAGGAAGAGTTAGTCGTCTTAAATCAACAATATGATCAGGATATTGTTGAGAGCCGAATCTATAATGTGATGGTATGGATTTTAGGCTTTATTGTTCTTCTGCTTATTGTAGCATTGGTTTATCAGCAGTCTTTTAAGGAATACGAGAATCAGATTGATGAAAGCGAAAGAAAACTTCTTGCAGCAAAGATGCGTATTTTTATGCTTGAAAACTCTGAAGGTGAGCATGATGAGGAGATAGCCTCATTGCGCAAGAAAATGGTTTCCCTTCAGCAATTGTCTAATGAACAACTGGGGAAGGGGAAGGAGATGTACGAGACGATTAATTCGGGTGGTGTGCTGAAGATTACCGACGATGAGCGTTGGCTGATTAAGTATTATTCTGTTCTACGTTATGAGACGTTTAATCATTGGGAACAAGAATATAAGCATTTGTCTAACCGTTTGATAACATTCCTGATTTTAAAAGATATGGGGAAGTCTGAAGCGGAAATAAAGCATATTTTGGGAATTAGTGACATGGCTTTCCGTGCCACTAAATCAAGATTAAACAGAAGTCGTTGCTGAAAAAGTGTGACAATTTTTATGCCTTCCAGACAGACGATATCGTTGTAATACCTTTTCTGACTGGATGTTGTAGCTTTGTTACTTTTGTCACAACAAAGAAAAATAGTATCAAAAAGATTTGGGTGATTAGAAGTCTTTTCCTACTTTTGCGCTGACAAGATAATTGAGCCGGTAAGATTCTTATCCAGACCAGACTGCAAAGGCGTGAAACCGAAAAACGTTATGAGTAGGAGTTTTTTTATATGTGATTTATGATGAAAAAAATATTCTTTTTATTAATGCTCTTTATGCTTACTTTAAACTTTTGCTCTTGTTCAAAAGATGGAATTGAATATATAGACGAATCAACAGTAGAAGTAACACCACTTGGAGAAATGTTGTCAATCTTAGTCGAAGACATTGATATTGGTGAGCAAATTGTTTATCTCAAGTGTGATACAGACGGGTCTTATCAAATACAGTATTGTAATTTAGAGAAAGAGAATGATTCTTCAAGCATAACCAGGTCAATGGATGATAACTGGCATTATGCAGGAACTGTAAAAGGCAAAATCTCAGCTCTTAAGTTAGCAAAATAAGTTATCAAAGATACTGTCTGGAGATCGAGTTGTTCTGCTTAAGATTGTTCCTACAGGAAATAATGGGGAATGGAAAGTCTATTGGAAATACGATGATTAAAATAAATAAAATAAGGTTAGTTCGCACGGGCATATTGAGTATGTTGTGCGTGTTTGGGTTGGCTTGGATGGTTCAACTTTTGAGTATTTCTGTAGATGTGATGTTCATTTGCATGTCTGTCGTTCTGTTAACCGTTAGCATGATATTGCAATTGTGGCTTAAAGAGCGAATGAGGTGGTTATCTTTAGTTTTGGAAACATTAGCATTGCTTGCAATGATTTTCTATACTTTTGAGATGTATCTGCCTTTTAAGTACACGCTGTTCGGTTAGTCCTTCTTTTAGAGTTCTGCTTTGCCATGTGCAAGGCAGAACTTTTGAAAGATTAATTATTATTCATGCAGGCTCAACGCCTGTGTTTTCTGATAGTCATAACGATAAGTCCAAAGACAGCACCGAGGGTGACTCCCAGTGAGTTGGCGGCAAAATCGAGCCACTCGCCGCTGCGCGTCGTGGTGGCGTAGGCTTGTAGCAGTTCCAGCAGGCCGCTCATCAGGATGGGTGCCAGCCAAGCCAGCAGGAAGAGCCGCGTTGCCTCCCCTCCCTTGGGGAGGGGCCGGGGATGGGCTCTCAAGTACTCTATCCACAGCACAGAGCATGTGCCGCCGTACATTACCAAGTGTGTCCACTTGTCTATGAACTGTACGTCGCTGAGTGGCGTCTCTGGGAAGAACGGCAAGAGCGACAGTACCCAGATGAGTAAGAAACACACAATGGAAAGGGGGTACTTCCTTATAAATTGATAGCAATCTTTCATGTTTTCTACGTTTTTGGCTGCAAAAGTAAGAAATAATTGTGAATTATGAATTGTAAATGGTGTTTTTTTTATACTTTTGCAAGCGAATATAGGAGATTGTTGAGATGTCAAAAACGGAAAGAGCTAATTTTGGCAGTAAGTTAGGTATCATATTGGCAACGGCCGGCAGTGCGGTCGGACTGGGCAACGTGTGGCGTTTTCCCTATATGACGGGGCAGAACGGCGGTGCCGTCTTTATTGTTATTTACGTGATATGTGTGTTGGTACTGGGCATACCGTGTATGATCAGCGAGTTTATTGTCGGTCGTCACGGCCAGGCAAACACAGCACGTGCTTTCAGAAAACTGGCTGATGGTACGCCTTGGACGGTTATTGGCTATATGGGTGTGCTGACGGGCTTCCTCATTACGGGGTATTATGCGGTGGTCAGTGGTTGGTGCCTGCAGTACATTTGGGCATCGCTCGTGGGGCATCTGCAGGGTGATCCGGAATATTTCAAGGCTTATTTTGCCGACTTGTCGTCTGACCCGGTTAAACCCGTGTTATGGACTTTCGTCATGTTGGGCATTACCTATTTGGTCGTCGAGCACGGCATACGCGACGGAATTGAAAAAGTTTCTAAGATGTTGATGCCCACGCTTTTTGTCTTACTATTGATAATTGTCATCGCCTCGTGCTTGCTGCCTGATGCAGGCAAGGGCATAGAGTTTCTGTTCAAACCGGATTTTACGAAGATAAACGGCGACGTGTTCCTTGGCGCTTTGGGACAAAGCTTCTATTCGCTGAGCATCGCCATGGGCTGTTTATGTACTTATGCCAGTTATTTTTCTAAACAGACAGACTTGAGGAAATCAGCTATTCAAATAGGTGTAATCGACTCCGTCGTGGCAGTATTGGCCGGACTCATGATATTCCCGGCAGCTTTCTCGGTAGGGGTGAACCCCGACAGCGGACCGTCGCTCATCTTCATTACCCTGCCCAACGTCTTTGCGCAGGCTTTTGCGTCAATGCCATTAGTGGGCTACGTCATTTCGCTGATGTTCTTCTTGCTGTTGACGCTGGCAGCACTGACGTCGTTGATTTCGCTCCATGAGGTCAGCACGGCTTTCTTCCATGAAGAATTGGTCATTACCCGTAAGAAAGCAGCCTTGCTGGTGACCATTTCCACCTCTATCATTGGTGCTTTTTGTTCGCTGTCACTGGGTGCCGTCGATGGGCTCGTCATCTTCGGCAAGTCTCTCTTCGACTGGTTCGACTTCATTACAGGGCAGATATTCCTGCCTACCGTCGGTTTCCTTACTTGTATGTTTATCGGCTGGTATGTGCCTCATAAGGTGGTACGCGATGAGTTCACCAATTGGGGAACGCTGAGTGGGCGCTTCTTTCATTTGTTTATCTTCTTGGTGAAGTATGTCTGCCCGTTAGCTATTCTCATTATTTTCTTGCATCAATTAGGACTACTTGGATAATTCAGTTATGGAAAGGAGCAAATTCGGAAAATTAGGTGTTATATTGGCTACGGCAGGTTCGGCCGTCGGTTTGGGTAACGTGTGGCGCTTCCCCTATATGACGGGTGAGAACGGCGGAGCAGCTTTTATCCTTATTTACATAGGTTGTATGTTTCTGCTGGGCATTCCCGGCATGATTAGTGAATTTATCGTCGGTCGCCACGCAGGAACTAATGCAGCACGTGCCTATGACACCCTGTCGAATGGGCGTCCCTGGAAATTTGTGGGCTATCTTGGCATTCTGACCTCTACGCTCATTCTCGGTTTCTATGCGGTGGTGGCCGGTTGGTGCCTGCAATATCTTTATGCCAGTCTCATGACCCATCTTAACGGTAATGCCGACTATGTGGTTAACTACTTCGCCTCCTTCTCCGCCAATCCCTGGAAACCATGCGTCTGGGCCGTCTCGTTTATCGTGCTGACCCATTTGGTGGTGGTACGTGGAGTGCGTGCAGGTATTGAGCGTGCGTCAAATCTGCTCATGCCGGCGCTGCTGATATTGCTCATTGTACTGGTTGTCGCCTCCTGTATGCTGCCTGGTGCCGATAAAGGTATTGAGTTCCTGCTGAAGCCCGACTTCTCGAAGCTCACGGGGCGTGTGTTCTTGGAGGCACTGGGACAGTCGTTCTTCTCACTGTCGCTGGGGACGGCCTGTCTTTGTACCTACTCCAGCTATTTCTCCAAGCAGACCAACTTATTGGGGTCGGCTTCGCAGATAGCCCTGCTCGACACGTTCATTGCCATTCTGGCAGGTCTTATGATATTCCCTGCCGCTTTCTCCGTAGGCGTTTCGCCAGGACAAGGGCCGTCGCTCATCTTTATTACCCTGCCCAATGTGTTCAATGAGGCTTTTGCTGCTGTGCCTGTCTTGGGCTATTTCATAGCTATTATGTTCTATGCCCTGCTGGTGTTTGCTGCACTCACTTCAACCATTTCAATGCACGAGATAGGTACCGCCTTCTTCCATGAAGAGCTGAATTGGCCGCGTAGCAAGGCTGCATGGATTATGACGGGGGTATGCAGCACGATAGCTGTGCTTTGTGCCTTGTCATTTGGTGCCTGTCCGCAGATTCAGCTCTTTGGCATGTCGCTGCTCGACTTGCTCGACAGTCTTACGGCTAATGTCATGTTGCCGCTCGGTTCATTGCTGACATGCCTCTTCGTCGGCTGGTATATACCCCGTCAGGTGGTTCGTGACCAGTTCACCAACTGGGGCACTTTGCGTGGCCGTTTCTTGGGAGTCTATCTTCTTGCCGTCCGCTATGTCTGTCCGCTCTGTATTATCCTTATTTTCATGCATCGCTTCGGAGTCATATAATCATTAGCACACAATTCCTCATTATTATGTTAAGAGATTTTTTCTATATCCGCAAGTCTGACCGCAGGGCCATCATCTTTGTCTTGTGTATCATGGTGATTGCCCTGCTGGTTATCCTTTTTACAGATAGCCGCATGGATTATACACCATCCTATGCGGATAATGGACGAATAAAGACGGACAGCGGACGATATAGAACGGATAATCAACGGCAACCGCTTTATTATGCACAACCCTCCACACACAGCCCCCAACGCTTTCCGTTCGACCCCAATACTGCTGACTCTACCCAGCTGCTCCGGCTGGGACTCCGGCCTTGGCAAGTGCGTAATATATATAAGTATCGTGCGCGTGGAGGTGTCTATCGTCGTAAGGAGGACTTTGCCCGGCTTTATGGTCTGACGGTAAAGGAGTATCGGGAGCTGGAGCCTTATATCCGAATATCCTCTGATTATACTACACCTGCCTCAGCACTTGTGGGTGAGGAGGAACACTACGAGCGTGACACACTGAAATATCCCATTAAGGTGGAAGTGCCTGCCAGTGTAAACCTCAATACTACCGACACGTTGCAATTGCGTAAGGTGCCGGGAGTAGGGGAGGCTTTTGCACGCCGCATCATACGCTATGGACAGCGTCTCGGAGGATACGTCAGTCCAGAGCAGTTGCGTGAGATTGAGGATTTCCCCGTTGATGCCATTCCTTATTTTGTCGTTGACCATCCGCAGACGCGGAAAATCAACCTGAACAAGCTGACGCTTAATCAGCTGCAGCGTCACCCATACATCAACTTCTATCAAGCAAAGGCTATCACAGAGTACCGCCGTTTGCGCGGTCCGCTGCATAGCCTTAAAGAACTTAGTCTGCACAAAGACTTTCCTGAAGAGGCCATTCAGCGCCTGCAGCCTTATGTGGAGTTTTAAGCAAGTCAGGGCCGCGTCTGGCCTTGCCCTTCAATCAACCATTTGTAGGTGGTAATCTCTTCCAAAGCCATAGGGCCGCGGGGACCGAGCTTCTGTGTGGAGATGCCTATCTCTGCACCCAGACCGAACTGTGCGCCATCAGTAAAGCTGGTCGGAGCATTCCAATAGACGCAGGCGGCATCGACGTGAGCCTGGAACTTTCGGGCAGTCTGCTCGTCGCGAGTGATGATGGCTTCGCTGTGACCAGAGCCGTATTTATCGATATGTGCCAAGGCCTCGTCCAACGAACCGACTGTCTTAATGGCCAGTTTGTAGTCCATAAACTCCGTACCGAAGCTCTCTGTGGTGGCATGCTCTAACAGCGGGTACTTGCCGTCAAAGGCTGCATAGGCCTGCTCGTCGGCATAGATGACAACGTTCTTCTCGGCCAAAGGCTCTACCAGATGGCCTAAGTCATCTGTTCTGTCTATATGAACTAATAGACAGTCGAGCGCATTGCAGACTGAGACGCGGCGTGTCTTGGCGTTGTTGATGATGGCCTTCCCCATTTCCAAGTCGCCATTCTTGTCAAAATAGGTGTTGACAACACCTGCACCCGTCTCAATAACCGGCACGCGTGCCGTATCTCGAACGAAGTCAATGAGCTTACGCCCTCCGCGTGGTATGCAGAGATCGATGTAACCCACGGCATTCAGCATTTCGCCAGTAGCCTCGTGGGTGGCGGGAAGCAGGGTGACAACATCTGGGCAGATGTCGAACTGGCAGAGCACATCGTGGATGATGCTGACGGCCATGTGGTTAGAGTCGTCTGCATCGCGTCCGCCTTTCAGTACACAGGCATTGCCGCTTTTGAAACATAAAGAGAAAACGTCATAGGTAACATTAGGGCGCGCTTCGTAAATCATGCCAATAACGCCAAAGGGTACTGACACACGGCACAGGCGTAGGCCGTTGGGCAGCGTCTTTTGTTTAGTAACGTGTCCTAATGGAGTGGGCAGAGTAGCCACGTTTCGCATGTCGCCGGCGATGTCGTTTAAGCGCTGGTCTGTCAGCATCAGCCGGTCGTAGAGAGGATTGCTGCGCTCCATCTTGGCGAGGTCTTCGGCATTGGCAGCCAGAATTTTCTCCTTGTTTTGTATGATTGCGTCGGCCACGGCATGCAGCACGTCGTTACGCTGCTGGTCAGTAAGCAGTGCCAGTGACTTGCTGGCGCGTTTTACTTTTTCAAAGATTTCTTTCATTTGCATGGGATGAATTCGGTGTGTGGGGTTGTTGCTGGATGTTCTAATAGGTTGATAAGAATGTCGTCACGCTCGCCATTGGCAATGATAACACGAATACCTTGTCTCGACACTTGTGATGCGGTTGTGTATTTAGAATGCATGCCGCCACGTCCGAAGGCACTCTTTTCGGGCTGGATATATTCCGACAAGTCGCGGCCAGGGGCCACTTCGCGTATCAGTTCTGCCTGTGGGTCGTCAGGATGGGTGGTAAAGATGCCGTCAATGTTTGAGAGCAGAATAAGTGTTTCGGCCTGCATCATTTGGGCGATGAGACCGCTGAGTTCGTCGTTATCGGTAAACATCAGTTCGGTAATGCTGACCGTATCGTTTTCGTTGACGATGGGCAGCACGCTATTTTCCAGCATTACCGTCATGCAAGCCCGTTGGTTCTTGAACTGTTCACCTGGTTCGAAGTTCTCTTTCATGGTGAGTACCTGCCCGATATGAATACCGAATTCACGGAACAAATCATAGTACAGACCAACAAGTTTTACTTGTCCGACAGCTGAATATAACTGTCGCTGTTCCACACTGTCGAGTGAATGTTCCACCCGCAGTTCTCCACGTCCCGAAGCCATAGCACCGGATGAGACGAGAATAACTTCATAGCCTTGCTGACGGAGCCACGCTATTTGGTCAACCAGTGCTGACATGCGGGTAACGTCGAGCTTCCCGTCCTTTCGGGTTAGCACGTTCGAGCCTACTTTGATAACGATTCTGTGTTTCATTTTGCGTCTTTCTGTCTGATTTCCACACGGCGTATTTTTCCGGAGATGGTCTTTGGCAGCTCATCGACGAACTCCACAATGCGCGGATATTTATATGGTGCCGTCTCGCGCTTGACGTGCTGCTGCAGCTCCTTAATCAAATCCTCGCCTGCTTTGTCTTTCCACTCCTTGCCTAATACCACCGTGGCCTTGACCACCATGCCGCGAATGTCGTCAGGCACGCCAGTAATGGCGCACTCTACGACGGCGGGGTGGGTCATGAGGGCTGACTCTACCTCGAACGGGCCGATACGGTAGCCTGAGGACTTGATGACATCGTCAATGCGCCCTTCAAACCAGTAGTAGCCGTCTTCATCGCGCCAGGCCATGTCACCAGTATGATACACTCCGTCGTGCCATGCCTCACGGGTCTTCTCTTCGTCACGGTAATACCCTTTGAAGAGTCCCACGGGTTTCTTATCGCGAATGCGGACAACAATTTCACCTTTCTCACCATCCTCACAGCTCGTGCCGTCAGGACGTACCAAGTCAATGTCGTACTGTGCATTAGGAATGCCCATGCTGCCGGGCTTGGGCGTCATCCAGGGAAAGGTGCCGAGTGTCATTGTAGTCTCGGTCTGACCGAAACCTTCCATCATGCGGATGCCTGTCTTCTCAAAGAATTTGTCAAATACTGCAGGGTTCAGGGCCTCACCGGCCGTCGTGCAGTACTCCAGTGATGACAGGTCGTACTTGGACAGGTCTTCACGTATCATGAAACGGTATATCGTAGGAGGTGCGCAGAAACTGGTTACGCGATATTTCTCAATCTGACGCAGAAGTGTGTCTGCATTGAACTTCTCATGGTCAAACACAAAAACCGTCGCACCGGCAAACCATTGGCCGTAGAACTTACCCCAGACGGCCTTTCCCCAACCTGTGTCAGCAACGGTCAGGTGGAGTGACCCTTCGTGCAGGTTATGCCAAAAAACACCAGTAGTCAGGTGCCCCATGGCGTAGAGGTAGTCATGGGCTACCATCTTCGGCTCTCCTGAAGTACCTGATGTGAAGTACATCAGCATGGTGTCGTCGTTGGTGTTGACGAAGGCAGGGCGTTGGAATTTCGGCGCTTGTTTCCATTCTGCCAGCCAAGAGTGCCAAATATCTGAGTTCTCATATTTCTCAACGTTCTCAGAAACAGTGACCACCGCTTTCACTGTCGGACTCTCTGGCATTGCTGCTTTAATCTGACTTGTTACGTAAGCATCGTCAACACAGATGATGGCTTTTACGCTTGCGCGCGTGTTCCTATATACTATGTCATGCTTTGTCAGCATGTGTGTGGCTGGAATAACAATGGCTCCAATCTTGCATAGTGCCAACATCGTAATCCACCATTCATAGCGTCGCTTTAAAATCAGCATTACGGGGTCGTTCTTGCCAATACCCAATGACTGCAGATAACTGGCCGCCTGGTCGCTTTGTTCTTTTAGGTCGCGAAATGTGGCACGAATCTCTTCGCCCTGATCGTTTGTCCAAAGCAGGGCCAGTCCGTCTGGTTTCTCCTCGGCCCATGCGTCCATCACGTCGTACGCAAAGTTAAAATTCTCTGGAATAATAAATTCTAAGTGTTTATTGTAATCCTCGACGGACTCGAAGTGCGTCTGTTTCAAAAATCTCTCTATCATGTTTTGTCTAGTTTATTCTACTGTGAATGCTAAGAACTTGACTGCTTTGTCACCGATGGCCAGCATGCCGTGCGGCTTCGTTGAGTCGAAATAAATGGAATCGCCCTCGTCCAGCACGATGGTCTTACCACCAATATACAGCTCCATTTTCCCTTCAAGCACAAGGTTAAACTCTTGTCCTTGATGAGTGTTCTTGTAAATGGTGTGCGCACCTGGCTTTGGCTCTACGGTCACGATGAACACGTCTGCCTTGTGGTTCACAAAGCCAGACACCAGACTCTGATATTTGTAGGCCTTGGTACGCTCAACTGACATGCCCTGACCTTTGCGAACCACGAAGTATGACTTCATCCTTGGGGCTTCGGCAAACATCAGTTCCTCAGCGCTCACGCCGTATTTATGAGCGATCTTCATCAGGTTCGAGATGGTAATGTCAACCTCTCCCTCCTCTATTTTCTTGTATTTCTCTACATCGATGCCGATAGTTCCGGCCATCTCCTCTACAGGAATGTCGAGCACATCGCGTAGTCCACGCAGACGCTCGCCTATTTGTTTAAGTTGTTCGTCCATATCTTTAATTGTTGTTACTTTCAAAAGGTTCTCCGCGTCTATAGCTCCTGAATTTGTCATGTGCATCAGGCTTTTCAAATTCTAAGGTTGACTCTGCCTCGAAGGTTTCTGGGTCTGCTCCTTCAACTATTTCACCACAGTACCACACATGCGACTTGTCCTTGGAGTAAATACTCATCGACTTGTAGGTGGCAGGGTCGGCATCGGGCAGTACTCTTCCGTAATAATAGACATTTAGATGGTCTTTGGCTTCCAGATGCTCAATATATTCAAAGGTTGCAGGGTCTCCGCCTTCAATGCGGATGCTGTCAAAGTAGATGTGTTGGCTGTCGGTGGCCCACAGCTCGTTATCGCCAAGCTTCTTGATGTTGAAACTGCTCATGTCGGCTACGTGCAACGGTGCTCCCTGGTAGTAGTAGTCGCGCTTGTCATGACACAGCGGATAGTCATCGGCTTTTAGTGAGCCAGGGTCTGCTCCCTCCATCAATCGGTCTTTGAACCAAACGTGGGTGGCGTCACGTCCAAGCCAACGCTCTATGCTTTGGAATGTTGTAGCATCGGCATCTTTCAGCTCATGCTCTATAGTGCCGAAGCTGAATGTCCAATAGGTGTAAACCACTGTACCGTTCTTAATCTCATATTTTCCCTCGTCGTTGCACGATGTTACCATCAGCAGTGCAGCGAAGGCTAATGTGATGACAAATGTCAGTTTCTTATGCATACAGCCTTGATTGTTGGTTGGTTATTTTGCTCCTGCCTTGAGACCACGGATGACACTGCTGGTGAATCCGGCATGTTCCATTTCGTTCAGACCACGGATGGTCAGTCCGCCAGGGGTTGTCACCAGGTCTATGGCCTGTTCGGGGTGCATGCCTGTTGCTTGAAGCAGTTCACCGCACCTCGCATGGTCTGCATCACTACCTGTTTTGCCTCGTCAGCCTTAAAGCCCAGCTCAACACCTCCTTCGGAAGCGGCACGGATGTAGCGCATGGCATAGGCAATACCGCATGAGGCCAGTGTCGTACCTGCTGCCAGATGTTGCTCATCGGTCAGCAAAGTTTGTCCCATTGAGTCAAACAATGCCTTTACCTGCTCGGTATGTTGCGGCTGTGTTCCGACACTTGGCACGAGGAATGTCATAGACTGAAGTTGTGCAATGGCGATGTTAGGAATACAAAGGAAAAGTGGAATCATGCGCTCATCCTTGGCTAACCATTGGCAGATGCTTTCTGATTTCACGCCTGCTGCTACCACCACCAGTTTCTGTTGCTCGTAGTCTAAAACATCGCGAAGCCCGGTCAGTACTTGTTCCACCAACCAGGGCTTTACCACCACACAAACCACGTCGGCACCCTGTGCCGCCAGTTGGTTGCTTGGGGTTGCCGTGATGCCGAGGTCAGCGAAGTGCTTGCGTGCTTCGGCTGAAGGGTCGCTCACGGTGATGTTCTCATTATCAATGTAGGTTCCCTTGATGAGCCCTTCGGCTATGGCACCGCCCATGGCTCCGGCTCCGATGATTGCTATCTTCATATTTCGTCCAATACTTTAGTGAATCTCTCGATGAAATCGTCAATTTCTGCTTTTGTCAGGCAGAGTGGGGGCAGTAAACGCAAGGTGTTTGTTCCTGCACAACCTGTGAAGCAGTGCTGCTCATAAATCAGTTTCTGGCGTACTTCCTTGTGTGGCATTTCAAGGTCGATTCCCACCATCAGTCCGCGACCGCGGACATCGGTGATGTGTTTCTCTCCTTGCAGTTTCTTCAGTTGCTCCATCAGGTAGTTACCAACCGTGTTAGCATTCTCAACCAAGCCTTCTTCCTCAAACACGTCAAGCACTGCCAATGCAGCAGCGCATGCCAAATGGTTACCTCCGAATGTTGTGCCCAGTTGACCATATACGGGTTTGAACTCAGGGCTGATGAGTACGCCGCCCATCGGGAAACCGTTGGCAATGCCTTTGGCTACGGTGATGATGTCGGGCTTGATGCCTAACCACTGGTGGGCAAAGAACTTACCGCTGCGTCCGTAGCCACATTGTATCTCGTCACAGATGAGCACAGCACCGAACCGCTTACAGGCATAAGCCAGATTTTGTGCGAATTCTGGTGTGGCCATCTGAATGCCGCCCACACCTTGTATTGGTTCCAAAATAACGGCAGCAACACCGCCACGCGACAGTTCGCGCACCCAAGGCTCAAGGTCGTTCAGTGGCAGGAAACGCACATGGTGATTGTCGTTGAGCGGAGCAACAATCTTTCGGTTGTGTGTCACTTCTACAGCCAGCGAAGTGCGGCCGTGAAAGGCATGTTCGCAGGCCAGAATACGCGTGTTTCCTGGGTTTTTGAACGAGGCCAGCTTTAGTGCGTTTTCGTTGGCTTCGGCACCACTGTTAATGAGAAACAGCTGGTAGTCGTCATAGCCGCAAATACGTCCCAGGCGCGCTGCCAGTTCTACCTGTAGCTTGTTGATGACTGAGTTGGAGTAGAACGCGATGTGGTTGAGCTGTTCCGTCACCTTTTTAATATAATGCGGGTGCGAGTGGCCGATAGAGATGACGGCATGACCGCCATACAGGTCCAGATATTCCTGTCCCTTATCGTCCCAGACCTTGCAGCCCTTGCCCTCAACGATGTTGACGTCGAAAAGCGGATAAACATCAAATAGTTTCATATTATTATTTCAATAGTTCGTTATTACGTTATTACGATATCACAGTAGTCATTAGAATGCTGAAGCTTTCAAATTGAGCCCTGATGTTTCACGTAGCCCGAACATGATGTTCATGTTCTGTACGGCTTGGCCTACAGCGCCCTTCAGAAGGTTGTCGATGGCAGAAGTGACGAGTATCTTGTCCTCAAACACATCCACGTGAACCAGAGCCTTGTTGGTGTTCACTACCTGTTTCAGGTCTATTCCTTTCTCGCTGTAGTGAGTGAACGCTGCTTCTTGGTAGAAGTCCTTGTATGCTGCGACAGTGTCGCAGCTCTCTGTCCCTGTCTTTATCACCGCTGTACAGAAAATGCCGCGTGTAAAGTCACCCCGGTAGGGTATGAAGTCGATAGAAACATCAAGAGAACCTTGCACCTGTATCAGTGACTGCCGAATCTCTGCCAAATGCTGGTGAGTAAAAGGCTTATAGATACTGAGGTTGTTGTTACGCCATGAGAAGTGGGTGGTAGCACCGGGCTTTTGACCGGCTCCTGTTGAACCCGTAATGGCATTGACGGCAACATCCTTTGTCAGCAGTCCCATCTTGGCTGCTGGCAGTAGCGCCAGCTGAATGGCTGTGGCAAAACAGCCAGGGTTGGCTACGTGCTTGGCTTTTGCTATCTCTGCTTTGTTGATTTCTGGCAGACCATAGACATAGTCGTGATTTCCCTTGATGCGGAAGTCTTGTGCTAAGTCTATTATCTTCACACGCTCTGGAATGGTGTGCTCCTTCAGGAACTGCTCACTTTTTCCGTGGCCAAAGCAGAAGTACACGGCATCAACTTGGTCAAAAGGCATCTGGTCGGTGAACCGCAGGTCAGTATCGCCGATGAGTCCCTCGTGTACATCCGATACCAGATTGCCTGCATTACTCTCAGAGTTGGCAAAGACAATCTCGGCATCAGGGTGATTCAGTAGCAGACGAATGAGTTCTCCTCCTGTATAGCCTGCTGCACCTAATATTCCTACTTTTATCATTTTTACTACGAATTACACGAATTTCACGAATTAGTTGCGCGTAGCAATTAGTATAATTCGTGAAATTCGTAGTCGTTATTATTTATCTATGCTCGTCCTTATGTATTCCGTAGTAAACACGTAGTGGCGTTGAGCTGACCTTGATAAAGCCCTTGGCTTCGTCGGCAGTCCAACCGGTCTGTGTCTCGCCGTATTCCCCAAGCTTCGATTTTGTCAGGTCGTTGGCAGAGTCAATGCCGACTGTCTCGAAACCATAAGGGCGTAGCTTCAGGATGGCCGTACCCGTTACGTTACGCTGTGAACTGGTCAGCATGGCTTCGATGTCGGGCATGACAGGCTCCAGGTACTGGCTTTCGTGCAAGAACATGCCATACCAGTTGGCTACTTGGTCTTTCCAGTACTGCTGCCATTTTGATAATGTTGACTTCTCTAACAGACGGTGAGCTTCAATAATCAGTTTGGGTGCTGCAGCTTCGAAGCCTACACGGCCTTTGATGCCGATAATGGTGTCGCCCACGTTGGCATCGCGGCCGATGGCGTAGCTCGCACCAATTTCCTCGATTTTCTGGATGGCCTTCACCTTGTCGGTGAAATTCTCTCCATTGACGCCTACTATTTCGCCTTTTTCGAACGTTATCTTCAGTAGCGATTCCTTCTCGGAGTTCGTTACGTGTTTCAAGTATGCCTCCTCTGGCAGCCCCTGTGTCGGGTCAAGTAACTCGCCGCCACAGATGCTGGTGCCCCAGATGCCCACGTTGTACGAATATTTCAGTTTCGTGAAGTCAGCAAAGAAACCGTGTTCATTCAGGTAATCCACTTCTTCTTTGCGCGTCAGCTTCTTGTCGCGTGTCAGTGTGATGATCTCCACCCCGGGAGCCATCACGAGAAAGGTCATGTCGAAACGTATCTGGTCGTTACCTGCGCCTGTTGAGCCATGGGCAATGGCATCAGCACCTATCTCCTTTGCATAGCGGGCAATGGCGATGGCCTGAAAAATGCGTTCGCTCGATACCGAGATGGGGTAGCAGTTGTTTCTCAGCACATTGCCGAAAATCATGTATTTAAGTGACTTCTCGTAATATTCCTGTGTCACGTCAAGTGTGACGTATGCCACGGCACCCAGCTTGTAGGCGTTCTCTTCGTTTGTCTTCAACTGCTCGGCGCTGAAACCGCCTGTGTTGGCACAGGCTGCATACACGTCCCAGCCATCCTGTGTCAGTTTCATCACGGTGTAGCTGGTGTCAAGTCCACCACTGAATGCTACTACAACTTTCTTTTTGTTCATATATATATGTTTTTGTTAATATCTAAATTTCTCAGTCTTCATTTCTTGTTTCGACAGCATCAAGCTTTTTAATGCGGGAGATGACCTCTTCAGGAATTTTTGCTGGCAGGTGCTCCTCCGGGTCATACAGCATGGCCGTACAAATGCAGTATTTCCTGCCCGTGCGGTGCAGTACGTCCACATTTACGCAACCTTCACAACCCCGCCAGAAAGCTTCGTCGTCCGTCAAATCTGCAAATGTGACAGGCTGATAACCCAGTTCCGTGTTCATCTTCATCACTGCGGCACCACTTGTCAAAGAGAAAATCTTGGCATGCGGCCAACGCGTTCGGGCAAGCGAGAAGGTCATGTCTTTAATCTTCTTGGCTACTCCGCGACCACGAAAGTCCGGGTGTACAATAAGACCGCTCGTCGTCACGTATTGTTTGTTGCCCCACGTCTCAATGTAGCTGAAACCGGCAAAGCGTCCGTTGCATAGCGCTATGACGGCCTTCGCTTCCTTCATCTTCGTAGCTAAGTACTCATGTGTTCTTTTGGCGATTCCTGTTCCACGAACCTTTGCTGCGTCGGCTATTGTCTGTAAAATAGTGTCAACGTAGGCCTCGTGTTCAGGTCCGGCCACAAATACTTCTATCTCTTTCTGTTCCATTACTAATTGTTAACGATCAATTGTCAATTATCAATTATTTCATGTTTGGCACCACTTCGCTCAGCGCGTCTATAACTTCTCGTTCGGTAACTCCTTGTTTGACGACTACAAATATTGTGTCGTCACCGGCAATGGTTCCTAATAGCTGGGGAATATTGCTGTTGTCAATGTTCCAGGCAATCGAACTGGCATAGCCCGGACGTGTCTTTATCACGCCCATGTTGCCGGAGAAATTAATAGATATGAATCCCGGAACCTGCATCATTTCCCTAATCTGCTGGGGAGTGCTTACTCGTTTGTACATTGTCTCGTTGGGAAGTACGTAAACGTAGTTTCCGCCCATTGTTGCAGCCTTGGCCACCTTCAGTTGTTTCAAATCACGGCTTAGCGTGGCCTGTGTCAGTTTGAATCCTTCATGCTGCAAAGCTGCCAGTAGCTCCTCTTGACTCCCCAGCTGCTGGCTCGAAATAATCATGCGCAGCGCTTCTAATCTGTTGTTCTTAACTTTCATCAATCGTATATTTATGCTAAAACGGTTGCAAAATTATTCAATTTTCTGCATATCTCCAAGTTTTCATTCAATTTTAACGCATTTTAAAGAAATAAGAGACCTGTCTGCTTCGTTAATTTGCTGCTTTCTGGTGCGTTTATTCTTTGCTCTTTTGCTGTTTTCTTCGCGTATATATATAATAAGGAGAAGGTGCTTTTATCGTTGATTATTATCAAGTTTATTTGTTAAAATATCTTTTTTTCGAAATTTTCTTCAAAAAATATTTGGTGGTTTCTCGAAATAGTCTTACCTTTGCACCCGCTTTTGAGGAGGACTCCTCCCGAAGGCACCCCGAAAAGAGTTCTTTGAAAGATTTACATAAACAGACAAGTAGTACAAGAAGCGAGCTGTCTTTTATTGGCAGCTTGGGTAATTGAACGAACCGTCAAGTTCTCCTTTATATAATATGTATATAGGTGTAACTGAGAAAGAAATTTGGACATTCTGAGCACAGACAGAAGAAATCAGGTATTTTACCTGGTGAAGATATTATTTTTACCATGTAGAGTTTGATCCTGGCTCAGGATGAACGCTAGCTACAGGCTTAACACATGCAAGTCGAGGGGCAGCATGGTCTTAGCTTGCTAAGACTGATGGCGACCGGCGCACGGGTGAGTAACGCGTATCCAACCTTCCCCTTAGTAGGGCATAGCCCGGCGAAAGTCGGATTAATACCCTATGTTTTCCTATGATGACATCTGATTAGGAACAAAGATTTATCG
>Ga0256404_1004245_pt1 | contig 27408 bp, 27 predicted proteins | sample RumenRJG_01DNA_FD_185990 | JGI IMG/M metagenome (GOLD analysis project Ga0256404, IMG submission 185990) | Bovine rumen microbial communities from Lethbridge, Alberta, Canada - RJG_01 | ecosystem: Host-associated > Mammals > Digestive system > Stomach > Rumen | place: Canada: Alberta | collected...
TCTCGTAAATTGATTTTCCATCAATGCTCAATGTTCAATGTTCAATGTTCAATGTTGAATCATTTCCACTGACCGCTTCAGGAACGAATCGAGGGCAGCACCCTTCAACATACCATTTTGCAACAGCGCAAGGTCAATCAACTGATGGACGATGCTGTTTCCTGCGGCATAGTCGGCCAGCACAGCGGCTTTCTTGTCTTTCTGCTCATTGACGGCTTTCTCGGCCTCGGCCTTCTGGTCTTTGTCCTCCTGCGTCAGTTCATCGTATTTTTTCTTGTCCTGCGCCTGTTGGATGGCAGCCAGACGCGCCTCCTGACCCTTCAACTCGGCAAGAATCGGCTTTAATGCTTCCGAAGTGGCATTCTCGGTGTCGGCCAGCACTTTTTTCACCAGTTCGTGGTCGGCATTGAGCACCATCGAATACATATCGGGCATTTGCGCATAGAAGCCCATACCGCTCTGGAATCGGCTCATATCCTTCATTCGGCGCATATATTCGCTCTGCGTGATGACGACGGGCTGGGACTGCTCGCCCAACGACTGCACCTCGACCGAAAATTCCGTCTTTTCCATCTTCGGCATCTGCGACTTAAAGACTTGTGACAAACTGTCAGTCTGCTCGTCGGTCAGTTCGGTCTTTTTCGCGTCGGACTTCACGATGAGGCGGTCGATGATGTCGCCATCGACACGGGTAAACCGCGTTTTTTCGAGTTTCTGCTCGAGCATCTGCGCCACGGGCGTGTCGAGTTGTCCGTCGAAGAGCAACACGCTGTAGCCACGCTGTTTCGCCGTCTCGATGTAGCTGTATTCCTCCTCCTTGTTGTTGGCGTAGAGATAGACCAGCGTGCCGTCTTTGTCAGTCTGTTCGCCCTTGATGAGCGTCTTGTATTCGTCGAACGTGAAGAATTTTCCATCAACATCTTTCAACAGCGCGAAGTCCTTGGCGCGGTCGTAGAAATCGTCTTGCGAGAGCATTCCGTAGTTGATGAAAATCTTCAAATCGTCCCATTTTTCCTCGTATTCCTTGCGGTTCTCGCTGAAAATCGACTTCAGACGGTCGGCCACTTTCTTGGTGATATAGGTCGAGATTTTCTTCACGTTGGCATCGCTCTGCAGATAGCTTCGCGACACGTTCAGCGGAATGTCGGGCGAGTCGATGACACCGTGCAGCAGCGTCAGGAATTCGGGCACGATGCCCTCGACTTGGTCGGTGACGAAAACCTGATTGCAGTAGAGTTGAATCTTGTTTTTCTGCAGGTCGATATTCGACTGGATTCGCGGGAAATAAAGGATTCCCGTGAGGTTGAAGGGGTAATCGACGTTCAGGTGAATCCAGAACAGCGGCTCGTCCATCTGCATCGGATAGAGCGTGCGGTAGAACGACTTGTAGTCCTCGTCCTTCAGCGTCGAAGGTGCCTTTGTCCACAGCGGTTCCACGTTGTTGATGATGTTGTCCTCGGCGGTATCGACCATCTTCTTCTCCTCCGACGACCATTCCTGTTTCTTGCCGAAGGCGATGGGCACGGCCATAAACTTGCAGAACTTGTTGAGCAGAGCCTCGATGCGCTGCTTTTCGAGAAATTCCTTGCAGTCGTCGGCAATGTGGAGGATGATGTCGGTGCCACGCTCAGCCTTTTCAGCGTCCTCGATGGTGAATTCCGGGCTACCGTCGCACGTCCAACGCACGGCCTGAGCACCTTCCTGATGGCTTTTCGTGACGATTTCCACCTTCTCGGCCACCATAAACGCCGAGTAGAAACCCAGTCCGAAGTGTCCGATGATGGCATTGGCCGAATCCTTGTATTTATCGAGGAAGTCGGTCACGCCCGAGAAGGCAATCTGGTTGATATACTTGTCGATTTCCTCCGCCGTCATACCGATTCCGTGGTCGCTGAACGTCAGTGTTTTCGCCTTCTCGTCGAGGCTCACGCGCACGGTTAAATCGCCCAGTTCGCCCTTGAAATCGCCCTTGTCGGCCAGTGTTTTCATTTTCTGCGTCGCATCAACGGCGTTCGACACCATCTCGCGCAGGAAAATCTCGTGATCGCTGTAGAGAAACTTTTTGATGACGGGGAAAATGTTCTCTGTCGTAACCCCGATGTTACCTTTTTGCATAGTGTTGTTTCTTATTTATTTGTTCGATTTTTCTGCTGATTCTCTTGCAAAATTTGTGCCAAAAGTATTTTTTGCGATTTCTTTCCCGATTCTTTTGGAAAATCAACTTTTTTCCGTAATTTTGCAGGCAGAGTTATCAATAACACGAAGTCGTACCCTTTAAAAACGAAATTGCTTATGGAGTAAAACAGAGAGAACGCTAAACGACCTTCGCAGAGAGACACAGCTCCGCGAGGTCACAGAGATTTTTTTATTAACAAACCAAAATTATTAACTTACAGATTAGCGTTTAAATTATGGAAACAAACAACATTATTCAGATGCCACGCATCGGTGATGCAGCCCCTCAGTTCAAGGCGGTTACAACACAAGGTGAAATCAATTTCCCATCCGACTATAAAGGAAAATGGAAAATTCTGTTCAGTCACCCTGCAGACTTCACACCTGTCTGCACATCAGAGTTTATGACTTTTGCCTCAATGGCACAAGATTTTGAAAATCTCAATTGCCAGCTTGTCGGTCTTTCTGTCGACGGCTTGCACAGCCACATCGCTTGGCTTCGTACCATCAAGGAAAAGATTGACTGGAACAACCTGAAAGGTATGGAAGTGAAATTCCCACTCGTGGTAGACATCACAATGGACGTCGCACACCTGTATGGCATGATTCAGCCAGGCGAAAGTTCAACATCAGCTGTTCGTGCGGTATTCTTCATCGACCCGGAAGACAAGATTCGTACAATCATGTACTACCCCCTCTCGCTGGGACGCAATTTCGATGAAATCAAACGCGTACTCATCGGACTGCAAACAGTCGACAACTTTGGCGTAGCACTGCCAGCCGACTGGCGTCCAGGTAAAGAAGTGATCGTTCCGCCTGCAGGATCATGCGGCATTGCCAAAGAACGAATGGAAGGTTCCGACAAAGACCTGCACTGCTACGATTGGTTCTTCTGTACACGTCAGATTTCCAAAGAAGAAGTGGAAAGCAAACTTGGAAAATAATCCATCACTGCTAAATACTATTTGATTGAAAGAGGGAGCTGGCTTTTTATAGTCAGCTCCTTTTTATCGTTCCCTCTTTCTGCTTTTTATTTTCTCATCTCTTTTCACCAAATTGATACTGAAATTGGCGAATATAATCACTAAATTGGGTATAAATTTGGTGATTTGGAATACTTTTTTTAATTTTGCATCATCATTCAAACAAATTACGATATGGAAGAGAAGAGGTTTCCACAACTCGAAAAAGAAGAAAATGAAGGCATTGTTTCTGACCCGATGGCTGAATATGCTACCGCAGGCAGTGGCATTGCGGACTTGTCTGTCGCCCAAAATATCCGCGACGAATGGGATCCTGAAATCGGGCCGTATTCTATGAAAGAATTGAATGATAGAATCGACGAGGCCGATGCCGCCATTGGTCGTTATATGGAAGGCGACAGGAGCGAATGGGTGACGGAAAATCAATCACGTGAAAATTTCTATACGAAATACACATGGCTCAAGTAATTTGGTTGAAAAAGGCCGATGCCCTATTTGAAAAATACATGTTCAACGCCTTCATTGAATATGGGCAAACCACCTCTAAAAAATGGATGAACGAGCGTATCAGAATGGCTGACAGGCTTACAAATCATCCGTTGTCATATCCCCCAGAACCTTTATTGAATGACCGAAAGCGATGCTTTCGCAGTTGTCTTGTTTTAGAACGTTTTAAGTTCGTTTATTATTACGATTCTTCAACCGATACCGTCTTTGTTGTGGATATTTGGGATTGTCGGCGGAATCCTGAAAGTCTGAAACAAAGAATCAAGTAGTTACCAACAATGGACAGCAAGGAAAGACTCTGGAACGCGAACTACTGGAAAGTGATGACGGCGAATTTCTCGATGGCATTCTCCTTTTATTTGCTTACGCCACTGCTGCCGCTCTACCTCAGCGAGAACTTCAACGCGACGAAGGATATGATTGGACTCGTGCTGTCGGGCTACACGCTCACGGCACTGCTCGTCAGACCGTTCAGCGGCTACGTGGCCGATAGTTTTCCACGGAAAAAAGTGCTGCTCGCAAGCCTATTCGTCTATTTCCTGTGCTTCGGAACTTATCTGCTAGCCTCGACGCTGCTGCTTTTCGCCATCGTCAGGACACTCCACGGCGCTCCATTCGGCTCGGCAAGCGTCGCCAACAGCACAATGGCCATCGACGTGCTACCGTCGTCGCGGCGAAACGAGGGCATCGGCTACTACGGACTGAGCAACAACATCGCAACGGCCATCGCACCGACGGTCGGCATCTTCGTCTATCGCTATTTCCACAACTTCGACCTACTTTTCTGGATGGCTTTTGCCATCGCCACACTCGGATTTTTTGTCAATACGACGATTCAACCACGCGAACGGCAGATTTTGAAGGATAAAAAAGCCATTTCACTCGACCGATTTTTCCTTGTGAAAGGGTGGATGCTGGCGGTGAATATGATTTGCTTCGGCCTCTGCTACGGCGTTTTGAGCAATTATCTCGCCATCTACGGCAAGGAAACGATGGGCATCACGACTGGCACGGGAACGTTCTTCCTGTTGCTCTCGCTGGGTTTGATTCTTTCGCGACTGCAAGGCGTGAAGGCACTGCGAAAAGGCCGACTTACGCACAATGCCGGCGAGGGAATTGCAATTTCGACGGTCGGCTACGCGCTGTTCGTACTCGTGCCCCACGAGGTCGGTTACTACGGCTCAGCGTTGCTCATCGGCCTCGGCAACGGCCACATGTGGCCTGCGTTTCAGAATATGATCATCAGCATCGCCAACAACAACGAGCGTGGAACGGCCAACTCGACACTACTCACGAGTTGGGACCTTGGCGTGGGCCTCGGCGTGCTGATGGGTGGTTTTGTGGTCGAATTTTTCGACTACACGACGGCTTTCTGGTCGATTGTCGCCGTCCACGTTGTCGGATTATTGCTCTTTTTCGCCGCCACAAAAAAATTCTTCCTGCTCCGTATGGCACGAAAACAGGAAGAAATTTCAAATTCTTAAAACGCCGCTCAACCTTCCTTGAACGACACCACTCGCGAGAGTTCATCGTCGAAATAGAACGTCTGAAGAATCGTGTCTTTTTCGATGCGATATTTCACGCGAATGAAGAGCAATTTCTTCGTTTTTGCGTCATCAGAAAAGTCCAAAGGCTGCTTGAAACGACTGTCTTTTGCGCCCTTTTCACGCATCAACTGGAAAAGTGAGTCGCTGACAAAAGTCGTCGAGTCGAGGCGCGAGAAATCCATCACCTTGAAGTCGTTTTCGACCAGATTTTCCTTCAAAAAATCCTTCACCATCGACTCCGCCTTGCTCTTCTCGCGGTTGCAGCCAGTGAAAGCCATTGCCACCACAAGGGCGACAATGGCTACGAGCGTTTTCTTCATTTCTTCGGAATATTTTTCAAGATTTCGAGCAGGTGATTCCACACCATTTGCACGGTCGGGATGTGCAGGCGCTCGTCGGGCGAGTGGACACCGCGCAGCGTCGGGCCAAACGACACCATATCGAGGTTCGGATACTTCTCCGAGAACAGACCGCACTCGAGTCCAGCGTGGATTCCGAGCACTTTCGGCGATTTCTTGAAGAGTTTTTTGTAGGTTTCGACGGTCAGCGCGGTCAGTTTGCTGTCGTGACGCATCTTCCAAGCGGGATAGCCCTCGCCCTGCACCACCTCGGCACCTGCGAGTTGGAACACGGCCTTGATCGTGGCAGCCATATTGTCGAGCGCACTCATCACATTCGAGCGGTGCGAGCAGACGACCTTCACGCTGTTTTCGGTTGTGACGATGCTGGCGACGTTGTTCGACGTCTCAACGAGCCAAGCGATTTCCTCGTCCTGACACATCGCGAAAATACCATTGTCGGCGGCCTGCATCACCTGCACGAGGCGCGTGCTCACCTCAAGCGGCAGAACGGGCTCGGCATCAGCACTTTCCATCGAAAATTCCATTGATTTTTCCGTCACGTGGTATTCTTCTTCGACCTGCGCCGTGAAAACATTCCAATCGGCCTTCACTTGGTCTTTTTTGTCGGCGGGAACGGCGAAAACGGCCATACCGTCGCGAGGAATCGCGTTGTGCAACTTACCTGCGTTGAACTGGGCGAGGCGCAGTCCGTAGCGCTCCTGTGTCTGATAGAGGAAGCGGGCCATCGTTTTCACGGCATTGGCGCGTTTCTTCTCGATATCGCCACCCGAGTGGCCGCCCACAAAGCCCTTCAGCGCGGTCTTCACGAAGAACCAACCCTGCGGTGCTTCCTCGCGCTTGAAGTTGAACGTAGCCGTCGTCGTCCGACCGCCTGCGCAACTGACGAAAATCTCGCCTTCGTCCTCGGAATCGAGGTTGATGAGCATATCGCCCGTCATAAAACCGGCCTTCATACCCTCGGCACCCGTCAGTCCCGTCTCTTCGTCGCGCGTGAAAACGCACTCGAGCGGTCCGTGTTCGATGTCGTCGCTGTCGAGAATCGCCAACTCGATGGCACAGCCGATACCGTCGTCGGCACCGAGCGTCGTGCCCTTCGCGCAAAGCCACTCGCCATCGACGTAAGTCTGAATGGCATCCTTGTCGAAGTCGAATTCCACATCGACCAGTTTCTCGCAGACCATATCCATGTGGCTCTGCAAAATCACCGTCGCGCGGTCTTCCAAGCCCTTCGTGGCAGGCTTGCAGATGATGACATTGCCCGTCTCATCGACCTTGGTTTCCAACCCACGGCTTTCGCCGAATTTCTTCAAAAACTCAATCATTTTCTCCTCGCGCTTCGATGGGCGGGGAATCTGGTTGATGCGTGCGAATTGCTCAAACACGCATACTGGTTTCAGTTCGATTTGGTTCATGATCAATAATTGTTTAGATGATTGTCTTTTTTGTTCGTTGAATAATTTGTGCAAAAATACAGATTTTTCTTGAAATTGCCAACATTTTTTCTGCAAAAAAGAGAATAACTCGTTTTTTTGTAGTAATTTTGTGGCCTAAAAAGACAAAAAAATGATTGAAACCCTGCTCATCAGTCTGATCATCATTGCCGTTGCGATGGCATTGTTGCTCGTGAAAGTGCTTTGGAAGAAGGACGGACGGTTCTCTTCGCAGCATATTCACGACAGCGAGGCGATGCGCGAACGCGGCGTTCACTGCGTCATCGACCAAGACCGCGAAGCACGGCAGAAAGGGGCTGCTTATTGAACATTGAAGATTGAACATTGAACATTGAACATTGAACATTGAACATTGAAGATTAAACATTGAATTTGAATATTAACAACAAAAAATATAAAACAATGAACAAAAAGAATTTTTTCCGAATGATGGCCGTTGCCGCAGTGGCAAGCGTCGCCATGACATCGTGTGACAAATCGGCTCCGAAAATGGACGAGAAAGGTGCTGAACAGCAAGCTCCTGTGGAACTGAAAATCGCTTTCGTCGAGGTCGATTCGATTATGACGCAGTACACGTTCTGCAAGGACTACACGCAGATTCTGCAAAAGAAGGGTCAGAACATCCAAAACACGCTTGCCGCAAAGCAACGCTCGCTGGAACAGGCTGCTGCCAACTTCCAACAGAAACTGCAGCAGAACGCCTACACACGCGAACAGGCCGAGGGCATCCAGGCCAGTCTTCAGAAGCAGGCTGCCGACCTCGACGTGCTCAACCAGCGTCTGAGCAACGAGTTCCAGACCGAGACCGACAAGTACAACAACGCCCTGCGCGACTCGATTCAGCACTTCCTCGCACGCTACAACAAGGACAAGAAATACAGCCTCATCCTCAGCAAGGCAGGCGACAACTTGCTCTACGCCGACAAGGCTTTCGACATCACCGCCGAGGTCATCGCTGGACTGAACAAGGCTTACAAGCCTGCCAAGAGCGAAACCGCCAAGAAAGAAACGGCTGAGAAGAAAGAGGAAGCCGCTCCCGCCAAGAAATGACGAAACGAGAGCGCTACGCGTACATATTAGATTATTTTCGCGAGCAAATGCCCGTGGTGACAACGGAGTTGGAATTTGGCAGTGCCTTCCAACTCCTTTGTGCCACTTTGCTCAGCGCACAATGCACCGACAAGCGCATCAATCAGGTGACGCCGGCGCTTTTCGCCCGATTTCCTGATGCGAAATCAATGGCGAAGGCCGATCCAGAGGACGTTTTCGAGTATATCCGTAGCGTGAGCTATCCGAATTCGAAGGCGAAGCACCTCGTGGAAATGGCGCGGATGGTGGTGAGCGACTTTGGCGGTGAAGTGCCGAGCGATATGGACGATTTGGTAAAACTGCCAGGCGTGGGACGCAAGACGGCGAATGTGATGCAGGCCGTGTGGTTCGGACGCGCTGCGATGGCGGTCGATACGCACGTTTTCCGCGTGAGCCATCGACTCGGACTCGTGCCCGACAAAGCCAATACTCCGTTGAAGGTCGAGCAGGAACTGATGAAAAACATTCCTGCCGACGACGTTCCAGATGCACACCACTGGCTGCTGCTGCACGGTCGATACATCTGCACATCGCGCAAACCGCATTGCGAAAAGTGTCCGTTCGACGGAATTTGTCCGAAGAAAGTGTGAAGTGTGGAGTGTGAAGTGTGAAATGATATAAAATAATGGAAGCAAAACGAATACTAAACTACCTGCGCGACATCGCCGCGAACAACAACCGACCGTGGTATCTCGAGCACAAGGCTGAGTACGACGCTTGCCGCAAAAGTTTCAACGACGGCATCGCGAAGGCCATCAACCGCATCGCCGAGTTCGACGACGAAGTCGCCCATCTGCAAGTGAAGGATTGCGTCTATCGCTTCAACCGCGACACGCGCTTCTCGCCCGACAAGTCGCCTTACAAGCGGCATCTCGGCGGCTACATTTGTGCGAAAGGGAAGAAATCGCTGCGCGGCGGCTACTATATCCATTTGGAACCCGGAAATTGCCTTCTCGCAACGGGCAGTTATTGGCTTCCAACGAACATTCTGACCTCGTGTCGCAACGAAATCATGGCCAACATCGACCGATGGCTCGAAATCGTCGAGAATCCCGAATTTGTCCGTCTTTTCGGTCACGTGGGCGAAGGAAATTGGCCCGAATTTTCCACCAACGAGAGCGAAGAAAACGCCCCATCGACCGCCACCGAGCGCGGCTTCGGTCTGTCGATGCTGAAGACCTGTCCATCGGGTTTTCCACGCGACTACGAGCACATCCGCTACCTTCGTATGAAAGATTACTGCTGTTGGCATCAGGTCGATGACACGTTTTTCGAGGGCGACAAATGGCTCGACAAGGCCGTCGAAATCTTCAAGGTCGCCAAGCCGATGATGGACTTCATGAACGCCGTCATCGACGATTACGAATAAAATTTTACTGAAAAATCGACATAAAAAATCCCGAAAGTTCATCACCTTCGGGATTTTCTTCGTATTAACTCAAATTGTTTATTTCACTTTCTCGACGATAGCCTTGAACGCCTCGGGGTTGTTCATGGCGAGGTCGGCCAACACCTTGCGGTTGATTTCGATGCCAGCCTTCGCGAGTTTACCCATCAGAACCGAGTAGCTGATGCCCTCTGCGCGTGCGGCAGCGTTGATACGCTGAATCCACAGCGAACGGAAAGCGCGCTTCTTGTTCTTGCGGTCGCGGTATGCATATGTGAGACCCTTCTCCCAAGTGTTCTTGGCAACGGTCCAAACGTTTTTACGAGCTCCAAAATAACCTTTCGTGAGCTTCAGGATGCGAGTTCTACGTGCCTTCGAGGCAACATGATTTACTGATCTTGGCATAGTTTTCTTCTTTTAAAAGTTCAACAAAAGGTTTACATTAACGCAGTCCGAGCATTTCACGAACTTGTTTCTTGTCACAGGTGTCCACGAGGGTCGAACCACACAGATTTCTCTTCTGTTTCTTGGTCTTCTTCGTCAGAATGTGACTGTGGTAAGCGTGATGACGCTTGATCTTACCTGTTGCAGTGAAGCGGAAACGCTTCTTCGCACTGGATTTTGTCTTTACTTTTGGCATTGTTTTTAAATTTTAATAGTTTTACATTTTGTTATCTAAGCGGCGGCAACGCATATACCGGGCGTTACGCACCTTAATCTTCATTTGTCAATTTGTTCAGCAGATCCTCGCCGCCTTTTGCGTTGGCGAGAAGTCCGTTGGCAACGGCATTTTCCTCGGCCTGCTGGTCGGCTGCGGCCTTGGCCTCAGCTTCACGACGCTCGCTGTCGCGCTTCTGCTGACTTTTCTTGGCCACGCCAGCCTTCTTCGGCGCGAGGAAGAGGAACATCTTCTTGCCTTCCAGACGCGGCAACTGCTCCACTTTGGCATATTCCTCAAGGTCGTTGGCGAATCGCAGCAACAGCACCTCGCCCTGCTCCTTGAACAGAATCGATCGACCGCGGAAGAACACGTAGGCGCGAACTTTGTTGCCATCCTCGAGGAATTCCTTCGCGTGCTTCAACTTGAAGTTGTAGTCGTGGTCGTCGGTCTGGGGGCCGAAACGAATCTCTTTCACCTCCACCTTCACCTGCTTGGCTTTGATTTCCTTCTGGTGCTTTTTCTGCTGGTAGAGGAATTTTGAATAGTCGATGAGACGGCAAACAGGCGGGTCGGCATTCGGAGAAATCTCCACGAGGTCAACACCCTGCTGGCGAGCCAAGTCAAGGGCCTGTTTGGTGGGCAGGACTTCACTTCCGTTCTCACCCACGATACGCACTTCCCGCACACGAATCTGCTCGTTGACACGGTACTGATTTTTCAATTTGTCGTTCTTCATCAACTGTTTTTTAAGTTTTGCGCGGAGAGAACAGGATTCGAACCTGCGAACCGGTTTTGCCGGTTACACGCTTTCCAGGCGTGCCTCTTCAACCACTCGAGCACCTCTCCAAATCGTACTTTGGCTGAAAGCGGCTGCAAAGTTAGCGTTTTTTTGCCAAACAACCATACGAAAATTCATTATTTTAAGTATTTTTTATAAATAATGTGGCATTTTTCCCGATTTTTCCTGAATTCGCGGATTTTTTATTGACAAATTCCCGAAAAAACTCGGTGAACATTCGCGTTGGTCTGTCGTTCGACTTCTTCTGGCGTAACGCCGTAGGCTTCGGCAAGACGATGGAGGACGTGGGCAACGAAAGCGGGTTCGTTGTGCTTTCCACGATGGGGCACGGGCGCCATATAAGGGCTGTCGGTTTCAAGGACGATGCGGTCGAGGGGCACGGCGGCTGGCAGGTCGTCGGGCAGGTGGCTTTTCTTGAACGTGAGAACGCCGCCGATGCCGAGCACGAAACGCTCGAAAGTGAGCAGTTCGCGGGCTTCGATTTGATTGCCGGTGAAGCAATGAAAAACGCCGCCGGGCAGGTCGTTTTCGTATTTCCGCAGGATTTTCACCATTTCGTTCTGCGCCTTGCGACAGTGAATCATCAGCGGTAGGCGTGTCTCAACCGACCAGCGCACTTGTTCCTCGAAGGCTTCCAATTGCTCTTGCTCGAACTCGCGACTCCAATAGAAATCGAGGCCGATTTCGCCGATGGAAAGGGGTTGGAAGGGGGAGTGAAGGGGGAGTGAAGGGGATGGATTTTGTGGAGTGAGGAGTGAGGAGTGTGGAGTGAGGAGTGATTTGATTTCGGCAAGTTGTTCGCGCCAGTCGGCTCGGACTTCCTCGGGATGGAGGCCAACCATCGGAAAGAGGCGGTCGGAATATTGGCGACAGAGTTCGAGGATTGCCTTCGACGATTTCAGGTCGATGGCAGGCACGAAAATCTTTTCTACGCCAGCCTCGCGAGCCCGCTGAACAACGGCATCGAGGTCGTCGCGAAACTCTTCGCCGTCTAAATGTGCGTGGGTGTCAATCATCATTTACAATTAGACAATTTACAATTATGATTTCCTGAACATCATTTCGTTGGCATAGGCGCGAAGGGCGGTTTTGCGGTCTTCTGACACGCCGACGGCATCGAGATATTTGCGACTTTCGTCGAAATAATGGGCGATGCGCTCTTGGGCAAGCCGATCGACCCCAATCGCGTTGTAGAGGCGCGTGACGGCCTCGATTTTCTCCTGACGGTTGAAATTTTCAGCACCAATCCAATGGAGGAGTTCGGCGCGTTGCTGTTCGTCGGCACGATTCAGCGCATTGATGAGCATAAATGTCTTTTTGTTCGACGTGATATCGCCGCCAATGGCTTTTCCGAACACCGCCGGATCGCCGTAAACATCAAGGTAGTCGTCTTGCAACTGGAAGGCCAGACCGAACTGTTCGCCAAATTTGTAAAGCAACTCAGCGTCGCGTTCGTCGGCATCGGCCATCAGTGCGCCCATTTTGGTGGCACAGGCCAGCAAAACGCTCGTTTTCAGGCGAATCATCTCGATGTATTCCTCTTCGCGCACGTCGTTGCGATGCTCGAAATCCATATCGTACTGCTGTCCTTCGCCGATTTCAAGGGCGGTTTCGGTGAACAGAGAGAGAATCTGCGGCAACTTTTCTGCTGAGCACTGCGCCATCCGCTCGTAGGCCAACACAAGCATCGAGTCGCCCGAGAGAATGGCCGTGTTGGCGTCCCAACGACGGTGCACGGTCTGATGGCCGCGACGCAGGTCGGCATTGTCCATCAAATCGTCGTGCAGAAGCGTGTAGTTATGGTACGTTTCCAAGGCGCACGCCTGCGGAAGAATCGTCGCGGAATCGTCGCGGAAAAGTTCGTACGACAGCAACATCAACACGGGTCGAATGCGCTTGCCACCGAGCGACAACACATATTTAATGGGTTCGTAGAGCGACTTCGGCTGCCGGTCGTAGGGCAACTGCTCCAAATACTGGTTTGTCAGTCTTAAAATTTCGTTTGAAGTATTCATTTTATTGAAGGGTTTTAAAGTTGAAACACAATTGGAATCGCCATCATCGTCCGACACGGTTCATTGTTTTGAATGCCAGGCTTCCACGGCGGCATCAACCGCATCACGCGCATCGCCTCGCGGTCGAGCAGCGGGTTGATGGAACGCGCAATTTTCAAGTCGCTGACGCTGCCGTCTTTATTGACGATGAACGACACCACCACCCTACCCTGAAGTTTCTGGTTCCGCGCTGCCTCGGGGTATTTCAGGTTCTTCGTCAGCCATTGCACAAACATCGTCATACCGCCTGGAAATTCAGGAATTTGCTCCACGATTCGCACGTCGAGCGGTTTTTCCTTATCCATCGTCTCCTGCTCAATCGGCTTCGGCTCTTCGGGCACAAAATCCTCAGCATCCACCGTCACCTGCGAAATCAGTGGGTCTTCCGTCTTTTCGAGCGGCTCCGGCGGCGTTTCCACCACCTTGATTTGCTCCGCCACCGTCGGCTGCACCACCATTTCCGGCACTGGCAGCAGGTCTTTCTCGTCCTCCCACGGTTGAATCATCAGTTCCTCGGCCATTTCGTCGAGCAGTGCCTCGTCGATGTCGTAGTCCGACTCCTCCGAAGTCCATTGCAGTGCAACGAACAACGCAGAAAGAGCCACCACCAGTCCCAACACGAAACCCGTGGTGCGCTTCCTCTCCAGATTGGCCTGAGCCGACTTCTTTTGTTCCATTCCGACGAATAATTTTTGCAAAGGTACAAAAATAATTATGAAAACTGGATGATGAATCGTGAATAATTTCGTATCTTTGCATTCTAATTCGATTTTCAAGATGAAAAAAACATTATTTATAATATTACTATTGCTGTCGGCGACCTTTGTCACGGCACAGGAAAGCAGGACGGCATATAATTTTCTGCGGTTGCCCGTGAGTGCGCACGAGGCGGCACTGGGCGGCGAGAACATTAGCATCATCGCCGACGACGCTTCGATGATTTTCAGCAATCCGGCGCTACTGGCGAACGTGGCCGACAAGACCATCGGACTGAACTATATGAACTATATGGAGGGCGTGAACACGGCGAGTGCGACGTTCAACCGAGTGGTTGGCGACAAGGCGGCGTGGGCGGTCAGCGGTCAGTTGATGGGCTACGGAACGATGCGCGAGGTGGACGAAAACAACGTGCAGACGGGTGAATTTTCGGCAAAGGACATCGCACTGAGCGGCTATTTCTCGTATTTCCTGACGGAACGGCTCACGGGCGGCATCACGGCGAAGTTCATTTATTCGAACATCGGTTCGTATAACTCGGCGGCAGTGGGTGTCGATCTCGGATTGAACTACTACAACCCCGAAAACGAGTGGTCGGTGTCGCTGGTGGCGAAGAATTTGGGCGGTCAGATCGATGCTTTCGACGACGAATACGACCGTATGCCCTTCGACTTGCAGGCTGGTGTGTCGAAACGGCTCGTGCACACGCCATTGCGCTTCTCGGCCACGCTTCACGACCTCGGCCATTGGGACTACAAATTCATCAAACACGTGGCGCTGGGTGCCGATTTGCTGCTCTCGGAACAGATTTGGATTGGTATCGGCTACAATTTCCAACGCGCCCGCCAGATGAGTATTCTCTCGTCGATTGACCAAGAGGAGAGCAGCCACGGCGCAGGTCTGAGTTTCGGTGCCGGTCTCACGCTGCAACGCTTCAAACTCGGGGTCGCCTACGGAAAATACCACGTTTCGAGCGGCTCGATACTGGTCAATGCGGCATATTCCCTTTAACTCCCCTTTCACTCCCCTTAAATTCCCCTTAAAAATGAAAAAAATCACCATTGCCATCGACGGATATTCTTCTTGCGGCAAAAGCACGATGGCCAAAGACTTAGCCCGCCGCATCGGTTACGTTTATGTGGATACGGGTGCGATGTATCGCGCCGTGACGCTGTTTGCCCTTCGCAACGGCCTTTTCAACGCCGACGGCAGTGTCAATATCGAGAAATTGGAAAGTCAGATGCCCAACATCGCGGTTTCGTTCCAGTTCAACCAAGCGACGCAGAAGCCCGACACCTATCTGAACGGTGAACTCGTCGAGAAGCAAATTCGCTCGCTCGAGGTCAGCAACCACGTCAGTTTGATTGCCGCCGTGCCATTCGTGCGCGAGGCGATGGTCGAGCAACAGCAGGCGATGGGTCAGGAGGGCGGTATTGTGATGGACGGACGCGACATCGGCACAACCGTTTTCCCGAATGCCGAACTCAAAATCTTCGTCACAGCCTCGGCCGAGGTTCGTGCGCAACGCCGCTACGACGAACTCGTGGCGAAAGGAATGCCCGAACCCTACGAGGAAATCCTGAAAAACGTGCAGGAACGCGACTATCTCGACACGCACCGCGAAGTTTCGCCGCTCCGTCAGGCCGACGACGCGCTGTTGCTCGACAATTCAACGATGACCATCGAGGAACAGAACGAATGGCTGATGGAGAAGTTCAGGGCGAAATCTGAAGCGTAAATCGACCTTTTTTCACTTAATTTTTCTTCGGCACGAAGCTTTCCCAAGTCTGATCGTCGAAGAAAATTCTGATTTCTGTAATCTGTCGAGGCTTTTTGTCAATATTTTTCAAAACAAAAGCCTCGGCATTTTTCGGTAAATATTGTGCGATCGGGCGCTCCTGTTCTTTGGGAGCGACGGAAGTGGGGGAGCTGTCAAAATCGAGTTGTGGTTCCATCGATTTGGGTGTCGAATCGGGGGACTGATTTTTCTCTTCGGAGGAAATTTCGTCGGTGTACATCGGACCACGACCGAACATCAACCAGTCGGTCGATAGGGCAGGGATTTTTTGCTTAATTCCTTCGACGATGTTGAGGGTCGGTTTGGTTCGTCCGTTAAAAATGCTACTGAGCGTCGCCGGCGCAATTTGAATAAATTGTGCAAAAGTTTGCTGCGTCATGTGCTGACTTTCCATGATTTTTTTGATTCGATCTTTCATGCTTTTTTCTGTTTAGTCGATTTTTTGCCCCAAAAAGGCGATTTTTCTAAGATTTTACAAAGGTAAAACAAAAATTTTGATTACGCAACAAATGTAGCGAAAATTTTGAAAAATAAATTTTTGAAATTGATTTCTTAATATTTGGAAATCTAAATTTAAAAACTACAAAGAATGGTTTAGAAACAGAAATCTAAATTACAGCAGAAAATTGCATTTTAAGAATCAATTGAATGGTAAAAACATAAATAACTGGCTATGATTTAGTTATTTAGTGAAATGATTCGATTTTTCGAGCCTTATTCAATCAACAAATCCAAATCTTTTGAAAAAGTGCAGTGAAAACTTCAAGCAAAGAACATAATTGATTCATAATCAATCGTTTATGTCGTAAAAATAAAGCATTATATTTATACATTTCAAAATCTGAATGGTAAATTCAAAAACGAAAATTTAAATTTTCAACATTGTAAATCGTCTATCGGCAAGGGGATTCGCAGTTTCAAAAACCAAATTATTCAACTTTCAAAATTATTCGAGAATCAAAACTACACAAAACAAAATGTTAATGAAATATAACTCTAAATTCGACGCGCTGAAAATGCCAAAAAATCGCCCCATTTTTAAAATTTCTGGGAAATTGCCCGATTCGACGAAAATTTGCGAATCTGAGAGGGGGTCAAAAGTATCGAGAAGTCCGATTTTATCGGGGTTTGACGCTAAAAAAAGTGCCTCAAAAAAGCACGATTTTTAGTCAAAATAGAAAAAAACGGGGTATTTTTTAGTGCAAAATGAAGAAAACGAGTTCCTTCATCAGTTCTCCAGCATCCGTATTTGGGTTTTCAATGCCCTTACTTTTGGCATCGATTTCTCTCATCTTGGAAATGATTTGCATCGTTTTCATTCCAGAATAATTTCTCATTCCAGTCATATAATCGCGTGCCGCCCATCCCGATTTGAGTCCCAAATGTTGTGCGACGGAATTTTCGTTGTTCCGATTCGGCGCGTAGTATGCCAACATCAAATTTTGGAAATATTTGAAGAGCTGCGGCAGGAAAAAATAGATCGAACCTGCTTTCGGATTTTTGTCAAAATATTTCACAATCTGGTTGGCCTTGAACACATTTCGGTTCACGATGGCCGCTCTCAACTCGAACGCATTGAAGTCTTTGCTCACCCCGATTTCGCGTTCCACAATCTCGGGCGTGACCGTTCGCGCCCCTTCCGGTAGCGAAATCAGCACTTTGTCGAGTTCGGAAGCCAGTCGGCTGAGGTCGGACCCGATGTGGTCGGCCATCATTTGGGCGGCTTTGTGGTCGATTTTCGCGTCTTTCGTCGTCAGATAGTCGGCGATGAAGGTCGGCAGTTCGCGCTCGTCCTTCTTCTTGCTCTCGAAGAGCACGCCGTTTTTCTCGATGAGCGCCACGAGGCTGCTGTTGGTCTTTTTGCGGCGGTCGAACGTGCCACTTTTGTAGCAGAGCACCAAAATGGTCGAGTTCGTCGGCAGTTTTTCGGCATATTTCTCGATGGGTTCGAGGTTTTTCAGGTTCTGCGCCTCCTTGACAATCACCACCTGATGTTCGGCCATCATCGGGAAGCGGCGTGCCATGTCGGCCACCTGCGCCGCCATCGTGTCAGAGCCGAAGACGATGGTCTGGTTGAAGTCGCGCTCCGATTCGTCGAGCACGTTTTCGGCGATGTAGTCGGCAATCAGGTCTATATAATAAGGTTCGTCGCCCATCAGAAAGTAGATGGGCGCAAACTTCCGTGCCTGCAGGTCGCGCATGACGGCGTCGAACGTTTTTCCGCTTCGTTTTTCTGCCATGAATTGCTCTTTTTTCGTTGAGTTCGGGCACAAAGTTAGCATTTTTCGTCGAAATATGCCACGCTCAAGGCCGTTTTTTCCCATTTTTTAGTATATTTTCTTGGAAGTTATCGCAATTAGTCGTAAATTTGCACCGTTTTTAATCAACATTATTCACTCATTTAAAAAGAAAAATTATGAAGAAAGTGATGATTTTGGCCGTTATGATGGTTGCAACCCTGACGGCAAGTGCACAACAGGCAGTTGGTACATGGTCGGTAACCCCGAAGGTAGGTATGAACCTTGCGACGGTTACTAATACTGACGATGCAAAGATGAAGGTTGGCCTTGTGGCTGGTGCCGACTTGACTTATCAAATTGCTCAACCCTTCGCAATCAGCGTTGGTGCCTTCTATTCCATGCAGGGTGCTAAGGCTGAAGAATCAGAATTAGGTTTGAAAGTTGATCAAACTGTTAACCTCGACTACATCAATGTTCCCATCATGGCTAACATTTATGTCGTTCCTGGTCTTGCCATTAAGGCTGGTATTCAGCCCGGATTCAATGTTAAGCACAAGGCTAAGATTGAGGCTAAAGGAGAATCTTATGAGAAAGATATCGATGACTTCAAGAGTTTTGACTTTTCAATTCCCCTTGGTCTTTCTTATGAGTTCAGCGACTTCGTAATTGATGCCCGCTACGTCTTCGGCCTGACTGATTTGGTTGGCTATGATAAGAGCAAGAACAGCGTGATTCAGTTCACCCTTGGCTACAAGATTCCGCTCTAAACAGCGATTCTTTGTCGAAAAAAAGCCGCTTCCCAGTGTGGGAGGCGGTTTTTTTGCTACACCTCTTGGCCGAAGGAATGAAGGTGGCGAAAATTGAGGTAGCCGTCTTCGGGAGTATGCAGTTCGTCGTCGCCATCGTAGATCAGGGTCGAGGACTTCACGTCGTCGCCGAACAACTTGCGAAAATAGGCCATATTCCTGAAAAAATCCGACTTCAGCGACTGCGCCGACTTGATTTCGTAAATGGCAAGGTTCGGGTAGGCCAGTTCCTCCACCACATCAACTTCTTTCTGCGACTTGTCGCGATAGAAATACAGGTCGGGATGAGTTGCGCCGCTGTTGTACTTGTTTTTGATGAGGTCGGCCACCACCATATTTTCAAACAAAGCCCCGCGCATAAACGAGTTCTGCACATCGTGCGCCGACTTCAACCCAAGGAGATAGCAGGCCAGCCCCGTATCGTAGAAGTAGAGTTTCGGCGTTTTCACGATTCGCTTGCCGATGTTGCGGAAATACGGTTGCAGCAGGAAAACGGTGTAGGAAGTTTCCAGAATGCTTAGCCAACTATTTACCGTCCGCATATCAATGGAAAGTTCATCGGCGATGGTGCTGACAACAAATTCACGTCCGATGCGAGTGGCACAAAGGCGGACAAAGTCGCGGAACTTTCGGGCGTCTTTTACATTGATGATTTGCTGCACATCTCGCTGTATATAGGTCGTGAAATAGGTGTCATAGACATCTTCCGGCATCCGTCTGTCACCCCAAATGGCTGGATAAAAACCTTTGAAAATCAGCTCGTCGGTGCTGGCGTTTGCCTCGTCGCCCAACTCTGCCAAACTAAGCGGCATCAGACGGACAATCGCCACCCTGCCTGCGAGCGACTGGGTGATGCTTTGCATCAGAAGGAAATTGCTGCTGCCCGACAAGACGATGCTTCGGCTTTTATCCTCATCGACGGCCACCTGCACGGCATTGAAGAGTTTGGGCAGATAGTGTGCCTCGTCGAAAATGATTTTCTTTGAGTGCGACCGCAGAAAACCATTGATGTCCCGTTGCACCATATCGAGGTTGCGCTCGTCCTCAAGGTTGTAGTACTCGTAGTCAGAAAACAGCATTTTACACAGCGTCGTCTTCCCCGACTGACGCGGACCAGTGATGGACAGCACAGGAAATTGGGCTGCCAACCTTAAAATGCGTGACTGTAACTCTCTGTTATACATAGCCTTATCTAATTTTTGGACAAATTTTACATTTGACTGCTAAATTTGTCCGCAAAGGTAATGATTATCTTTGAAACAAGCAAATTTTTTCTTTGTTTTTGATGAAAATGATGGGAAATTGCATTAAAAAACAGCCGTTTTCTGCGATTTACCGAAAATTTTTCCGAAATTTGTGAACGATTTGGCAACTCAAGTGTATGCAGTTACAGAAAGGCCCTTCTGAAGAGTTAAAAATCAAAAGGTAAAAACTAAAAAATTAAGAATTATGAAACGAATACTGACAACCATCGCGCTTGCCGCAACCATCTCGTTCACGACAATGGCACAGGTAAACCCGAACGACAAGGAGTATCTGCATCCCAGAGAAGATGGTAAACTTGAACTTCTCTTTACGGGTGATTTTTGCCACCACGACACAACTACGCTTGCCCAACTGCTTGATGAGTGGGAAAAGTTTACCTATAAGCATCCCACCAACGAAATCGGTTGGCGCAACTATTCCGAAGTGATGCAATCTTACTATATGAACCTCGGATGGCCAGAAAAAAGCCGGCGACATCGCGAAGAGAGGTACAAACGAATGGCGGAAAGCATTCCCAACACCTATACCTATTATTATTTGAACTCTGGGATTGATGGATACGAAAATGCCTGTAAAGCGATGGAACTTCTGCCCGACGATATGGCATATTCCGATATGCTGCATCTTATCGGCATTATGATGAATAGTGAGGACACCGTTCGTATGACAAAGTTGCTAACAGAATCTTACTATCGTGGTTTTTGCCCAGGATATAAGTTGCAATATCATTTCAACGAATTACAGGGAATGCCCGAGAATGCCTTGATAATAGGTACTGGAGGAATGGGGCTTATTTTCCCGAAACTCGTCATTCAATACGTTTTGGGACAGCATCGCGATAAGGTCATTTATCAGGAGGGACGCAGTTTTGACGAGACCTATGTTGAACAATTTTGTCAACGTTTCGGTATTCCAAAATTTGATTTTAAAAAGTGGTATCGTTCTCGCAAACCCGAACCTGAAAATGTCCGTGCACAATTTGAGACGCACAAAAAGGTGGTGCAGCACATTTGCGACCATTCGCCCCGTCCCGTATGTTTTTCGTCTATGGGAATGAGTAACGATTTTCTCACCGACAGTCTGAAAGCTCGTCTTTATAATGAAGGACTAACGCTTCGCTATTCGGCAAAGCCATACGACAATTTCGCCGTGAAGCGTCGCAACATCGACCAACGCTATCTATTTGAATACCTACTCTATCCGTTCGAAGCTGAGCCCAAATGGAATCGGCATTGGAGATGGTCTGAGGATGACAAATGGTTTCTTGCAGAAAATTACATCAAATTGCTGAAAGACCAATTGCCGTGGTACAAAAAACATAACCGCAAAGGTTACGAACAATTGGGAAATCTCTTTTACCGAATGAGTATAAATTCTGCCATTCCCCTTTTTAGAAAAGCCGTGAAGGATATAAGCGTACAACTCAAACCAAACCTGACAGAAAAAGAGTTTGAGGAAAAAATGAAAGAGGCAGAAAAACAGTTTGAGGAAAAAATGAAAGAGTACGAGAATTGGGGCTTTGAGAAATTCCTTGAGGAGTTAGAAGCCGCTGAGAAAAAGGCCAAAGAAGCCGACAAAAACGCTGAAACCCCAACCAAGCAAGAGAAGAAATGATGCACCGAACCGATTCCGACAACTGGCAAAAGGCTCTCTACGACCGCTACGCCCGACGGCTGCAAGGTTTCTTCTTGCGACAACTCGGCCACGACGCGCAGGCTGCCGCCGATGCCACACACGACACCTTCCTACGGGCTTTCGAGGCGCAGCAACGCTTCCAGACCGACGGCAACGAGGCCGCGTGGCTCTTCACCATCGCCTACAACCTGCTGCGCAACCGCTACCGCCGTCAGGCCTACGAAAACGACTATCTCGCCACGCTCGACCGTCAGCCGCTCGACACCGCCGACATCGAACTGCACCTCGACCGCCAAACGCTGCTCACAGCCCTGAAACACGTGCTCGACGACCTGCCGCCTCCGCTGCGAACGCTGTTTTCGCTGCGCCACGAAGAAGGTCTCACCGTGCCGCAAGTGAGCGAAATAATGCAGATTCCCGAGGGAACCGTGAAATCGAGACTCCACAAAACAATGACCATCATCCGAAAACAATTGAAAGAATATGAAGACCAATAACGACATTCAGACCCCGCAACTGATTACCGACGACGACATTTTCAACGCCGCACGACAGTTGCGCAACGAGGAAAACGAGGCTCTTTCGATGCCTGCGGAAATGCCTACGGCGAACGATTCCGAAATGGCTGTCGCAAGGGTGGAAACGCTTCGACCGAAGCATCGCTGGTGGGCTGCCGCCGCTTGTCTGGCAGGTTTTCTGGCAGGTTTCGGCGTGAACGAGGGAATGACGCGCTCGTCGGGCATGGCGGAAACGACTGCACCGCCCGTCGCGCAGAACATCGTGCAACTCGACACCATCCTCGTTCACGAAACCATCCGCGACACGGTTTATCAGACGCGCGTCGTCGTGCGCGAAATTCCATCGAAAAACGTGGTGGCACAGGCTTCGCCAACGCCATCGACCGCGACGGAAGAGTTGCCCGACAAGCCCGAAGGCGTAGGCTGTTCGATGCTCTGCGACGACATCGCCTATGAACTTTTGGCCGGAAACGGACGGAATGATAATTGGTGAATTTCGACCGAAAACGATTTTTAATTAAACAATATCTTTATTACACTTCCATCAATAAAGAAAGCCGTCCCACTGCCTCGTGATGAAGCGGTGGAACGGTGGTTGGTGGTATTTTATTGCAATTATTTTTTCTTCGACGAAATCTTGATGGTTTTCGTACCAGAATTGGCCTTGGCAGCCTTTTTCGTGGTGGTCGTCGTGGTGGTCGGACCGGTGTAGTATTTCAGGGCCTCGGCCAGGAACTTGTTTTTGATATTGTTGATGCGGGTTTCGTCGCTGGGGTGGTCGCTGAGGAACTCGGCTGTGCCACCGCCCGACGAGGCTGCCATGCGCTGCCAGAACGTCACGGCCACATTGGGGTCGTAGCCTGCCATAGCGGCGAAAATCAAGCCCATGTGGTCGGCCTCGGTCTCGTGGTCGCGCGAGTATTTCAGGTTGCGGAACTGCAGTCCTTGTTGTGCAATGATTTGCGCGATGCTCTGCGTGTTCTGACCCATGCCGAGGGCTCCAGCGACGGCTGTTCCGATTTGCAAGCCATACTGCTGCTTGATTTGCTTCGACATCTGCTCTGCCGAGTGGTTGGCCACGGCGTGGGCGATTTCGTGTCCGAGCACGACGGCGAGCGACGCCTCGTCTTGCGTGATGGGCAGCAGACCCTCATAAACGACGATTTTTCCGCCTGGCATACAGAATGCGTTGATGCTGTTGTCTTGCACGAGGTTGAACTCCCACGCGTAGTTCGACAGTTCGTTGGCGTAGCCGTTGTTCGTCAGGTAGGTTTGCACGGCGTTGGCGAGTTTCTGTCCGACGCGCTGCACCATGGCGGTGTTCGTAGCGTTGGTCGATTTCTTGGCACTTGCCATGTACTTCGAATACTCCGTTGCGCTCAGCGAGAGCACTTCCTGATCGCTGATCATGAGGTTTTGCTTGCGACCCGTGAGGGGCACTGTGCGTGTCGTTCCGCAGGCCGAGAACAGCACGGCAGCGACGACTGCGAGAAGATAATGTTTCAAATGTTTCATGTTTTTTTATTGTTTAAGTTAAAATTTTTCGGATTTCTGGCGACAAAATTACGAAGAAATGAGTAAAAAACCAAATTTTCTGCGATATTGTTCGTAAAAAACGGAAAAACTGTCGATTGTTCACAGAAAATTCGTACCTTTGCAGGGAATTTTGAACAAATTGCAAAAGATGCTGAAAATTGGAGACAAAGCCCCCGAACTGCTGGGGCGCGACGAGAACGGAAATGAGTTGAAACTGAGCGACTTCGCAGGCAAGAAACTCGTGTTGTATTTCTATCCGAAAGATGCCACGCCTGGCTGCACGAGCGAAGCCTGCAACCTGCGCGACAACTACGAGCGGCTGATGGCGAAAGGCTATGCCGTGGTGGGTGTGAGCGTGCAGGACGAGCGGTCGCACCAGAAATTCATCGAGAAACACCTGTTGCCCTTCCCCCTGATTGCCGACACCGACCACGCGCTCGTGGAGGCTTTCGGCGTATGGCAGGAGAAGAAAATGTGCGGTCGCACCTATATGGGTACCGTGCGCACGACCTTCGTCATCGACGAGCAGGGCACGATTGCCGAGGTCTATGGTCCGAAGCAAATCAAGGTGAAGGAGCACGCAGAACAAATTCTAAAGAACTAAGCAAATAACTAAAAACATTTAGAAAAAAATGGAAAAAAACGATCGTCTGGCGTTGAACGCCAATCCCGTGGTGGCCTTTCTGAAGAAACTGCCCCATGAGTTTACGAAACAAGACATCATTCGCTTCATCGAGGAGAATGGTATCGAGATGGTGAATTTTATGTATCCCGGCGGCGACGGCAAGCTGAAAACGCTGAACTTCGTCATCAGCGACCGCGCCTATCTGAACACGATTCTGACCTGCGGCGAGCGTGTCGATGGTTCGAGTCTTTTCTCGTTTATCGAGGCATCGGCCAGCGACCTCTACGTGCTGCCGCGCTTCTCGACGGCCTTCGTCGATCCGTTTGCTGAGATTCCGACGCTCTGCCTGCTCTGCTCGTATTTCGACAAAGACGGACAGCCGTTGGCCTCGTCGCCCGAACAGACGTTGCGCCGTGCTGCACAGGCTTTCCGCGAGGTGACGGGTATGGAATATGAGGCGATGGGCGAGTTGGAATACTACGTGATTCAGCCCGTCGAGGACGTTTATCCCGCCACTGACCAGCGCGGCTATCACGAGAGCGGTCCCTACGCCAAGACCAACGATTTCCGCACGCGCTGTATGCACTACATCGCACAGACCGGCGGACAAATCAAATACGGCCATTCCGAGGTAGGAAACTTCGTGCAGGACGGCCTTTGCTACGAGCAGAACGAGATTGAGTTCCTGCCCGTGCCCGTGTGCGACGCTGCCGATCAGTTGATGGTTGCCAAGTGGGTGATTCGCAATCTGGCGTGGCTCGAGGGTCTGAACGTGACCTTCGCACCGAAAATCACGACAGGCAAGGCTGGCAGCGGTCTGCACGTTCACATGCGTCTGACGAAAGACGGCAAGAACCAAATGATTACGCCGCAACCGAAGCATCATTTCGGCACTGCCCTCTCCGACGAGGCACTGAAGATGATTGCCGGTATGATGGAACTCGCACCGAGCATCACGGCCTTCGGCAACAAGAATCCGACGAGTTATTTCCGCCTCGTGCCCCATCAGGAAGCCCCGACGAATGTTTGCTGGGGCGACCGCAACCGCTCGGTGCTCGTGCGTGTGCCGCTCGGTTGGACGGCGAAAGGCGACATGTCGGTTCTGGCCAATCCCAACGAAAAACCGACCGATTTCGACACGACGCAGAAGCAGACCGTGGAAATGCGCTCGCCCGACGGTTCCGCCGACATCTATCAGTTGTTGGCTGGCCTGTGCGTGGCTTGTCGTCACGGTTTTGAGATGCAGAACGCGCTCGAAGTGGCCGAAAAGAACTACGTCGATGTGAACATCCACGACGATGCCCACGCCGACAAACTCGAGAAACTGGCGCAATTGCCCGATTCGTGCATCGCTTCCGCCGAGTGCCTCGAAAAGCAGCGTGCCGCCTACGAAGCCTACGGCGTGTTCTCGAAAGCGATGATCGACGGCATCGTCAGTCAGCTTCGCGCCTTCGACGACCGCACCCTGCGTGCCGACATCAGCGGCAATCAGGAGAAAATCACACAACTCGTCGAGCAGTATTTCCACTGCGGATAACGATTTCGTCAAAAATAACGAAACGGGAATTGTCGAGGAAGGCAGTTCCCGTTTTTTTTCGTAAATAAGCCCAAATGTTTGTCCGATTTTGCGAATGATACTGAAAATTTCTTAAATAGTTTCCGCGTTTGTTAGAAATTCGTTATTTTTGCAGTTTGTAGGCAGGCGGTGCGCGCAATTTCGATGTGAGGCCGTCGCCGAATCTAAAAAACTGGAATATGATGAAGAAATTATTATTGACAGCCATCTGCGTGGTGGCGTTATCGAATTTTCAAGTGATGGCACAAGGTTATACGGCGTTATGGAAACAGGTGAGCGACGCACAGTCGAAGGACTTGCCGAAAACGGAGTTGGAGGTGCTCGGAAAGATTGCGGACAAGGCTCGCGCCGACCGCAACTACGGCCATTTGCTGAAGGCTCAGTTGCGACGGGCGGCGGTGCAGACGCAGATTGCACCCGACTCGATTGATGTCGAACTGGAGCGCGTGAAAAACGCGATGGAACAGGCCGAGAAAAGCGGAAATCGCGTTCTGGCGGCGGTCTATCAGAGCGTTTTGGGTCGAATCTACCGCGACAAATCGTCGTCGTTCGGCTATCGCGGCGCTTCCGACGACCTTGAAAGTGCCACGAACAAGGCGTTGTCGAAGGAATTTTATGCGAAATCGTTGGAACCCGTCGAATTGTTGGCGAAGCAGTCGGCGAAAGGCTACGAACCAGCACTCGTCGATGGCATCGACAGCCATATTTTCGGTGGCGACCTGCTGCACGTGCTCGGCATCGAGGCTGGCGACTACAAAACGCTGCACAACTGGTATCTGGCGCGTGGAAATCGCCCTGCAGCCTGTATTTGTGCGCTGAATGACTTGGGGAGTTCAGACCATTCTTCTTCCATTCGGAAGTCGGCTTATCTGTTGGCGCTCGACTCGCTCATCAACGAATATCAAGACCTCAAGGAGTGTGGCGAACTGGCCATCGCACGCTATCATTTTATGGAACAGGCGGAAGACGCTTCGGCTGAGGAGAAAATGAACTACATCAACTACGCCTTGCAACACTGGGGGTCGTGGCCTCGGATGAACATTTTGCGCAACGCCCAAAACCACCTGACGCTGCCGTCGTTCTCGGTGTCGGTGGGCGATGAGATACAACTGCCCAACAAGCCTCGGAAGGTGGAAATTCGGCAGTTGGTGAACTGTCAGCAACTGACGATGACGGTGCAGCGCGTGAATGTCGATGGCGACACGAATTTGAATCCGCAGAACTCGCAGGACTATGCGAAACTGAAGAAACTCATCGTCAACGACGGCACACAGCAGACCGTGACGCGCCGCTACGTGGGTCAGCCCGACTATAAAGTCATCGAGGACTCAATGACCATCGCGGGGCTGCCCGTCGGTGTCTATCTCGTGGAATTTTCGACCGAGCGCGCCAATATGCGCACCGAGCGGATGTTGTTGCACGTGAGCGACCTCTACGTGATTCACGAACCGCTGCCCGACAGTCGGATTCGGTTCGTTGTGGTGAATGCCACGACGGGACGGCCTGTTCCAGGGGCACAAATCAGGATTTCAAACCGCACAAACAGCAACGGGAAAGACGGTTTTACGACGCTGACAACCGACGCAAAGGGCGAGAAAATCTTTGACTTTTCGCAGGTGCGTCCCAGAACCTATTTCGTCTTCACCGACAAGGACAAATCCAGTCCCGAGCAGTCG